>Ga0316226_1001295_pt1 | contig 27517 bp, 14 predicted proteins | sample TBH18017metaG_FD_206009 | JGI IMG/M metagenome (GOLD analysis project Ga0316226, IMG submission 206009) | Freshwater microbial communities from Trout Bog Lake, Wisconsin, USA - TBH18017 | ecosystem: Environmental > Aquatic > Freshwater > Lake > Hypolimnion/Profundal zone | place: USA: Wisconsin...
GTTCAGTCGCCGCCGTGCTTTTTGATGCGGGAATGTCGAGGTTAGAAAGTTCGGAATGCAGTGTTATTGAGCAATTTAGCGAATTATGAAAATTTACAGCCATGATTCGATTCCCTTCGCCCGCTCCACTTTCCGCCATGGCTTTTCAACGGCCCGGATATTTTCCTTTTACAATCCGCCCGTTTCTGGTGTATTCGAGGTGAGAACCAAAAATTTCCTGTCGTCCGCGAAATTATGGCCAAAAGGAAAGGGACAGCTTCAATGCGCGCCGCCGGGCGCGGAAAAACCAACGGGCCGAAAGCCCGGGCGAAGTTGCCGGCTGTTTCCTTCCGCCCGCCGCCCGCCCCGGCCGCCAGGACTTTTCCCATCGTCGGCCTCGGCGCGTCCGCCGGCGGGCTCGAGGCGCTGGAAAAATTTCTCGCCCAGGTGCCGCCGGACTGCGGCCTCGGGTTTGTCGTGGTCACGCACCAGCATCCCGGCCACACCAGCCTGCTGCCGGAGCTGCTGGGCAAATGCACGCGGATGCGCGTGCGGCTGGCGGCGGACGGCCTGGCCGTGGAGCCGAACACGGTTTACCTTTCGCTGCCGGAAGGCTACCTCGCGATCCTGCACGGCACGCTGCACCTGATGGAGCCGGACGAGGCCGGGCTGCTGCGGCTGCCGATTGATTATTTTTTCCGCTCGCTCGCCGAGGACCAGAAGGAGAAGGCCGTCGGCATCGTCCTCTTCCGGCACGGGCACGGACGGCACGCTGGGCTTGAAGGCCATCAAGGGCGCGACCGGCATGACCATGGCGCAGGAGCCGGACTCGGCGAAGTATTCCGGGATGCCCAGCAGCGCCATCGCCACGGGGCTGGTGGATTATGTCCTGCCGGTGGAGCGGCTGCCGCAACGGCTGATCGCCTACGCCGCCGGGCCGTATCTGGCGGCGGCCGGCCATGAGTTTGGCGAGGAGGGGCTGTCCGAGCCGATGCAGAAAATCCTGCTGCTGCTGCGCGCCCGCACCGGCCACGATTTCTCGGCCTACAAGGCCAACACCATCCGCCGGCGCATCGAACGGCGCATCAACGTCCACCAGCTCCAGGGCCCGCAGCAATACCAGCGCCTGCTGGCGGAAAACCCGCACGAGCTCGACCTGCTGTTCCGGGAGCTGCTCATCGGCGTGACGAATTTTTTCCGCGACGCGGACGCCTTCGGCGCGCTTGCCAAGACGGTCGTGCCCAGGCTGCTCGCGGCGCATCCGGACGACGCCCCGGTGCGCGTGTGGGTGGCGGGCTGCGCGACCGGCGAGGAGGCGTATTCGCTCGCGATGCTGCTGCAGGAGGGCATGGACAGGCTGAAGAAACATTTCCCCGTCCAGATTTTCGGGACGGACCTGGACAGCGAGGCCATTGACGTCGCGCGGGCCGGCCTTTATCCGGAGGGCGTCGCGCGCGACGTGCGCCCGCAGCGGCTCGCGCGGTTCTTCCTCAAGGAGGACGGCGGCTACCGCATCAAGAAGGAGATCCGCGAAATGGTCATCTTCGCGCCGCAGAATGTCCTGAAAGACCCGCCGTTCACCAAGCTGGATCTTGTCACCTGCCGCAACCTGCTGATTTATTTGAAGCCCGCCGCGCAGGAACGGCTGCTCTCGCTGTTCCACTATGCGCTGAAGCCGGGCGGGATTCTTTTTCTCGGCTCGTCCGAGAGCATCACTGGTCTGGGCGATCACTTCACTGCTATGAACAAGAAATGGAAAATCTTTGCGCGCAAGGACGCCGGCCTGCGGCACGCCTTGCCGGCGGAATTCACCACGGCCGCCACCAAGGCCGAGGCCGGTTCCGGCGGCGTGACCGACGTGGTGGAGCGCACGCGCAAGCAGCTCCTCTCGACGCTGATTGAAAAAACTTTGCTCACGCGCTACGCGCCGGCCAGCGTCATCGTCAACGACCGCGGCGACATCCTCTACATCCACGGGCGCACCGGCGACTATCTCGAACCGGCCACCGGCTCGCCGCGCCTGAACATCCTGGAAATGGCGCGCGAAGGTCTGCGCCTCGAACTGCCCTCGGCGCTCCGCCGCGCCGCAACGCAAAAGGGCGAAGTCGTCCACGAAGGCGTGCGCGTGAAGACCAACGGCAGTTACGCCTCCGTGCGGCTGACGGTGGTGAAGCTGGCCGAGCCGGAATCCGTGCGCGGCCTGCTGCTCGTGACGTTCGCGACGGAGGCCGCCGCCAAACTGCCCGCGCCCGCCAAAACGTCGCGCCGTCCCAGGCCGTTGCCGCCGGCGGGCCGCCTGACCGATTTGGAACGCGAGCTGCAATACACCAAGGAGACGCTGCAAAGCACGGTCGAGGAATTGCAGACCTCCAACGAGGAATTGAAATCCACCAACGAGGAGCTGCAGTCCACGAACGAGGAATTGCAGAGCGCCAACGAGGAGCTGGAAACGTCGAAGGAAGAAATGCAGTCGCTGAATGAGGAGCTGCAGACCGTCAACGCCCAGCTCCAGGGCAAGCTCGACGATTTGGCGCAGGCCAACGACGACATGCAGAATCTTTTGAACAGCACGAGCATCGCCACGATTTTCCCGGACGAGGCGCTGCGCATCAAGCGGTTCACCGCCGAGGCCACCAAGCTCGTCAAGCTCATCCCCTCGGACGTGGGCCGGCCCATCGGCGACCTCGCGTCCAACCTGCAATACGACGAGCTGCCCGCCGACGCCGCCGAGGTGCTGCGCAAGCTCGGCTCCAAGGAGAAGGAGGTGCAGACGCGCGACGGCGAGTGGCGGCAGGTGCGCCTCCATCCCTACCGCACCACGGAAAATGTGATCGAGGGGCTGGTCGTGACCTTCGTGGACATCAACCGGGTGAAGCTCGCCGAGCAGGCCGCGCAGCAGTCGCGCGCCTTCGCCGAGAGCATCGTCGCCACCGTGCGCGAACCGCTGCTGGTGCTCGACGACAAACTGTGCGTGGTCTCGGCCAACCCGGCGTTTCTGCGCGCCTTCAAAATGCCCGTCCGCGCCGTGGAGCGCCGGCTGGTCTACGAGCTCGGCGGCGGCCAGTGGGATCTGCCGGCGCTGCGCCGGCTGCTGGAAGAAATCCTGCCGCGCAACACCAGCTTCGAGGATTTTCCGGTGGCGCACGATTTCCCCGGCCTCGGGCGCCGGACGCTGCGGCTGAACGCGCGGCGGCTCAAGCGCGAGCCGGGCGCGGCCGAAATGATCCTGCTGGCCATCGAGGACGTGACCGGCGGGCGCGATGAGCCGAAGCCGGTTCACCGCCGAAAGGAACCAGCCAAATGACCGGCTCTATCCGCCATGCGCCCGCGCCTCCCGGCCAAGTTTCCGGACGGCGCGGAAACCCTTCCGAGCGGCTCGGAAACCTTTCCGAGAGGCCCGGAAACCTTTCCGAGAGGCTCGGAAACCTTTCCGAGAGGCCCGGAAGCCTTTCCGAGAGGCTCGGAAACCCTTCCGAGAGGCCCGGAAACCCTTCCGAGTGGCTCGGAAACATAGAAAAATCGTTGAAATTGATTGAAAACAGGCAAAGCGCCGTTGCTAAACGGCTTGTTTGTATTGAAATTAGACAATTTGACCCGTCTGAAGCCCTTGGTTCATTGCCTATGTGAGTTAAAGCTCGTGCATCTTTATCAATCATCAATTTTGTGAAGGCCGTCCCTAAAAAACTGCGCGCCCGCGCCGAAAAGCTGCTGGCCACGACGCGGCGCGATGTGGCGCAGATGCCGGTGGACGACGTGCAGAAGCTGGTGCACGAACTCCAGGTCCACCAGATCGAGTTGGGGATGCAGAACGACGAGCTGCGCCAGGCGCAGCAGGATTTGGAAACCGCGCGCGACCGCTATGCCGACCTCTACAATTTTGCGCCCGCCGCCTACCTGACCCTGGGCGGGCAGGGCGAAATTCTGGAGGCCAATCTCGGCGCGGGCGAACTGCTCGGCCGGGAACGCGGCCGGCTCCTCGGCGAAAAGTTCACGCACTTCATCGCGTCGGAATCGCAGGACGCTTTTTACCAGCTGCGCCGCCGGGTGTTCAGTTCGGACACCCGGCAGGGCGTGGAGCTGGAACTGGTGACCGCGCCCGCCAAACGGATGGTCGTCCAGGTCGAGGCGGTGCGCGACCCGGCGGGGGCGCGGAAACAATGCCGCCTGAGCGTCACCGACATCACCGGGCGCAAGCGGATGGAAATGGCGTTGCAGGAGGCCGGCCAGTTTAGCCAGCAGGTCATCGCGGGCGCCCGGGAAGGCATCATCGTTTATGACCGCGACCTGAAGTATCGGGTCTGGAATCCGTTCATGGAGGAGTTGACGGGCATGCCCGCCGCCGAGGTCATCGGCAGGCACCCACGGGAGGTTTTTTCGTTTTTGCAGGCCGCCGGAGTCCTGGCGCAGATGGAGCTGGTGCTGGCGGGAAAGAAAAGCGCGCCGAAGGAGTTTCAATTTCACGTGCCCCAAAGCGGCCGCACCGGCTGGGCTTCCGACACCAGTTCCCCGCTGCGCAACGCCCGGGGCGAAATCATCGGCGTCATCGGCATCGTCCGCGACATCACCGAACGCAAGCTGGCGGAGGAGCGCATCGCCCGGCTCGACCGCGCGAAGGCCGTCCTCGGCGGCGTGGACCACGCGATTGTCCACCTCCCCGACCGGCAGCAGCTGCTGAAGGAGATCTGCCGGGTGGCCGTGGACAAAGGCGGTTTCAAGCTCGCCTGGATTGGCATGGTGGCATCGGACGGAACCGTGCAGCCGGTGGCGCAGGCGGGCGCGACCGGCTATCTCAAAGGCATCCGGGTGGTGGCGCGCGACGAGCCGGCCGGCGGCGGGCCGGTGGGCACGGCCATCCGCGAAAACCGGCCGGTCGTGGTCGAGGATGTTGAACGCGACGCCACCATGGTTCCGTGGCGGGGCCGGGCGCGGAAATTCGGCCTGCGCTACATCGCCGCGTTTCCCATCCGGATTGACGGCACGGTGACGGGGGCGTGCCAGTTCTACGCGCCGCAGGCCGGTTTCTTTGATGAAAAAGAACTGAGCCTGCTGGCCCAGGTGAGCGACGACATTTCCTTTGCGCTCACGGCGATGGAGGTTCTTGCCACCCGCAAACGGGTGGAAGATGCGCTCACGCGGAGCGAGCAGAACCTTGCGAATTTTTTCAACGAGGCGCCCATCGGCCTGCTCTGGCTGTCGGCCGGCGGCGTCATCCTGCGCGCGAACCGGGCGCAGCTGGAGCTGCTCGGCCAGGCGGCGGAAAACTGCCTGGGACATTTCGTCGGCGAGTTCTGCGCGGAATCCGCCCAGGGCCTCGAGCTGCTGCGGCGGCTGGCGGCCGGGGAGACGGTGCGCAACTTCCCGATGGCCTGGCGCTGCAAGGACGGCGCGATCCGCCATCTGCTGGCGGACGCCACCTCGCTGCGGAGCAGCGGCGGGTTCCAGTATTCCTCCGTCTTTTTGCGGGACATCACGGATCGCGTCCGGCTGGAACGGGAGATTTTGCAGGCCGGCGAGCGGGAGCACCGGCGCATCGGCCAGGATTTGCACGACGGGCTGGGCCAGTTGCTGGCGGGCGCGGCCTATCTGGCCGGCAACCTGCGCCAGGATCTCGCCGCCAAATCCCTCCTGTCGGAGACCCGGCAGTCCCGCCGGATCCAGGCGGCGCTCAACGAGGCCATCGCGCAGGCGCGCAGCCTCGCGCGCGGCCTGCACCCGGTGGCGGCGGAGCCGAACGGCCTGATGGTGGCGCTCGCGGAGCTGGCCGCGCGGACCAGAAAACTGTTCCAGGTCGGCTGCCGCTTCCATTGCCGCCGGCCGGTGCTGGTCCAGGACAGCGCGGTGGCGACGCACCTGTTCCGCATCGCCCAGGAGGCGGTCACCAACGCCATCAAGCACGGCAAACCCGGCCGCGTCGAGATCAGCCTGACCAAATTGCCGGGCCGGATCTGCCTGGCGGTGAGAGACGACGGCGCGGGCATGGCGGCCCCGCCGAAGAAGCCGGGCATGGGCTTGCGCATCATGCGCTACCGCGCCGGGATGATCGGCGGCTCGCTGGGCATCCAGCATAAGCCCGGCGGCGGCACGGACGTCGTCTGCACGGTGAATTTGTCCGGCCCCCGCGGCCCGGCCCGGCCGCCCAAGGTGGCCGCGCGGAAAAAAGCCTTGTAATAAAATTAAAAAGGATTAAGCATTAAAATGCGAATCAAAGGATTGATATGGCAAAATTAATGACGGCCTCGGCCAAGGCGCCGGCGCGGAAAAAAATCCTGATTGTGGACGACCATCCCATGCTGCGCGAAGGCCTGCGTGGCGTGATCAACCGCGAGCCGGATCTGATGGTCTGCGGCGAGGCGGCGAACGCCCGGCAGGCCTTGGACGCCGTCCAGAAGCTGGTTCCGGACCTGGCGCTGGTGGACATCACCCTGCCCGGCAAGAGCGGGCTGGAACTGGCCAAGGATCTCAAGGCGCAGCAGCCCCGGCTGCCCATCCTGGCCATCTCCATGCACGAGGAGGCGCTCTACGCCGAACGGATGCTGCGCGCCGGCGCCGGCGGCTACATCACCAAACAGCAGCCGCCCGAGGAGCTGGTCAAGGCCATCCGGCAGGTGCTGGACAACCGCGTGTATGTGAGCCAGGAAGTGTCCGAACGCCTCCTCCAGCGGTTCTCCGGCAAGCCGCAGGGGAACCGGTCGCCGGTGGAAATCCTCACCGACCGCGAGTTTGAAATCTTCCAGCTCATTGGCGAGGGCAAGTCGGCCGCTGAAATCGCCCGGCAGCTCCATCTGAGCGCCAAGACCGTCGCCGTGCACAACGCCAACATCCGGCAAAAGCTCAAACTCAAGACCACCGCCCGGCTGATCCGTTTCGCCGTCCAGTCGGAAGCGGAGGGGCTCCGGCCCGGCGGCTAGGTAAATTCTTTAGGCCGGCTAAAGCAAACGCCCGCGCACGCCGGGCAATCCCGCCAATTGTCCGCGCGCGGATTTTTGGTAGCTTCACGGAAATGAACCTCGTGCTGAAAACTCCCAACGAGCCTCCCTACAAGCCCGGCAAGGATTTCAGCGTGGTGATGTCCTGCGGGGATGCCACGGTCGCGCGCGCCTGCGAAATCCTGCAGCGGCTCAACCACAACCTCGAAAACGAAAAAGGCCGGCTGCTCTACCAGTTGTGGAACATCGAGGTGCTGGCGTTCGTCGAACTGCGGGAGCTGGGCGCGATCGAGGCGGCGGCGGCGGACATGATCATCGTCGGCCTCCCCGGCGGGCGGGAGCTGCCCGGCACGGTCGCGGCCTGGATGAAGCGGTGGCTGGAACTCCGCAAAGGCCGTCCGGGCGCGCTGGTGGGCGTGCTGGAGGCGGACGTGGCGGCGGCGGCCGCGCAGGGAACGCTGGCGCAGTTGAAGGCGGCGGCGGCGGCGGGGCAGATGGATTTTTTTGCCACCGGAGGTGGATCCAGGGCGGGGAGGGATGCAGGGATGGTTCGGGGGCTTGATGAGGCCGCCCGGCATTTCGTCATGGCGCACCGGCATGGGGCACCGGGCGGATTGCCGGGCGGGCGGAGGCTGCCGGCAACGGCGTGCGGCAGTTAAAAAACAAAAAAACAAAAACGAGTGACGAGAGATTATGAAGGCCACAACTGCACAAAAGCCCGTGTTAAATCATGATGAAATCGCCAGTCTGGCGCGGCAAATCTGGCAGACGGAGGGCGGGCAGGCCGGGCGGGACGAGGAATACTGGCTGCAGGCCGAACAGCGGCTCCTAAAAGCCAGGCAATCGCCGGGCGCCCGGACCAACGGTTCCGGCGCGAAGCGCAAGGCGGTTCGGTAGGCGCAGGAAATTTTGCCCGGCAGGCGCCCGCAGCCAGGGCTTGGATCATGCGCAGCGCGACGCTGCGGAAACGGGCGTCAACCATAAACTATTATTTACAAGGATTGAAATGAACGAGCACAACCAAGCACTGACAAACGTGAGGCCCGCCGCCACCGTGGCGGTCATCCTCGGCCGACCGGAGCCGGCTCCGCCCGCCCCGTCCGCAACGCGGGTCTTCCACGACGGCTCAAAAAAAATCCGGGAAGAAATCCGCCGCCGACACGAAACGCCTTTCAAGCTTGCCTGGCAGCACGGCGGGATCAACGAATAGCTTTTCTCGGGCTCCGCGCTGACGCCAGCTTGCGGGCATTTTTGGAAATGCCGCGCGGCGGCTCCCCCCGGTCGCGGTCATCATTCAAATTCATGGCGGACATTGGCGACGGCAAGCTGCCGCTGTCATCCCGCCGTGGCACCCTTAATTTTCTGGCCGGGCGCGGATGAAACAAATACATTTGAAAAATGAAAGCACCCTGTCGGTTTGCGCTCCCGCTTCTGCTCGCCACCACCCTGCTGGCGGTGGCCGCTGAAACCCCCATTAACACGCTGACCGACGCGGAGCAGGCCGCCGGCTGGAAACTGCTCTTCGACGGCCAGAGTTTTTCCGGCTGGCACAACTTCAAGCAGGACGGCGTCCGCCCCGGCTGGCAGGTCAAGGACGGCGCGCTCGTCTGCGCCGACCCGCACACCGCCGGCGACATCGTCACCACGGATCAGTTCGCCTGGTTCGAGCTGCAACTGGACTACAACATTTCCGAGGCGGGCAACAGCGGCATCATGTTTCACGTCACCAATGACGGCGGCCGCGTGTGGGCGACCGGCCCGGAATTTCAGTTGGAGGACAACGTCAAGGCCGCGGACAAGATTCGCTGCGGCTGGCTGTATGCGCTGTATCAGCCGCCCGTTGATCCGAAGACCGGCCAGACGCTCGACGCCACCAAGCCGGTGGGCGAATGGAACCACGTCCGCCTCCTCATCAGCCCGGAGAAATGCGTGCACGAGATCAACGGCGTGAAATATTTTGAATACGTCCTCGGCAGCGACGATTTCAACGCGCGCGTCGCCAAAAGCAAATTTCACACGATGCCGTTCTTTGCGAAGGCCGCCAGCGGCTTCATCGCGTTGCAGGGCGACCACGGCTCCGTCGCCTTCCGCAACATCAAGATTCTTCCGCTCAAGACCCCGTAAGCCGGTTCAACGGCCCACGGCGGTCAGCGTCACCGGGCCGAGCAGACCGCAGTCGGTGAGCGGCCAGTTCGCGGCGTCGAAGGGCTTGTAATTGATGTCCACGATGTTGATGTCGCGGAAAGTTTTCCACTTCACGCCGCGCCGGTCGAGGTCGCGGATGCGGTTGGCGGCGACGCTGGTGACCTCCACTTCGAGCGTGTTGCCGGCGGGTTTCAGGTTGTCCACGACCACGCGGAACGGCGGCGTGATGAGCGTGCCGTAATCCTTGCCGTTCACGCGCACCCGCGCGCTCTGGCGCACGTCGCCGAGGTCGAGAAAATAACTTTTGCTGTCGCCCGGCGCGTCAAACGTGGTTGCGTAGCTGGCCGAACCGGCAAAATTTTGTGCGTTCGTGTCGCCGTTGTCCGTCCATGAGCCAAGTTTGGTGGTTTGGAACGGCGCGGGAATAGTCGGGCCGCCTTCGAGAAATTTCACGTTCCACTGGCCGGTGATTTCAACCGGCTGGCCGTTGGTCTGCCAATAATTCCAGGCCTTCAATATTTTGTCTTGAGGAAGCACATGGTCAAACGCACGGAGAATCACGGACTCGCCAGCGGCGAGTTGCAAATGAATTTCCGATGAGTTTGCGGCGCTCTGCCGAGTCGCCGCTACGCCGGTTGCGCCGGTCATCGGGTCGAGAATGACAAAGGACTTGGCAGGACTGGCAATAGTAACCCAGCCGTCAAAATTAGTTTCGGTGCGATTGGCGATGAAATAATTCCAGCCGCCGTCAAATGAGCGACGGACAAAAGATAAGTTGTTTCCACACATGACTTCATTTTTGACTCCAGCAATATTAAGAACGGTTCGACAAAGAGCTGGAAGTCCTCCGGGCACAAAAATCTTTCCTAAACCATTTGTTCCCGACGCATATTCAAAATGATATCTGTCTGTCGAATCAAGTCCTTCCATACTTATGGTTTCGAGTCGGGCGGTGTTTCTCCAAAACGCGTAAATGTCTATGCTTCGGTTTTCATAATCGTATAAGCCAGGTGACTTGCTTGGCATACAAGTGAATATGGCGGTTGCTCCATTTTGCACCAGTGTGACGATTGCTTGAAAAGTTTCCTCCGGAATATATGCACAATCCGGAACAATTATTACTTTGTATTTTCCGCCGGGCATCTGGATTTTTCCGTCCACAACTTTCGCCGTTTTCAACTGCGCGTCGGAAACGTAGTCGAAGGCGTAGCCGCGATCCCACAGTTCGTGCGCGGTCTTGCCGATGGACTGGCCTTCAAACCAGCCCTGCGCCTCGACGCGGAGCTGCGGGAGCATTTCGCTGCCGGGCTGCATCCAGAAATCTTCAATCGGCCAGTAGAGCAAAATGTCGTTGTCGGACTTGCCGGATTGCAAAACGGATTGCACGCGCGCGATGTAGGCGTTGCCGGCGGGCGCGTCGTGCCAGATGGAATTGCGCGGATTCATTTCCGTGGAGGCGTAAAAATGCCAGCCCGGCCAGCCGGCCTCGTCAGGCGAATAGCAGCAGCCGTGATAAAAAACGTGGTTCACGCCGGCGAGAAAAAGATCGTCCATGAGATACTTCACCTCGGCGAGCGTCTCGGTGAAATGTTCGTCCAGCCAGGTGCCGCTTTCGGAAGAGACGAGATTGCCGCCCTTGGTGTGCGCGGCGGACGACGCGAATTTCGAGACGAGAATGTTGCGGTGCTTGCTGAAAAATTCCGTTTCGGGAATGTCGGCGGCAGCGTAAAGGTCAAGCCAGTTGCCGGGCGAACCGTGCGCCTGGTCGCGCGTGATGAAACCTTCCGAGTGCGCCCACGCCGTCCATTTTGGCAACGACTCTTCGGCCATGATTTCGGAAACGGTCTGGCGGTAGTCGCACAGGACACGGGCGCGGTGGTCGTTGAATTGTTGATTGGTTGAATTGTTGAATTGGGCATCGCCGAAGAGCGCCGGCAGCTCGGTCTGCAACCGGTAGCCGCGCCGTTTTTCAAATTCGGCAAAAAAATTCGGCGACCAGTCGGATTTGTATTCGTAGGAATCGTGATACTGCGCGCGCGGCCGCGGGCCGTGGTAATTGGCGAACGCGGCGGTGTAGGGTTTCAGGAAATCGTCCATAGCGGGCGGATAAATCAGGTTGAGCATCCAGCCCTCGCCGCCGGGCGCGGGGCGTTTCACCTTTTGGCCGGAAGGTTTTTGCGAGATGGAATAAATTTTCCACGAGCCGGCGGGTGCAGTCCAATCCACCGAACCGTCGTCGGAAATATTTTGCGTAAGTTCGATGGACTTTCCATCCGGCGAAAACGCCACGAGCGCCTGCGTGGCAGCGCGATTAAATTTACCCGCAAGTTTTTCGCCGCCGTTCACATCGTAAGTCTTCACGACGACGCTGGCATTCGCATCTTCATCCGTGATTTGCGGGCCGCCGAAACACCAGCCGGTGCCGGTGGTCATGTCCACGCCCATGCCGAGACGATTTGCCTCGCTGACCGCCCAGCCCATCATGTCCATCCATTCCGGCGAAAGGTATTTGAGGTATTTCGACTCAAATCCTTTTGCGCCGTAAATCGGGATGATGTGGATGCCGCCCAGCCCGGCGTCGTGATAGCGCTGCAATTCCTTTGTGAGATTGGTTTTGTCCACGGCGCTGCCCATCCACCAGTTGAACGCCCACGGCTTGGTCTGCGACGTGATGGGCGGCCATGCCAGCGGATCCTCGGCGGGCGCGGCGAAAACGGAGGTCAGGCCGATGGCGGCAAGGAAGAGCAGGGGAAGAATAACTTTTGCGCGGCTCAAAACCGGGGACTGATGGATGCGATGGTTCATGTTTTTTGCGGGAATAAATTAGTGGATCCAGACGGCCTCGTCACGTTGCGGATGCGCCGCCGCGCCTTGAAAACCGGTCAGGCGCAAATCGTGCGCGTCTTCGGCTTCGAGCGCGCCGCCAAAATAATCCGGCGCATTCTTTCCCCAAGTCACGGAGCAGTTTTCCAGCGTGACGCTATCCGCGCAGCGCACACTGAATCCGGGTGTGGCGTGCGGTTCGATGGGCGGCAGCACCTTGGTCGGGCGGTTGTCGAACACGCCGCCCGGATACTTCGGTGGGCGGACAAAATGGATGGCGACATTTTTGAACCGGACATTTTCAATGCGGCTCGCGGCGCTGCCGTTGACGCGCACGCTGTTTTCGGCCTGGCCGGAAACATTTTCAACCAGGACATTTTGCAAAGTGCCGAGTTTGGTTTGCGCGTTGCGCGGAATGGCGGTAAACGAGATCGCCTCGCCGCGTCCCCACCACGGATTGCTGAAATAGCGCGCGACAAATGTGATGTCGCGGAAAACCACATTGGAAACACTGCCCTCGTCGCGCAACTGGATGCACAGGCCGCGGCTGCCGGAAATAATTTTGCACCGCTCGAACAAAATATCGTGGATGTGGCCGGTGGTTTCCGTGCCGATTTTCAGGCCGGCGTCCTGCGTGCGGACGACGCAGTCGTGGACGCGGATGTTCGCACAGTCGCCGAAATCATTTGTCTGCCGCGTGGACTTGATGACGATGGCGTCGTCGCCGCAGGTGACGCGGCAGTTGCGGATTTCCACGTTGCGGCAATGGTCGGGGTCAATGCCGTCGTCGTTCGGCACGTCGAGGCGGTTGTTCACGGTGACATTTTCCACGAGAACATTTTCGCAGCCGAGCAGGTGCAATCCCCAGAACGGCGCGTCGCCAAACGTGAGGTCACGCACGACAAGGTTCGTGCAGCCGGTCAGCACAAACATCTTTGGCCGCCATTCCTTGAACAGCCACCACTCGTTCGTCGCGTCGTAGCCGGTCATGAACGACAGCGAACGCCCGGAAATTTTTCCGCCGCCGGAAATCGTCAGGTTCGCGGCGTCCGTCGCCGTGATGACGCCGTCGCCGGCATAGTCGCTTTGGTTCGTGCTGATGAGCAGTTCGCCGTCGAGATGGAAATCAATGCCGCCCTTCAAGGCCAGTGTCGCGACCAGAAAAGTTTTTCCGCGCGGGATCAGGACTATTCCGCCGCCGGCATTTTTCGCCGTGTCAATCGCGCGCTGGATGGCCGCCGTGTCGAGCGTGACGCCGTCGCCCTTCGCGCCGCAGTCGAGGACGTTGAAGGTTTTTGCCGCCACCGAAAAATCCAGCGCCAGCAGCGCGCCGAGCAGAAACAGTTTTGAATTCATGGAAATTTATTTCACCACCACGTCCCAGACCTTCGCGCGGCGCGATTTCCCCGCCGGGCCCGCCACGTCCAGCACGACAACGTAATGCCCGGCGTCCTTGTAAGTGTGGATGGGATTTTGTTCCGCCGAAGTTTCGCCGTCGCCGAAATCCCATTTCCACGAGGTGATTTTGCCGGCGGACAAATCCTTGAACGCCACCAGCCGGCGATCCATGTCCACGACCTGGAACGACCATTGCGCCTCGATGTTCTTCATAAACTGTGGCTCCAGCGGCATCAGTCTGAACGCGCAGAGCTGGTCGGCCTGCCCATACATCGTGTGATGGCGGGATAAATTCCAGAAGCCGTTGTTGGTGTCGCCCGAATGCGCGTCGTCGTAGTCAATCACCGCCCACGACAGGCCGATGAGCTTGTTTTCCTTCAGCACCGACTCGACGGCGCGCGGCGGGCCTTCCGCGCCGGCGTAGTCGAAGGGCGTGATCCAAAATTCCAAGACGTAATGCCCCGGCTGGCCCGGACGGAAATCATATTTCTGCGCGGCGTTGGCGTAGGGCAGCTCCTTGAGCCATTGCGCCGGGCCCCAGGCCATGCACCAGTCCTTGCCCTCGGCGGGCGTGAAAATGTGGTAGTTCTGCGCCTGCGCGCCTTGCAGCGTCAGATAAGTCTCCCACTGGCCGAGCACGTCGCGCGCGGGCAGGTATTTTTCAATCAGCGGCCCGCCGGACAAATCGCCGTCCACGACCAGCTCAAAGGTGTCGTTGTGCAGGCCCGGCGCGGAAAAATCCCAATAGTCGTCGTCCGCCTCATAAAGAAAATATAGCCGGTTCAGTCCCTTCACCCAGCCGACGCGGACGCGGATTTGCGGCGTCGAGGGGTCGGACAATTTGTGTTTGCCGAAATCCTCCACGAGCTGGTCCGAGCCGATGACGTAGCTTTCGGGGACGATGTCCCAGTCGTTCGTGTCGCCGTCAATGCGCGGGATTTTGTCCGCCGGAAACTGGAAGACCTTAAACACCTCGTTCGTGCGGTCGAGCGCGCGGGCGGGCGGCGCATTGAACAAAATGCCCGCGCCCAGCAAGGCCGGCGCGACGGCGCGGAAGAGAAATCGGTTCACTGTGAGATTCCCCCATGATTGCGCGCCCAAGTCAATGCCGGAGTGGAAATCCGGGGGTCGCCAAAAATGGTTAGGGCTGGCCGGGGCAGGGTGGTTCTGCCGCCAGCCCATGAACCCGTTGTCCATTGAGGCGGGCTTATGCCGGGCGGATTCATGAAAGAACCCCTTTCGTCATGAAACCCGAAAGCGCGCCATTGTCCGCACAATCATGCGCTGGATTCCGGTGGATTCCGGTGGATTCTTCTTGGCCGTGTGTTATTTTAACAATACAACCTAATCATCCAATCAGCGATAAAATTGAACCTGAATCGCCCAAAACCGTTTGAAAAAATCAGGATTTTCATAAACCCGCCTGAAAAGGCGGGGCGAACAATATGTTCAGGCGCGGCGGACTTGGGCGGCAGCGAACGGCCTTGCCATAAATAAAAAACAATCACAATTGAAGGAACGCAACCCATGAAAACCAAACAGACAATTCCGAACCGGCTGGCAACACTGGCGGCGGCGGTGGCGGCGGCCGTTTTGCTGACGGCGCTCACGCCGCAATCCGCCTTCGGTTGGGACACCGTGGCTCGCGACACGGGTTATCAGTCTGCGCAAAATCCAAGTTTGTTTCTTGGCGATCATTTCGACCTCGGCTGGGATATCGGGGCGGGTTATAATCAAGCCCAATATGGATTGGGAACTGTCAATGCAGCGGCTTCTTTGAGTTGGAATAGTGTGACCTATCAGACCGGAGGCGGGGCATGCAGTGGCGAGAAATATAAGAACACAATCCAAGTAACTTCAGTGGGAACCTGGTATTATTCATTGTGGGTTGGATATACTTCCGGCCAAGGTGGTTTAGGCGGGGGTAATGGCCAATACTACAATGGTAGTTCGTCATGCAATACTGGAGGCAGCAACGGCGCAGGTAACGGAGCTTTTACTTCTGATACAATAACCGTCGCTGCGCTCAATACCCCCACCAGCCAGTCGGCCAATTCCGCAAGCTCAACCAGCATCAATCTGACTTGGGCGCAAGGCGTGTCCGGGGGGTCAACCAAGAACACGGTCATTTTTCGCTCCACGAACAGCACGGCTCCGACGCTCACGCAGGGCGCCGCCTACACCGCGAATCAGACCATCAGCAGCGGTTCCACCAATTACACCTGTGTTTATGCCACGGCGAGCGGAACCTCGGCCACTGACACCGGGCTCACCGCCGGAACGACATATTACTATTACTTTTTCGCGGAAAATTATTCTTACTATTCAGCCGCCGTCTCGGCCAGTGCGGTTCCCCGCCCGACCACGGTGACATGGAACGGCAGTGGCGGCGACAACAACCTGCAGACCGATGCCAACTGGGTTGGTGGTGTGGCACCCGTGTCCGGGATATCGACCTTTCTGACCTTTGCCGGCTCAACGCGACCGAACCCCTACAACAATTTCCCGGCGGGCAGCACGTTTAGCAACGTCTTTTTCAACGGGATCACGGTGCCCTTCACCCTCGGCGGCAGCAATTTCAACGTTCAGCAAAAGATTGAAAACGACAACTCCAGCCTGGTCACTATTACCAACTCGATCACCTGGGCGGCGTCATCGGGGCCGACTTCGGGTGAAATCAACGCCGTCGGCGGCAACCTCGACTTCACCAATGGCATCCTGACGGTGAACGGCTCTTCCATCGCCGGCATCAAAATGTGGAATGCCGCCGGCGAAACGAACATCTTCGACGGCACGGTCAGCGCCAGCGGCAAATGGTTTGGCTTGACCCAGAATCCCGCCGGGGCGGCCACGATCAACGGGTCATTCACCTCGGGTGATTTCTACGTGATGAACGGCGGCACCTTGAATCTGAACGGCAGCGGTTCATTCTCCACCACCGGCCTGCGACTGGGCGGCGATTATGGCATCACCGGCGTCACCGTCGACTCGACCAAGGGTGGCATCTTCAACCTCACCAGTCCCACCGGCGGACAGACTTATTCGGGCATCATCAATTCGGTCGCTGGTAATACCTCCGGAAAACTGGTGATTTATTCTGCCAACACTTCCGGCACCAATATCATCAATGGCGCTTCCTATCTGGACAGCGGACTCATCGTCAGCAACGCCGCCGGCGGCACGCTGCTGGCCAACGCCAGCACGGCGTTCGACGTCAAGGCCCAGCAATTGACCCTCACGCCGTATGGCACCATCATTATTTCGGGGATATTGGGCAGCAGTTTGGGCGCTGGCGGCACGCTGCTGATGAACGGCCCTGGAACCCTGATTCTCTCGAATACCGCCAACACTTACACCGGCACCGGCTCCGGCACCTTGAACGCCAATGGCACCCAGATTTCCGGCGGCGGCATTCTGGGCATTTATGGGGATGCTTCGTTGGGCGTGGCTCCCAGTGGCGCCTACAACAACATCCAGTTCACCGGTTCGGGCACCTTGCAGGACACCCTCAACAACATCAGCCTGAACGCCAACCGCAACCTCAGCATCGCCTCCGGCGCGACGGCCACGTTGGACTCCAGCACGAACATATTCACGATCAATGGTATCCTCAACGGTTCTGGTGCTGTTGCGAAAGCCGGTTCCGGCACGCTGAACCTCGCGGTCGCGAACACCTACAGTGGTGGCACCACCAACAGCGCCGGCACCTTGAAATTCAGCAATGCCTCGGCGTTCGGCACGGGGGCGGTCACGCTCAACGGCGGCACGCTCCAGGCCGGCGGCGGATATACCGTCACCAACAACCTCGCGGTGTCCGCCGCGTCGGTTCTCGACATGGCTGCCAACAACACCGCGTTGAGCGGCAATCTCAGCGGTTCGGGGGCGCTGACTTTGAACAATAGCGGCGGTGCCTCAACGCTCACCTTGAGCGGAAACAACGGCGGTTACAGCGGGACGAACACCATTAGCAACGGCAACGCGGTGAGCTTCAACTCGGCCAATGCCGGCAGCGCCAGCGCCGCCTGGGTCTTCAACGACAGCACCGCGGACCGCGTGCGGATCAACATTGGCAACGGCACCATCAACTTCGGATCCATCAGCGGATCGGGACAGATGCAAAACGACACGGCGGGGACGGCCTCGATCATCAGTGTCGGCGCACTTAACACGAGCACGACCTTCAGCGGGACAATCAAGGACAACGGCACCGGCACGCTGGCGCTGACCCAAGTCGGCACCGGCACGCTGACGCTTTCCGGGGCGAGCGCTTACAGCGGCGCAACCACCATCAATGCCGGCACGGTTTCGCTGGCCAATGCGACCGGGGCGGGGACAAGCGCCATCACGGTCAACAGCAGCGGCACGCTGGCGCTGAACGCCAGCACTACTGCCGATATTACCTATGCCAACACCGTGGCCGGCGCGGGGAAAATTCAATTCCTCTACGTCAGTTCCGGCGGCCATGACATATTCCTCCATAACTTGGGCAGTTTTATCGGAACCATCCAGCTGTCCCTCGCTTCAGGGTCGAGTTCCACCGGAGGCAAGGCTCGGCTTACCACCAATGATGCGACCTTGAGCGGCACGTCCTCGCTCATCATTGACAGTGGCACACAGTTGTATTTGGGGACCGGTAATAACGCGACGTTTGCGAACATCCAGGTCAGCGGAACCGGCAATACCGAAGGCCGTGGAGCGATTCGCGCGCAATCAGGCACGCTCGCAGGGCCCATCTCGCTCATGGCTGACACCACCATCGGCACGGAAGGCGGAACCATCTCCGGCAATATTTCCAGCGGTGCCAGCGGCACTCAAACTTTGACGTTGGGAACATCAGCTTCGACCGGGAATTTAACTCTTAGTGGCAACCTTGGCGGCGGCACCGGCACGATGGCCTTGAACAAGACCCAAGCCGGCACAACCAGTATGAGCGGTGTGAACACCTACACCGGCGGGACGACAATCGGCGCGGGCACCTTGCAAATCAGCGGGGCGGGTTCGCTGGGTTCCGGCACTTATGCCGGGAATATCGCTGACTCCGGCACGTTGCAATACAGTTCCAGTGCCGCACAAACCCTTTCCGGCATCATCAGCGGCGCGGGGGCATTGACCAAGGATACGTCGTCCACCAGCACGCTGACGCTTTCCGGCGCGAACACCTACACCGGTGCGTCTTCTGTGAACGCCGGCATATTGACAGTATCGGGATCATTGGTCGGAACTGCCAGCAACGCCGGCCAGATCAACGTGGGGCAGAGTGGAAACACGGCGAACGCAACCCTCAATATCCAGTCGGGGGCGATTATTACGCAGAACGGCAGCGCCAACATACTGATCGGCAATGGCACCTCCACCGCCAATGGCAATGGTGCCGTTTACCAAAGCGGTGGCACGGTCAGCGGAATCAATCAACTTCAACTCGGCGCGACCAGCGGCGGCTCGTATGGCTATTACAATCTAAGCGGCGGCACCGTCGGCTTGAAGGAGTTGGATATGTCTCCGGGTGCCAGTTTAGCCGGCCTTGCGTATGGTGTCCTCGATATCTCCGGCGGCACGATGACCGTGACCAACTGGCTGGTTCCGACGCGCGGCACGGGTGCCGGCATCAGCATTATCAATATGACGGGCGGCACGCTCAACTATAACGGAGGCAATGAGTTTTCGGCAAACTGGAACACTGGCGGCAGCACATTTGTTCTCAACATCGCCAATGCGAGCCTGCTTTCGGCTAACACTGTTAACCTGAACCTTATGCGCGCCGCTGCGAGTGCGAACCTGGGTGAAGTAAATCTTCTCTCCGGCGGTCTCCTGCAGGCCAACAGCCTCGCGCCCAGCACCGCCACCGGCACCAGCCTGGTCAATTTCAACGGCGGCACGCTGAAGGCAAACGCCACAACCACGACGTTCATTGGCGCCAACAACACGGCGGTCAATGTCTATGGCGGCGGCGGCAAGATTGACAACAATGGCATTGCCATCACGATACCGGTGGGCTTATTGACCCCGGCCGGGAACGGCATTAACAGCGCGGTCACCATCACGGCTGGCGGCAGCGGATATGTTGGTGCGCCGGCGGTCACATTTTCGAGCGGTGGTGGCGTCGGTGCTGCCGGTTATGCCACCATTTCGGGCGGTGTCGTCACCGGCATCGTCATCACCAGCCCCGGCACTGGATACACTTCAGCGCCCACCATCACCTTTACCGGCGGCGGTGGCAGTGGTGCGGCGGCAACGGCTCCGACTCCGACGGCGAACGTTTCCGGCGGCCTGACGTTCCAAGGTTCGGGCACCAACATCTTGACTGCCTCAAGCACCTACAGCGGCGGCACGACTATTAGTGCTGGCACGTTGCAGCTTCAGGCCAACGGATCAGGACAGGTGCTGAATGGCAGCGAAATGGGAACTGGTGCCGTAACCAACAATGGCGGCACATTGTATTTTTTCCCTGTAGGTTCAGCCACTGCGGTCAACTATGCGCAAAATTTTGTGTTCAATGGCGGCACGATTTCCAGCGAGGACGGCTTTCCGCGTCTGGCCACCGGCGCCGGTGCCACAATCAACGTGACCGGCTCGACCACGTTGCAGCGCAAATGGGGAAGTGTCGCCACCAAGTATCTGGCGTTGGATGGTATTCTGCAAGGTTCGTCGCCGTTGACGCTGCAAGGTTTTGGCGGAGCCACGACCGAGGGTGCGTCCATTCGGATTAACAACGCCAACAATACTTACAGCGGCACGATCACCGTCAGCGCAAACACGGGCACCGGCGGTTTTGCCATGGTGGCCGGCGCGAACACTGCGTTGACCAACGCGACGGTGAATCTGTCGGGCACCCGCACTTCGGGCAGCACGGATGCGGCGTTGCTCTATGGCGTCCAGTTCGCCTCCGGGGTCACGGCTCCGGTGTTCGGGGCACTGGCGGGGAATGGCAACATTAACCTCATGGATCTGGCCGGAACCCCTGCGGCAGTGGCTTTGACTGCGGGTGGCAACGGCAGTTCCCAGACCTTTTCCGGCATCTTGAGCGGGTCGGGAAGCCTGACCAAGTCCGGTTCCGGCACGCTGATCCTCTCCGGTCCGAACACCTACACCGGCGCGACGACGGTCAGCGGCGGCACGTTGCAGATGAACAGCGCCAATGCCACCTCGGCTTCCGTCACCGTAAATAACGGAGGCACGCTGGCGCTGAACATCGCGGACGCCCTGGGTTTCACCGCCGCCAAGAATGTCCCGACCATCAACAGCGGTGGCACCATTAACAATATCACGGCATCAAGCCGCGTCACCTTGTGGAATGGCCTGACCATGACGGGCGGCACGCTGGGCGGCACCAGCACTGGCGACGCCAACGGGGCTTATTCATTGAGCGGGACAGTCACCGCGACTTCCGATGCCAGCGGCAATGCGGCAACGATGGGCGGCAGCGGCTCCATCAGTCTCCAAAACCAAAACGTTGCCAACGGTGTCATCACCTTCAGCGTCGCCCGTGGCAGCGCGACTCCGGCCTCGGACTTGACGGTATCCGCCAACCTCATTCCCAATTCAGCCGGGCTTGGCAACGGCATTACCAAAACAGGCAATGGCATCATGACGCTTTCCGGGGCAAATACCTACACCGGCAACACGACGGTCAAGGCGGGCACGGTCAGCGTCTCCAACGCCAGCGGGCTGGGCACCGGGACCGTCACCTTGGGCGACACCAACGGCTCGGCCAGCGCCACGCTGCTCGCCGCCGGCGGCAGCAAGACCATCACCAACTCGCTCACGGTGCAGTCCGGCAACAGCGGCCTGCTGACCATCGGCAACCAGAGCGGCGCGAACAACAGCTATGTGTTCAGCGGCAATGTCGCGCTGAACAACGCGCTGACCCTGCTGGCGACCGGCGGCGGCACGGTGAAGTTGAGCGGCAACCTCGCCGGCTCCAGCCTGATCACGGTGACGAACGACGGCGCGGTGGTTTCCACCGGCCAGTATGTTGACCTGACCGGCGCGAACAGCGGCTTCACCGGCAACGTGGCGGTCAACGGCGGCATGCTGCGGCTGGAAGGCGCCACGGCCTTGGGCTCGGCCAACACTGTCCAGTTGAATTTCACCAACACGATGCTGAACTTGAACACCGCCAACCTGACGCTGGCGGGTCTGACCGGCGTGGCCGGCGGTATCGTCACCAACACCAGCGGCGCCGGGCGGACGCTGACGCTGGCGGGCGCCGGCCAGTATGCCTTCAACGGCGCGATTCTGGACGCCAACACCACCGCGACGCGGATTTCGCTGACGTTCGCCGGCACCGGCACGAACCTCCTTGGCGGCGTGAACACCTACAGCGGCGCGACGCTGGTCACGAACGGCACGCTGCTGGTGAACGGTCTTAATCTGGGCACGAACACGGTGACGGTCACCAACGCCGGCAGCACGCTCGGCGGCACGGGGGTCATCAGCGGCCCGGTGACTTTCAACACGGGCACGTTCGCGCAGTTCACGCTGGGCGCGCCGCTGGGCTTCGGCAGCTCACTGACCATTGCGGCCGGCGGCGTCCGTCCGCAAGTGCAGGTGACGCTCACGAACAACACGCCGGTTGGCACCTATGTCTTGGCGACCAACGCCGGTGTCAGCGGCAGCTTCAGCAACACGCCGGTGATCATCGGCGGCTCGCTGGCGCGGGCGAATTACACGACGACAATCCTGACCACGAGCACCAACGTCGTGCTGGTGGTGGGCGTCATCCCGGCCACCGTCGCGCTCACCGCCACGCCGAACCCGTCCGTTTACGGCAGCCCGGCGGTCTTCACGGCGACGTTGCAGACCAACTCGCTGACGAGCACGAACGCGGCCGGCGACGCCACCGGCGGCTTCATCTTCAGCGTTGACGGCTCGGCGGCGGCCACCAACAGCCTGACTGGCGGCGTGGCGAACTTTACCAGCAGCACCTTGACGGCGGGCAGCCACGTCATTCAGGCGTTTTATGCCGGCGACGCCAATTACAGCGCCGCCTCGAACAGCGTGACCCAGACCGTGAGTCCGCGGCCGGTGATTCTGGCCGGCACGCGGGCGTATGACGGGACGGCGGTGGCGACGAACCTGATCCTGACAATCACGAACTATGTCGGCAGCGACAACCTGGGCTTGAGCAATGCGCTGACGGGCTACGCGGGACTGGCCGGCGCCGGGGTCGGGACGAACCTGATTACCGCGACGAACAACTTGAGTTTGTCCGGCAGCGGCGTGGCGACCAACTACACGCTGATCGGTTCCAGCGGCGCGGTGGTCATCACGGCGTCGTCGCTGACCATCACGGCGGGCAGCACGAACAAGGTGTATGGGCAGAGCCTGACCCTGACCGGGTTCACGACGGCCGGCCTGGCCGGCGGCGACACGGTGACGGGTGTTACCTTGACGAGCGGCGGGACGACGAACACGGCGACGGTCGGTAGCTACGGCATAGTGGCCGCCGGCGCGACGGGCAGCGGGCTGGCGAACTACAGCATCAGCTATGTCAGTGGCAGTTTGACGGTCAATCCATTGGTGGCGTTCTTGTCCGGCACGCGGGCGTATGACGGGACGACGAACGCGCTGGGCGCGAACCTGACGGTGACGAATTTTGTCAACAGCGACGTGGTGACTCTGGGCGGCACCGGCGGCCTGGCCAGCGCCTATGTCGGGACGAACGCCATCACCTCGTTCGGCAGCTTGACCTTGGGCAGTGGTGCCGGCACCAACTACACGCTGGCCGGTGCGACCGGATTGATGATCATCACGAACACGCCTCTGACGATCACGGCGAACAACGCCAGCAAGACCTATGACGGCACGGGTTACACCGGCGGCAATGGCGTGACCTATGCCGGCTTTGTGAACGGGGAGACTAATACGACACTTACTGGCAGCCTAAGTTACAGCGGCCTGGCGCAGGGCGCGACCAATGCCGGCACTTATAACATTACGCCCGGAGGTTATAGTTCGACCAACTATCTTATCAGCTACGTTGACGGCACGCTGACCATCAATCCGTTGGCGGTGACAGTGACGGCGGATCCGCAGACGAAAGTGTATGGCAGCGCCGACCCGGCGTTGACCTACACCAACAGCCCGGCGCTGGTGGCCGGGGACAGTTTCACCGGCGCGCTCAGCCGCGTTGCGGGCGAGGCGGTCGGCAGCTATGCCATCAACCAGGGCGGACTGGCTTTGAGCGCCAATTACATTCTTAACTTTGTAGGCACGAACCTGACGATTACGGTGGCGCCGCTGGTCATCACGGCGAACAGCACCAGCAAGGTGTATGGGCAGACCTTGGTGTTTGCCGGGACGGAGTTCACCGCCGCCGGGCTGACGAACGGCGACACAATCAGCAGCGTGATCCTGACCAGCGGCGGCGCGACGAACACGGCGACGGTCGGCAGCTACGACATCGTGGCCACCGGCGCGACGGGCAGCGGGCTGACGAACTACACCATCGGCTACAGCAACGGCACTTTGACGGTCACCCAGGCGACGCCGACGAACACGCTGGCCTCCTCGGCGAACCCGTCGGGCTTCCATGATACAGTTACTTTCACGAACACGCTGAACGCGGACGCCACCGGCTATGTGCTCTTCAGCACGAACAGTGTGTTGTGGGGTTCAAATAACTTGAGCGGCGGCGTGGCCGTCAGCCTTTCAATCACGAACCTGCCGCGCGGGACTAACTTGATCACGGCCGCCTACAGCGGCGACACCAACTATGTGGCCGGCAGCATCACCCTCAACCAGATTGTCACCAACCATCCGCCGGCGGCGAACACCGCCACTTATAGCCGGGGCGCATTCACCACCTGGCAGATTGTCGTCAGCGACCTGCTGACCAACGCCAGCGATGTGGATGGCGACACCCTTACCCTGGTCGGCGTGGGTGCCAGCACCAACGGCATTACGTTGGTGGTCAATACCAATTCACCGGCGCGGGTGCAGTATTACAACACGAACCATGTGGCCGACCAGTTCACCTTCACGGTGGCGGACGGTTACGGCGGGACGAACAGCGCGGTGATCACGCTGTCGGCCAGCGGCGGCGGAGTGACGGGGACAAGCTCGATTACAACCATCACTGGGACGGGTGTGAAGGTGCTTACGGCCTATGGAATTCCCGGCTACACCTATGTGACGCAGCGGGCGACGAACCTGAGCCAGGTGACGTGGTTGAACCTGGCGACCAACACGCTGGCGACGAACGCCGTGATCATCTCGGTGACGGACAGCAACCCGCCGTCGCCCTCGGCGTATTACCGGCTGCTGTGGAGCGGCCACTGAACGCCGGCAATCTGGCCTGGGCGGCCTGGCGGACGGACGCCGGGTCGCAAAGGAATTGATTCATCCGCCCGGCGGTGTCATATTTCCGTCTTCAGGAATTTGCCCGCCGGCTGTGGCCGGGTTTTTAGGGCGCACCGGCCATGGCAATAAAATTTTCATCCATCATCTGCGCGCTTCTGGCCGTCACGGGGTTCAAGCTGTCCGGTGCAACGCCCGCGCCCGCGCCCGACTACCCGTTTCAGCCGGTGCCGTTCACCGCCGTCCACCTGGACGATATTTTCTGGGCGCCGCGTTTGGAGACAAACCGCGTCACGACCATTCCCTACGCCTTCGGCAAATGCGAGGCGTCCGGGCGCATGGACAATTTCACGCGTGCCGCCGCCGTGCTGCGCGGCGAGAGCAACGCCGACCGCAAGCTGCCCGGCTATCCGTTCGACGACTCCGATCCCTACAAGGTGCTGGAAGGCGCGGCCTATTCGCTGGCCGTCCAGCCGGACGCAAAATTGTCGGGCTATGTGGACAATCTGGTTTTGCTCATCGCCTCGGCGCAGGAGCCGGACGGCTATCTCTACACCGCGCGCACGATTGACCCGCAGCATCCGCATCCGTGGTCGGGCACGCAGCGCTGGGTGAACGACCCGGACGAGAGCCACGAGCTTTACGATGCCGGCCACTTGTTCGAGGCGGCGGCCGCGCACTATCAGGCGACGGGCGAGACAAACTTTTTGAACGTCGCCATCAAGGAGGCCGACCTGCTTTGCAAAACTTTCGGGCCGGCGACCAACCAGCTTCATTATTGGCCGGGTCACGAAATTGTTGAAATGGGTCTGGCGAAACTTTATCGCGTTACCGGCAACGTGCGTTACCTCGACCTCGCCAAATACTTCATTGACGTGCGCGGCACCCGTCCCGGCGGCGACGATTATCATCAGTCGCGCATCCCGCCGGTGAAGCAGGCCTCGGCCGTCGGCCACGCGGTCCGCGCCGGCTATCTTTACAGCGGCATGGCGGATGTCGCCGCTCTCACCGGCGACCAGGATTATCTCCGCGCGATGGACGCCATCTGGGCAAACGTCGTCGGCAAGAAACTTTATGTCACCGGCGGCATCGGCGCGCGGCCCGACGGCGAGGCGTTCGGGAGCAATTACGAGCTGCCCAATCTCACCGCCTACAACGAGACCTGCGCCGCCGTGGCGAACGTCTATTGGAACCAGCGCCTGTTCCTGCTGCACGGCGACGCCAAGTATGTGGACGTGCTCGAACGCACGCTCTACAACGGCCTGCTCTCCGGCATCTCGCTCGACGGCACGAAATTTTTCTATCCCAACCCGCTCGCCTCGAAGGGCGACTACGAGCGCAGCGCGTGGTTCGGCTGCGCCTGCTGCCCCGGCAACCTCACGCGGTTTTTGCCGTCGCTGCCCGGCTATGTCTACGCGCAGCGGCAGGACGAAATTTTTGTGAACCTTTTTGTCGGTGGCAAGGCGGACATCAAATTGGACGACGGAAGAAAAATTATCCTGACGCAGCAAACCGCCTATCCGTGGGACGGCGCGGTGAGAATTTCCGTCGAGCCGGAAAGAAAAACCAGCTTCACGCTGTCCATCCGCATTCCCGGCTGGGCGCGCAACGAGCCGGTGCCGGGCGACCTTTACCGCTTTGCCGAGACGAACGCCACGCCGGTCACGCTCAAGGTGGATGGCAAAAAAGTGAATTTTACCGTCGAGAACGGCTACGCGAAACTGGATCGCCGCTGGCGGCCCGGCGACGTGGTGGAACTGAATTTGCCCATGCCCGTCCGCCGCGTCCTCGCCAACTCAAAGGTGAAGGCGGACGCGGGCCGCGTGGCATTGCAGCGCGGGCCGGTGGTGTTCTGCGCCGAGGCGACGGACAATCCCGGCGGCAAGGTTCTCGATTTGGTTTTGCCCGACAGCCAGCCGCTCGCCGCCAAGTTCGAGCCGGCGCTGCTCAACGGCGTCGAAGTCATCAAAGGCCGCGCGTTGGACGCGGATCGCACAGAGCAGGATTTCACGGCCATCCCGTATTATGCGTGGGCGAACCGGGGCAAGGGCGAGATGGCGGTGTGGTTTTCGGATTCGGAAACCGCTTTGCGCAAGCCGTGATTGTTTTGTAGTCTGGCGGCAAAATCTTTTCCCATGTTTGCGAACAAAATTCTTTCCTGCGTTTCTGGCGTGGCGACCGTGCTGCTGTTTTCCGTCGCGCCGTCGTCCGCCCAGGCTGAAAAAAGTTCTCCCGAAATAACGCCCGCCGCCGTGCTGACGGCCATGCAGCGCGTCGCCGACTGGCAGCTCGCGCATCCTGAAACCAACCGTCCGACCGGCTGGATTTGCGCCGTCGGCGACGCGGGCATGATGGCGCTGGCGGGCATTTCCGGCGACGCGAAATACCGCGACGCCATGCTCGCCAAGGGCGAGACGAACGGCTGGGAACTGCCGCAGCCCAAGGGCCGCCTCTATCACGCCGACGACCAGTGCATCGGCCAGACGTGGGCGGAGCTTTATTTTCTCTATCGCGAGAACCGCATGATTGCGCCGATGCGCGAGCGGTTTGACTACATCCTCGGTCATCCGCCGAAGATTTCGAGCCTCGACATCAAGCTGGGGCAGGAGCAATGGACATGGTGCGATGCGCTGTTCATGGCGCCGCCGGCGTGGCTGCGGCTTTACGCGGCGACGGGCGACGCGCGCTACCGGGATTTTGCCGTGACGAACTTCTGGCGCACGACGGATTTTCTATACGACAAGGATGAAAATCTGTTTTTCCGCGACAGCACGTTTTTCAAGAAGACCGAAGCGAACGGGAAGAAAATTTTCTGGAGCCGCGGCAACGGCTGGGTGCTGGCCGGAATCGTCCGCGCGCTGCAATACCTGCCGATGAATGATCCGAGCCGCCCGCGTTTCGAGCAGCTGTTCAGGGACATGGCGGACAAGATTGTGTCGCTGCAGCAG
>Ga0316226_1001298_pt1 | contig 27493 bp, 20 predicted proteins | sample TBH18017metaG_FD_206009 | JGI IMG/M metagenome (GOLD analysis project Ga0316226, IMG submission 206009) | Freshwater microbial communities from Trout Bog Lake, Wisconsin, USA - TBH18017 | ecosystem: Environmental > Aquatic > Freshwater > Lake > Hypolimnion/Profundal zone | place: USA: Wisconsin...
CATTGAGCTTCGAGCTCGTTATCACTATAAAGGTAAGGCTGTGGTCTCTGATTTTTATGCCGTGCGTGTAAGAATCGCTATTATTATGTAAGTTTGTATTACTGCTTGCATAAATGAAAAAGATACTCCCGGATATGGGATCTGACATAAAAATATCAATCCGTTTTTTTGACGATAAGGAAGTCCGGGCTGTTTGGGATGATGAAAAGTCCAAATGGTGGTTTTCTGTTCTCGATATAGTAGCAGTGCTTACCGGCCACGAAGACTATAATAAAGTCCGCAACTATTGGAAATACCTGAAATCCAAATTAAAAAAAGAAGGAAATGAACTGGGTAGTGTCACTACCCAGATGAAATTGAAATCGCCCGATGGAAAAATGAGGCTTTCAAATCTGCTTGATTACAACGGCATTATTGAGCTCGGCAAACAATTTCCCGGAACAAAAGCAAACCGGTTTATTGAATGGTTTACATTCAGCGACGAAAGCATAGACGGAAAAAGTAAAACAAAAGCATATGCCCTGTTTGACAGTTCGTTTATTGACAACATAGAAGTGGGGACAGCCACAGGATTGCAGCAAATTCATGCCTACCTGTTTGGCGGACTGTACAAGTTTGCCGGACAAATAAGACAAAAAAATATTTCTAAAGGCGGATTTCAGTTTGCAGTATCTCACTTCCTCGGGAATACCCTGAGGAAGATTGAACGAATGCCCGAAAACAGCTTCGGCGAAATTGTTGATAAATACATCGAAATGAACATTGCCCACCCGTTTATGGAAGGTAACGGAAGAAGTACCAGAATCTGGCTGGATCTGATCCTGAAGAAAAAACTAAAAAAATGCATTGACTGGAGCAGGATCAGTAAAAAAGATTACCTGAACGCAATGATGAAAAGCCCTACCGACAGTACTACTCTGAAAAAACTCATGAAGAGTGCTTTAACAAACCAAATAAACAGCCGGGAAATGTTTATGAAAGGGATTGATTACTCCTATTACTACGAGGAAAAATAGTAATAAGAAGAACATATCCAACGCTCATAGAAAAACCGGAATCGCTGACCACCTTGTGCCGGGTTAACTTGACGACCATATTAGCCGAAAATAGTACAGTTTAGATTGCCAGATTATAGCGGCCTCGAGTGGTTAATCGAAGCGGTTTGCCTGGTTTACTCTACAATGACCTTCTTTGTCGTGCAGAAAAGCTGTTGCTGCCCTTTCTCAAGTACGTATAAGCGAACGGTATAAACACCTTTAGGCAAACCCTGGGGAATATTCCAGGTAAGGTTTCCGTGGCCGTCAACCAGGCTGTTGTTTACCGGGCGATCCACCAACTGTCCTGATAAATTGCTGACAAGGATGGTAATATTCGTCGGGTTCTTGACATTGATCTCAAATACGGCAACATCATGAGCGGGGTTTGGTCTTATGGACCAATCGATGTCGGCCGATTTTCCGATGTCGGCAAACCCGCTTCCTTTGGGCCGGAGCAGCAAGGCACGGTCATAAATGAGCTCTTCGGGCGAAGGACCTACACTGGTCAGTGTATCGATGTATGCACGGAAACCCAGGAAGGATTTGTCGCCGTAATTTATCCCCATCATATTGTGAGCCGTATCCTGTGGAACGACAAAAACATTGGTTTCGCCCGGCAGAGGGGAGCGTGTAAATTTGTAAGTGAAAAAGTAATCCGCAGTCGTTGTGTCGCTGAAATACTTCCTCGCGGTTTTTGCAAACTGGTAATCTTCTATCCCTCCGAACCCGGCAAACAGGGAATCCCTGTAACAGCTCACATCGGTATATACCGATTTCCCGGTTTTGGTATGATTCACTCCATAGGCAACAACAATGTCGTCCTTGTTGAAGTTAAACGATTCGGTGCGCATATACAATGCATCCCTTGATTCTCCAAGTACATCCTTTTCCTCCTGGATCGCTTCATAACCTTCGACCAGCCACATGCTGGGATGAAGCAGGGAAACGGAATAACTGCTGTCGTATTCGTTATATAGTGTTTTTTCCAGGTATTCGAAGTCTTCGTTCAGGAAAAACTCATCAATACCCGAGTTTCTCGAGGTGAGCTTGGGAGTATGGAAGAACGCTGGCGTCGCTGGCGTAGCCGGGGTGATTCGCAATACTTCCAGGCTGGGATGGTCCACGTAAGCAGTCCCGGCGCTGTCGTTTTCAAAGACCGAGACCCGATGCAAAAAGCTCCCCCAGTCATCCAAAGGGGTATTGCCGAACCTGAACATATCTCCCGGAATGATGTCGTAATAAATATCGCTTTCGGGAATGCTTGTATTTGCAAGAATAAGCTGTTTGGTTTTGGCGGCAAGGTTGCTGTCGGCCGCGCAAACCAGGGCGAAATTACGCTCAAACATCCCGGAAAGGGGGACATTCTTATTCATGGAGTAGAGGTTCTTGGTATCGCCCAGGCTTGCATAAATTTTCTTCAGGGTGTAATCGGGCATAGTGTAAATCCTGCCTGCCAGGTAACTCCTGTAGCTGAAATATTTACATTTCGGTGGAGTTTTTCCGATCAGGAGGATGGCCTCGTCGCTCTGCAGGTTAAACACTATGGTCATATTATTCAGGGTGTCGAAGGCAGGCGAGGGAGGGGTATTCATCACAAGATAGGGGAACCCTGCATTGTTTCCCTGGCAGTTAATCGAGTAACCTGCATTGCAGATGTTGATGGCGCTGGTGAGGTTGATGCTGCCCTGGTTAACCAGATAACCGCTGCCCGACAGGCTTTTTGCAACTGCAGCAGCGGGCGGGTAAATGCTTCCAATGGTATCGGGAGGATGGGTCTGAATCTGGAGGAAGCCCGAAGTATGATCGTAATACACCGTATCGCCCAGGGCTTTTGACAGGAAATTAAAAGGTGCAAACTGCAGGAGAGACCCGGCGTATTCAAGCTTTTGTGCCGGAGGAATCATACTCACTATGATGGATTTATAAAATCCTGTATCATAGCCGTTCCTGGCAAAGGAAATGATCTTGCCGTACTGGGTGGCAAAACCGTGAATATCAAAGACGTCTTTAAATGGATAAAATTTTCCGCCCGCTGCTGTCATTAAATGTTTGACTTCAGCCGAATAGTTACCGTTCTCCTGGGTAACCAGCATTGAATCGGTTTGCTGAACCCCGTTGATTTTAAACGGGCATTTAACGATTGTCGGATTCTGGGCTTCAGTAGAAATTGAGATTACGGCAGCAATCAGGACTGCCATGAGGAGAGTGATTTTTTTCATAGGAGTTCCGCTTAAGTTTCTTTAGGTGCAGGGATGCAAATATAATGTATTCATTAATAATACATCAGTAAAAATTTAAGCAGCTAAGCTCCCGATGCTAACCCTTTTGTAATGAGGCTGACGTATTTTATCGCAACTCAGGCCGGGTTGCACTATCCTATGTCAATGACCGGGTAGATTTCTGACAGAAGTTCGAAAACCCGGTGATTAGGGATCTTATAGTTGGGGAGTTTTGGAGGGATTATAATAAGGCCAACCAAGGCCGAATGTCCCGGAATCTTATTTTTTAAATGACAAAGGGAATGACTCGGGTTTTGATAATGCCTTTAAAAACTTTTGCAGAGGTAATATTTCTCCTCTGGATTCTTTTATTTAGGGGGCAACGACATTCATGGCAGAGTCAAAAAAGATCGCTTTATGCAGCAGAGAGACCAGGCAAAAAGTGTTTTGGGAAATTCATTGATAAAGGTAAAATTTTAAGATTATTTCCTTTAATATAGCATCCTGGAACAAGAGCAATAAAGGAGATGTCTATGAGCAAAAGATTACCGGCAATGGATGGTCCTTAGAGATAAAACAAAGAATTGAGCATAGTGACCATGTATGGATTGAGGAAATTAAAGCTAAAGGAGTTGATAAAAAGATAATAGATATTCCTGGCATAGCAATAGAATTCAGGTAAACAATTACAAAGCAATATTAATAGTTGATCCTTATTGTTTAGGTCAGGCATAACCAAGTCACCATTTTTTTTGTTGTAAGAGAAATTAAAAGAATAAGCGGTTAGACCTAAATTGATTCGGTTTTATCAATATCGAATTTGATAAATAAATAGGTATTAACTCCATGGCAGAGCCCTGGACCCGGGTTCCACCCCAGAGAGGCGGGGAATTTACCGGGAGCGATTAAATTTTCAGGATGACTCAATACAACTGCGCTGCTTTCATTAATTCATCAAGGGTGTTTGGCAAAGCCACAATCTCCCTGGTTTTTGAATCGAGCAAAACCATTACTGGTGTTGCCAATACATAGTAATCCCCGGCAACCTTGCTGCGGATGCCTTCCACAGCGCGCAAATGCTTCCATCCCGACAGCTGTTTGATCTTTTGTCCCCAGGCTTTCACTTCTGTTTCAGTTTCATCGAGGCTGATGGCCGTGACGGTAATTTTTTCTTTCATTTCCTTTTTTTGCTGCCAGGGATATAACGAATGCACCATTTCCATGCAATGGCTGCAGCCTGCCGACCAGAATAGAATAAGGATGTACCTTCCCTGTGTTTCGAACCGGCTCAACTCAAAAAGAACGCCAGCCGTATCTTTCATAGATATGTCAGGGGCTTTGCTTCCGGGCACAAGGGTTACCATTCCTTTCATCCGGCGCGTTATCTCCTGTCTTTTCGAGGTAAGGCAGTTTGGATCATCCAGGTAAGGTTCCAGTATTTTCATTCCTGTTGTTATTCCGTTGGTTTCGAAACCCCTGTAGAAATAATCAACCATCCAGCCATAAACCAGTGGATGTCCCTGCTTTGCTTTTTTAATGGCCGTTGTTCCGGCTAAAGGGAATAAAGAATCACGTAAAGCTGCTGTGGTCGATAACTGCCCGTAGAGATTCACATAATTGTCCATCCATTTTTTCAGATCGGATGTTTTTAACAGCAGGGGATTTTTAAAATCCATACCGTCGAAATAATGATCGATGAGGTTCCTGATCCGCTCTGTTTCATCGCCTTTCCAGGAAATTTCAGGCACGTACTGAAAACAGTACAAATCGCTTACAAACAGGTTTTGATCTTGTTGTATCCGGGTTTTGAGCCATCGGTTGTAAGATTCCCGCCGCTGTTCGTATTCTTTGACGCCCTGTTTGTAAAAATTTGATCCCGTATCATCATAGTTCATTAAAAAGTTCTGCAACAGTGCAAGATTTTCTTTAAGCCTGGCATTTTCTTTCGAAAACTCCGCAAATGTTGTGTTTTCCTTTTCATCTTTCTGAAACCAGGTGCTGTCGGAATTGTTGCAAAACATTGGGCTGACCCATAACTCCAGGTCCTGTTCACTGATAAAGATATACTTCTCGGAAGGGTAAGGCTTGCTCGTCTCTTTTTCCCTGTAATCGAAGCGTAAAACAAACTCTCCGGGCAGGATCTCCCGGGAAACAGAAAGCTTGGCCGTTTCGCCGTTTTTTACGTCCTGAATTTCGGTAACAGGCTTAAACGTTCCGGATCCCGATAGTGCAAGCAAGCTTATTTTGCTTTCATAAACACCATGTAGGTGGAATGTGATTGCCACATCCCGGGCTTGAGCCGAAAGATCAGATGGTGTAATCAAGCCCAGGAAAACGGTGGTAATAATTGTAGATCCTATGATTTTGGAATACTTATTCATAGTTAATTTTTCCCGAATGTAAATTTAGTTAATTCATTGGGGGTGAAGGTGACAAAGTGACAGAGTGACAAAGTCACAGAGTCACAAAGTCACAGAGTCACAAAGTCACGGAGTCACAGAGTCACAAAGTCACAGAGTCACAGGGTCACAAAGTCACAGAGTCACAGAGTCACAGAGTGACAGAGTTATCTTTCAGGTTTATCTTATGATGGTGACCTTTTGTTTTTCTATGGTATTTCCTGCTTTCATTTGAATGACATACACCCCTGCAGGAATATTTCCGGTATAAATTGTGAGTGTTTGCCCTCCAGGTTGAGTGATTCCTTCGTTATAATATGCAATGGTCCTTCCTGAAAAATCAAACAGTATAAATGAAACGGATTCAGGCTGATCAAGAGTTGGCTTAAGGGTTAAATAATCGTTTGCCGGGTTCGGATAAATGGTAAGTAATGAAGATGATTTTGGATTAGTATTTTTTATCCCGGTAGGATAGTAAGACCAATATGCCTGGGCGTTATAAGCCATGTTTTCATAAAAGATAAACGCTTTATCATTATTTTGCATTTTGAGCCGTAAAGGTGCTTCGCCTTGTACCCAGTCTCCTCCGTTCCATGCGAATCCATCCCCTTTGATCATGTTATCCTGATAAGTGTATTCACACTTTGCATAATTTCTCCATTCGTTGGCATTCCACAATTGGTGAATCTCGGTAAGACAATTCCGGTTTTGATCATAGGTATTTGTGCCGCGAGAATAATTAACCCAGGTCCCGGTTCCGGGCCAAATCTGGTATATATATGTCAACACGTTTCCCTGGGTATCGTACGTAAATGTAATTAATGAGTAATTCATCCAGTCCGGGTCCTGCCACATCTGGTCCAATTCCGTTAACTCGTTTCCATTAGCATCATAAGTGTATGTGATAGCATAATAATTTGACCAGTTGATGCCATCCCATGAGGCTTGTTCCATATAAGTCAGGTTGTGCCCGCCGGCATCGTATGTCCATGTTTCAAGCGAGTAATAAATCCAGTTGGATCCGTCCCATTGCTGAACCATGGCCGTCAGCGTATTGCCGCTTCCATCATAGGTCCAGGTTTCAAGCCCCGAATTGACCCATATGGTTCCATCCCATTGCTGTATCTGGGAAGTCAGCTTATTCCCTGCGCCATCATAGGTATATGTATACAGGATCGAATTTACCCAGGCTGCTCCATCCCACTGCTGGTCTGTTTCGGTTAAATTATTGCCACTGCCATCATACGTATAATTTCCCAGGCTGGCATTCATCCAACTCCCGCTAACCATGTTCTCAAGCAGATTAGTCATCATATTTCCATTGCCGTCATAAGTATTTGTTATCCGGCTGGAATCGGCCCAGCTATTGTTTTGCCAGTTCTGCAGGAGAGAGCCCAGGACATTCCCGTTTACATCAAATGTATTGAGTATCTGGATTGAATTGACCCAGGTGCCGGGATTCAGGTATTGACGGCGATAGGCGATAGTATTTTCATAACTGTCATAGGTAAACAGTTCTTTCATGCTCGGCGATGAAACGCTGTATGAGATAATAGAATCCGGGTGAGGGTCGGTAATATTAACGGACTGCTTTTTCCGGAAGTTGAACTTTTTGAAATCCATTACATTTGAAAACGAAAATTGGTTAATGGGTTTTACGGGCTTTTTCAGGGTTGTTTTTCCTGTGATTCGATCTTTTATCACCTGTGAAACAACATGTCCGGGTGAAAAAAGTCCCCCGATGATCAGGATGACAATAATTGCGAATGTAGATTTTGTTTTCATGGCTGTTTCTATTAATTGTTGAACAATAATGTATTAAAATTGTTACTCTTTAATGCAACGGATGCTTTGACCCCACGCTTTAAAACCACCCATCATTTGACAGCCCCCGCTGCCGAAGCCCAGGTTGCGACCATCGGAGTGGAGGTACGAAACCTGCGTACTGCTCCAATAATAGCCGTATGAGCCCCGGTCCGCAATAGAACCATTGTTGTAGTCAAGGAGATACCCGGCAGCATGTATTTTTAATGCAGAGTTCCACGGGCCATTCCAGTTTGTCCAATTGCCACTGGCATCCACATTGGTCCATTCGGTTTCGGTAGGAATTCGCCAGCCACCACCCATCTCAAGGGTGCAGGGATCGTTGGCAGAAGTCCAGTCCGAATCTTCATTGATTGTAGTTATCCAGGTGGTATTAGGTGTGCGTGTTGAACCGTCATGTTTGTAACCTTGTTTACGGTTAAACTGCCAGTACCAGCCTGCCGAGGGTTCAGTGGCATCATCTTTGGCCGTTGCCTGGTGGCTGGCGCCGAGGTTGCTGGTGATCCAGCATTTCGAAGTTTCACCGGGTATATTGGTAACGGTTCCATAGGTAACCGTTTTGTTTACAGGTGCCACACCTCCTGAAGTGTCATGGTTGATCGAAATGGAGTCACCGCATACAAATAACGGGCGCATGCTTAAACTATAGGTTTCGCTGGATACAGGATTGTCTGAAAGGAATTTTTCCCGGTATCCGCTCACATAGGCAGTATACTGAAGCTGGTTTCCCAGGTAAAAGATAAATCCTGCTGAATCCTGAACCAATTTGAGAGTTTTTACCCTGTTGCCCGATGACCCTTCATAAGAGATATGATCCCCCTGATTGCCTGGACAGTTGCTGAGAAGCTTGATCGTTTTTGTAGTAGTATTGTCCGAAACTTTTAAAAATAACAGTCCGGATTGGCTGGTTGAAATCACAAACGAATGCCATCCTTTTTCAATTGCATTTCTGTATTCCGAGAGTTTTTTCCCCTGGATGTTATATACGGACATACACAATTCCCCTGAATTCTTCAGCCAAATCCTTACCTGTGTAGATCCCTGGAAAGGATTTGGAACATTTTGCATTAAAATGAAGGATCCTGAACCCACTGAAATTGGTTCTTCGATGCCAACAGGCCAGGACGCAATAAGATTCAAAACAGAAACTGAATCATACAAAGTTGTATCGCAGTTTTCTGTCAGGTTTCTGATATTCACACTGTCGAGTGCTACAGGATTCAGTGTTATTGAATCAAATGCATGAAAGGTCAGCGTGACAGGTATCTGGCTGTAACCAATGTTCAAGCCCAGTAATAAAATTGAAAGGAGGTAGAACTTTTTCATGGGTTCACGATTTGATGTCAGGCAAATGTAATGCCCCAAACAGGAATGTACAATACGACTTTAGTATGATTTTTGTATTCTGAGGACAGGGAAATGCTCAATAAAAAACCTGGAAGCAGGAGAGCTCCCTTTAATACAGGACAGGAATTTGCAAAAATGTGTTCTGTTAACTCTTCGCCCCGAAAACCTTGTTTATCGCATCGGTGCGCGACTGCACATGGAGTTTCTGGTAGATGTTGTAAATATGGGTTCTTACCGTTGCACTGCTGATATTAAGTTTATCTGCGATTTCCTTATAACGGAGTCCTTTTGCAAGAAGTCCCAGCATCTCGCTTTCCCTGTTGGTAAGCTGGTGAATTTCTTCATTAACTGCAGGTCTTTTGAAGGATTCCAGGACACGCCTGGCAATTTGCGGGGTCATAGGCGCCCCCCCGGCATGAAGTTCCCTGATAGCGTCAATAATCCTACCGGGATCATCATTTTTCAGGAGGTATCCTGTGGCCCCGGCTTTCAGTGCGTTGAAAACCGACTCATCATCCTGAAATATGGTGCACATGATGAACTGAATTTCGGGGTGAACCTGTTTCAACTGCCTTACGCACTCAATCCCGTCCATCACCGGGAGGTGAATATCCATTAATACAATGTCGGCAGGATTTCCAGTCAGAAATTCCAGCCCGGATTCAGCATCTGCAAACGTTCCTGCACATTCAAAACCTTCGGTAGACTGGATTATGGATTTCAGGGTTTCCCTGGTAATGTTATCGTCTTCAACAATTGCTATAGAGATCATGATACAAAATTCTGTCAAAAAAGAGAAAGGGTCAATAGGACTAAAGTCGTATTTTTTTAACGCAAAGGGAAAGAAAGCCTGATCAGGGTTCCCTGGTTTGGCATGGAGCTGATCACGAAGTTGCCCCCGATATCTTTCATCCGCTGATCCATGTTACGGAGCCCGTTTCCCCAATTTTGCTTATCCTTTATGGAAAACCCTGTTCCGTTATCAGATATTTCAAGATCAGCCGATCTTTTCCCCAGGTTCATTGAGAGGCGCACATTGGTTGCCTGTGAATATTTTGTAATATTATTTATAGCCTCTTTGACCACAAGGAAAATATTCCTTCGGAATTTATCACTCACAGACCTGAATGATATCTCATCAGGAAATTCGATGGTAACATCAATATGGTTTGTGTCAAGGTATTCCGTGGCATACCTGCGGATATATGCAAGAAGGCTTTCCAGATTGTCTTTTTGCGGGTTCATGGTCCAGATGATTTCCCCAATACTTCCCAGGACTTTTTTACCTGTATCGGAAATAGCCATCAGCTTTTCCTGAATCTCATCATCCCGGTTCATTTGTTTATGCAGGAACTGGCTGATCATAGTGATACGGTTAAGTTCAGAGCCTATGTCGTCATGCAGTTCCCTGGAGATCCGGCTCCTTTCTTTTTCAAGAAGCCTGATTTTTTCGCGCTGGTATTCAATGATGGAATAAATCACGGCCCAGATCAGTGCAATAATGAGCAGAACATAAACTGTATAAGCCCACCAGGTTTTCCACCAGGGCGGTCGGATGGTAAAGGTATACTGGAATTCTTTGCTCCAGTAGCCTTCACTGTTCATGGCTTTTACTTTAAACGTATAGGTCCCGTGGGGGATATTGCCATAAGGAACTTCGTTACGGCTGGTCATGCCGCTCCAGTTTTCATCCAGGCCTTCCAGCTTATATTTATATTTTACTTTCTGACTTTGCTTTTGTGTAATCCCGATAAAATGGAAGGTCAGGTAATTATTATTATAGGCCAGGCTTAAATTCAGTGGTAAAAAATACCATCTGGAAATGCTGTCAAATTTGACTTTACCGATGCTTACCCCGTTTCCCAAGACCAGGCTGGTGTCTTTTTTCTTATAAAATTTCAGCCAGGAAATGTTTTCATTGTATAATTGGATGCCGGTAACCTGGATGTTCGGGGCTGAAGTATCCGCTTCATCACCTTCGGGATGGCAGGCAGTAAGCCTGTCATTGGTGCCAATCCAGATGATGCCCTTGTCATCTTTACAGATGGAAGTTCCTTCACATCCGATTCCAAGAAAACCATCTTCATAAGTATAGTTCTTAAATAATACCGGTTGATCGGTACTGCCTTTATCTGCTGCTTTCTCCAGTTTCACCATGTAGTCGGCGGATAATTTGCTCAGTCCTGCAGATGTGCCGAACCAGAGGTTCCCTCTTTTATCCTGTAAAGTACTCTCGACATCATTATTCAGGAGTCCTTCTTTTTCAGTAAAATACATGAAGGATTTCCCGTCATAACGGCATGCACCTCCACCTCTTGTAGCAAACCAAAAATTTCCGTTCTTGTCTTGCAGCAAATCTGTTACATAATTATTACTAAGCCCCTCTTTTTCAGTAAAATGTGTAAACGATTTACCATCAAAGAAGTTAACGCCATGGGGTGTGCCAAACCAAAGGTTTCCGTTTTTATCCAGCAGGGAAAAATTGTTGCTTGAATAGCTCATGCCTTGTTTCTCAGAGTAAGTTGTAAAATATTTCCCGTCAAAACAGCATTCACCCCCGCTATCCGTGCCAAACCAGATATTCCCGCTTTTATCCAGTACCATAGTTTGCACATAGTTGAATGAAAGTCCCTCCTTTTCCGTATAATGCAAAAATGACTTCCCGTCGTAACAAATTGCACCGTCGCCCCAGGTGCCGAACCAAAGGTTCCCGTTTTTATCCTGAAGAATGCAATTAACCCTTTGATCGCTTAAACCTTCTTTTTTTGCAAATCGGGTAAAGGATTTACCGTCGTATCTATTCGCACCCCCGGCCCAGGCTCCAAACCAGAGATTCCCGTCTCTGTCCTGCATTGCACTCAATACCCGTTTGTCGCTGAGGCCTTCTGTTTCTGTATAATGTGTGAAGATATTACCGTTAAAACGGCTCACCCCGCTTCCCATCCCACCCATCCAGATGGTACCGTTCCTGTCCTGGAAAAGGCTATACACGGTATTACTACCGAGACCTTCTTTTTCAGTAAAATATTCAAAGGATTTACCATCATACCTAACTGCACCATTCTCGTTGGTCCCGAACCAAAGATCTCCGCTTTTATCCCGGATAATGCTGTAAACCTTCTTGCTCATCAAACCTTCCTTGTCAGAGAGCCGTATAAAGGATTTCCCGTCATAGCAGCACACGCCACCGCCACCCATGGCAAACCAAATGCTGCCATTCTTATCGACCAGCATATTCCGAACCGAATTATTGTTCAGGCCTTCATTTTGAGTAAAATGCCTGATGGATCTCCCATCATAGCAAAATACACCATTTGATAAGGTGCCGAACCAGATATTCCCACTATTGTCCTGGGCAATGGACAATACGGAATTTCCTATTTTTTCGTCCTGTATGCTGAAATTAGTAAAGGATTTACCATCGTATTTGCTGATGTGTCCGCCTTGTGCGCCGAACCAAAGGTTCCCGCTTTTATCCTGCAACATTGCGAATACAATATCATTGCTCAATCCCTCTTTGTGAGTAAAACGTGTAAAGTTTTTCCCGTCAAAACGGTTCACACCCCCGCCCCAGGATCCGAACCACATGTTTCCCCGTTTGTCCTGAAGAATACTTGTAACAAAATTATGACTCCTGCCTTCATTCGTGGTAAAATGGGTAAAGTACTTCCCGTCATAACGGCAAGGGCCACCCGGAGTTCCGAACCAGAGATTTCCGCTCTTGTCCTGCATAATGGAAAATATATTGTTATGCTTCAAGCCCTGGAGCTTGGTAAAGGAGCTGAAGTTCTTTGGGTTGTTGTCTTTGATATAAGCATCCTTGACCAGCACCATTTCAGGCACACCGGCCAGGAATGGGCTGTCAATGGCCGGCACAGTTTTTTGAACGAAAATACTGTCTTCACCTGGCTTATATAATTTGGGCGTTCCTGCCGCTACCACTTTCGGTGCTCCGGCGGGAATAACATTGGTGTTGGTTAGTATGACTTCAGGTTTCCCCGCTTTTATCATTAGAGGTTTCCCTGCCAGCACAATTTTTGGTTTTGCCATGCTATCGTGGGGGACCACAAATCCTTTAGCTTCCACTACTGTAGGGGAATACTGATTTGAGCTTTCCTGCTTTTGCTGATGGTGGCATGCGATAAGGAAAAGAAAAAAAACAGTGCCCGACAGGATGATTGATTTCATAGCGATTCTTTTAGGTTAAAAGGATGGTAACTTATCAGAATGCAGAGGACTGGTATTACGCTTCCATAACAAATATAATACATATTTGTAAAATCTCCGATATGCAGATTTAAATTAAAATCGTCATCAGGTAATGATTTCTACAGATCGACGACCTGCCATAAAAACTCTGATTCAAGGATGTTTTGAGGAACAAGAATCCTGTCGGAATGGTAACTCCAGAGTTTCTCATGGTGTTGCTCCCTGACATACTCCCACATGGAAGTCTGGGAATAGGCCCGGTATACAAGTTCGGAACAATAAAATGACTCCTTTCTTGATCTGAAAGTAAAATTATATGGACGACCTAAAGTCTCCTTAACGAAACCCACAGCTTCTTTCATCACATCAGGATCACAAAACTTTGGTTTAAGAATAATGAAATCATCCAGGGTATTGATAAACGTTTCAAGATCTTTTTTTACAACGCCCTTGCTTACAGCTTCAATTATATTATTGTCACCAATAAATATCGCAGCATGGGTCCAGTAACCTCTGATAAACCAGTTGGTCAGCTCAAATTTTTTATGAGAAAGAATTACCATTCCCGGCTGAATTAATCCGATGAAGGTGGCCAATGAGCGGGGAGTTCCCACATAAGCCCGGCCAAAACGCCAGTTGACCTTATTTGCAAGCCGGATGAAAGGGTTGCAAAGAAGTAACAGCTGAAAGGCAATTATTCTCTTAATTTTTGAAGTGCCAGGTAACAGAACCGTATTTTGCAAGATCCAAAAAATTTACTTTGAAGTTAAAAAAATCACAATTCACATCCTTTCCCGGAAATACAGGGAACTCAAGAGGTCCTACTGTTCCAGGCACTTCTCCAATTTTCTTATGTGAAAAAGGGGGATTTTAAAGGTATATTCCTTTTCGTTTTTTACAAGATAAGCCAGTCTTTTTTTTCTGCTTACCCTGGTAAGACAAGCAATGTTAATTATGGTTGACCTGTTGATCCTGAAAAACTCATTCCGGGGCAGCATCTCCTCCATTGAGCCGATATTTGTAGTGACAAGCTCTTTCTTTTCACCATCGAAATATATTTCAGCATAATTCCAATCGGCTTTGATATAAAGTATATCGGCCGGATTGAACAAGGTAAAACCACCGGTGGTATTGATCTTGATCTTCCCTTTATTTGCATTTCGCTCAAACAACCGTTTAATCTGTTCATCACGGTCATTCTGAACATTTTTCTGAAGCAGGCGTTCAAGGGCTGATTTAAGTTCTGTCGGCTGAACAGGTTTAAGGAGGTAATCAAAAGCAGCATACCGGATGGCTTCAATTGCATACTGGTCGAATGCCGTAACGAAAATTATCTCGGGTTTACATCCTTCTTCGTGGAGTTCATTTACAACCTCAAAGCCTGTTTTCCCAGGCATATTGATATCCAGGAAAATCAGATCCGGTCTGAAATCCAGGATCAGGTTAACTGCTTTTAATGCATCAGATTCGCAGGCAACAACCTTGAAATGAAGATGATCTTTCAGCATTTTATCGAGATTCTGAATCGCAGACGATTCGTCATCGACAATGATGCTGCGTAATGGATTGTTCATAGGAATTCAAACGCTTGAAGGTACCAAGTTAATTAATTTTTTTTATTGAAATGACTGGAAATTTTGAAAAATGATCTTTTCCGGGAACCAATGTTCTTAAACTTCAGAATCTTTGGAAATCATAAGGATTCCATAAGCATGGTATTCCGGCAGGAATATCTGCAAAAAGCATTGATCTTACTGTTTTTTATTGCAAAACCTGCAAAAGATCCGGTTTTTATCTTCTTTAATCCGCAGATTATACAAACGTTTTAGAATTTCTCTGGAAATGCTGCCCTGCATTTGTAGTTTCCAATAATCCTATAAAATTCATTGCATTTGTCAATTTCATGAAGGGGACGGTTCAAATTACCTTTAATAGGTGTTATTCAAATCACTGTTAAAAACCCGCCTCTATGAACAAATCAATCATCATCCTGGTCAGCCTGTTCCTTTTAAGCGTTGCCTGCGAGAGATCACAATTCTCTGTAACAACAAGGCATTCGAAGAACGGCAAGGTTACTTATGCCAAACATTATCGCAACGAACCATCACAATGGGCGAAAGTTAAAACCCCTAAAAGCCTGGCCAGGCAAGGTGATAACAAGAACACCCTGCCGGCTTCTGACCGGCAAGATATGCTGAGCGGTCAGGGCTCTGAAATCAACAGGATCAACGCTGAATCTGCATATGGTACAGGCAGCCTGATTGCATCGAATTCAAAGGAACCGGTCATCCTTGCAGTAAACGAAACCCTCATCGTTTCGGATAATAAACAGATCATGGCAGATAGGAATCCTGGAATTGCTGAAAAGTTTAACGATAATCCTGATACAATCAGAAATAGTAAATCAGAACAGGACAAACCTTCACCTGTTTTGGGCAAAAAGATTATTAAATTTAAAAACGGCAAAATGGAAGCCGGTAAAATCTTGTATCAGGCAGCCGACACCCTTAAATACAAACCAGCCGGGAAGGATACGGTGTTAACCGTCCGGATGTCAGACGTTGAAAAGATTCTCCCCGATACAAGGAAAATGGAACCGCTGGGAATAATTGCATTAGGATGTTCCCTCCTGGCGTTCGTACCCTTTCTCCTGGGATTACTTCCTGTTATTGGAATTCCGCTTGCGGTTATCGGGATTATATTAGGAATAATAAGCATTAAAAGGATCAAACATCGTATAGATAAATATAAAGGGAGCGGATTTGGAAAGGCCGGCCTCGTTGTTGGTGTTGCAGCTATGGTTTTGATTATTATTCTTCTGATAAGCATGGTCGCCTCTGCATTCGGCGGGTGCTCAAGTATGACATTTGATGTATAGTTTATAATTATCCTGCAAATAGGATCAGTGGATTAAAAAATTGTTGTGATGAAAAATTTTATTATTCTGTTGATGGGTCTGTGCCTGGTGAACACAGCCTGCGAGCGGTCGCAATTCGCTGTAACAACAAGGACTTCGAAGAATGGCAAGGTCACTTATGCCAAGCACTATCGCAACGAAGCAGCGCAATGGGAAAAGGTTAAAACTCATAAAAGCCGGGTCAGACAAAGTGATATTAAAAACACCCTGCCGGCTCCTGACCGACAGGATATACTGAGCAATGCGGGCTTTGAAATTAAGAGAATCAGCGCAGAATCTGCATATGGCACAGGCAGCCTGATTGCTTCGAATTCAAAAGAACCAGTCATACTTGCGATGAATGAAAATCACATTATCCCAACACAAGAGATGGTCGTATCATTAAGCAATCATTCTGTATTAAAAACCGCTACTTCTTCCAGTGATACTGGCAGGAGCAATGGGATAAAAACAGATTCAGCTAAAACTATGCCCATGGTGATCAGATATAAAAAGGGGAATCAGGAAACAGTCAGGATCATTTCCAGGTCAGGCGACACAATCAGGTATCAGATGGTCTCTGAACAGGGGGTAGTACGCACCGTGATGATGGATCAGGTCGACACTATTACTACTGTTCCTATTCCTCAGGTTCAATCCGATTCAACCATAGCCGTGTCGGGTGCAAACCGAAAAGCAGAACCCGTGGGAATAGTTGCATTGGTATTCTCTTTCTTAGGCCTTGTGCCGGTTTTCGGGATACCATTCGCACTGATCTCGATTATTTTGGGAAGTGTGAGTCTTGGGAAGATAAAGCGGCATCCTGAAAAATATACAGGGAAAGGAATTGCCATTGCCAGTATAGTTATTTGGGCTGCAGGTTTGATTGTTTATCTGGCGCTTTTGCAATGTGAGATGGTCCTTTACCATGCAAAGATCCGGCAATTGATCCGGGAAACTGAAAGAATTCCGGGACACTGCCATCCATAGTGAAATCATAAAAAAAAGCCGTCCTTTCGGGACGGCCTTTTCTTAAGAATTACAAAAAGCTGTTATTTCTTAGCTTTTTTTGCGGGAGCCTTAGGCGCCTTAGCTGCTTTTGCAGGCTTAATAAGGTGCTTCTTAACTGAATCCTGATGAGCAATCGAGTCAGCTACTTTTTTCTGAGCGGCCTGAACCTTGGCGATTGAATCAGCTATTCTCTGCTGTTCAGCCTGAACTTTTGCCATAGAATCAGCAACTTTGGTAGAGTCAGCAACTCTTTTTGCTTCGATTTCTTTTGCACTGGGGCCACATGAAGTCATGAAAGCTACAGCACCGATAACTAAGATTAATGCAAGTTTTTTCATTTGTTTATTGATTTTTTAAATTCGGCTGCAAAGATACGTAAATTTTAACATTCATTAACAAATTTTTTATCATTTTATTTTCATAAAGTTTTAGAATGTTGATTTAGGAAGATCGTAAATTCATAAAAGGTTCATTATTAACTGATTAATGTGAATAGGAATTCTCCTGGTAGTCAAAAAGTTATTTTTACATTGATTCTACTTCCAGAATAACTTAATGAATTACTAAGTCTGACAGCTTTTTCCTTAAACTCATCTCAACTGTTATAGCCTCAGCGATTATTTATATCAACTGAAGCTTCTCAACATGAACTAAGATGTAAACTGCACGAAAACAATAAAATACAAATATCTGATTCCCAATTGGCATGATTTATGAGATAATTATGCAAAGGGGAACCCGAAGTCCATATTCATTAAAATTCTCAGGAAACCAATGTTATTCAAAAGCAAAACACAAAGGGTATGAGCGATAGAAATTTTCTTTCAGATTACTGCCCGATTCACATGGATTTTTCAGGAATGAATGCAGGGAAGGAAAAAACGCAAATACAGGATGATATTGTTTTTTTCAGCTTGTCTGTTGATGAAATTCTGGAAAATTCGGAAGGCGGATTATTTAACGGCGTATTGAATTCCGATTTCATTATTACAAAAGCCTTGCAAAACGGCCTTTCAGCTTTTCAGTGTATGGTAATGCTGGTAAAAAGCACGTTTGAAGATCATGTAAACCTTACAAAGGAGATGTCGGGGGACGACCTTGGCGAGAAAGGCACATACCTGGCAGATCTTTCGAAGAACACATCGCTTTCACTGGTATTTGATTTCTATTCCCAGGTTGAAATGTATATCGAAGGATTAAGGTTCGGATGGAACCAGGTTGTAAAACGTTACAGGATAAAAGAAGAGATCTGTTTTGATTCACTTCTTTATTTCATCCTCGCAAATGAGCTGTTCAAATTCCCTGTAGCGGTTCTGGGTGTCTATGATGCAATAAAGTTCAGGGGGCTGGATGAAAACTTTAAGAATTATTATTTCCGTCAGTACGAGCTTTGCCTGACTATTTTGCATTTGTTGGGTAATTACCATCTGGTTGAAACAGTGAACAAGAGGTATGAGGAAAGATTCAGGGACCTGGCTTTAAAGATAAGGACGAAAGAAATGACCTTAGGTCAGCTTGATATTAAATTGCGTCTTGCACACGATCCTGCAATCCATAACGGTAAGGAACTTGAGCTTAAATATTTTGATTTCCTGGTTTCTTCCAGGGAGCGGAGCGATCGAAACGGAGGTTCATTCAGGATTAAGGAATTCAGTTCAATTGCAGGGGGAGATGCCTCACAGCTTTTTGCGAGCCATCGCCTGAAACAGTTGTACCGGACTATCTCAAGGAATTGCCATGAAGCTTTCATGAGCGGTGACAAGGAGGAGTCAACCGATTTAAAGAAGCTTTTTATTGAGGCCAGCAATATTTACAATGAGAGCATGCTGGCTGAACGGGACTATTTTATCCATTATTATTCCCTGATAAACCTGCTGGGCAAAGCCATAATGTGCAGGTGGAATCATGGACTTGAATTAAAGTTTAATGACTATACAGGAATGACAGGAGGACAGCCTCTTCCCAGGATCAGCAGGGAATTCATTATCAAGACGAGGCGAGAAGTTGATGAGGTATTGCTCAGGGTAAAAAGTTCAGAAGACTTAAGTTTTAAAATTAAGAATGTATGTGATGAGGAACTTGCTTTCATGCATCAGAATCATCTTGAGAGGCAGATCGAATTTCTTGACGGATGCATACAAGAGGTTTTAAGGGAGATTGAAGCATGTATCGAAGCTAAGGTTTCCCAAAATGAAAAGAATCAAAGAAATATAAAAAACTAAATTCCATTCACTTAATGCTACCCGACATAGCCAACAGGCAGTCAGTTAAACTGACTTTATTTAAGGAAGATTTTTACAGGAAGCTTATTGATGATTATACCATAAGGGTAAAACCGGGATTACAGCATTATGGAACCAGGTATGTGTATTATCACGAGGCAGACAACACACTGCTGGTTTCACACAGCTGGGGAAGCAGGGTCCATCTCATCAACCTGAATACAGGTAACTTGAGGTATCATGATTTCCATTCAAAAACTGTACGAAAGATCCTCGTCTATAATAATGAGATTATCACAGCAAGCTGGGACGGGACCATCAGGGTTGTCGACTACCACACCCTGAAAGAACGCTTGATGCTGGGAGATCCTGAGATGGGCCGAAGTCCGTGTGTGTCAGTTTCCCCCTCGGGTGAACATCTCGTCTCATTCAGTTATGATTCTGATATCAAACCTGAATATACCTCGAACAGGGTGAGACTTTGGCAGTTAAACAATGGACACCTTAAAAGAATTTTCCATAATACAGGTGAGCATATGTCGTACAGGAGAAGCGGGTATTGTCTTATTCATGAGAACAACCTGTATGTCATTTCAAACAGCGGCTACCTGAATGTTTACCAGCTTGGAACGGGCATGCTTGTGAGCAGCATTTTTTTATCGTTGAATCTGCGTGCTATGTGCCTTCACCCTTCACGAAACCTGATCTTTATAGGTAATGAAGCCGGAGAAATACATGTATGCCGGCTTATTCCAACTCTTTCGCTATATACCATCAAGGCCCACCGGTATGATATCTCAGAGTTCAGGGTTCATCCGGAAAGGGAAGATATCCTGATAACAATAGCGTTTGACGGAAAAGTAAAATTCTGGAAGCTGCCTTCGTTCAGCTGTGAATGCGAGATCTCATGTGATTACAGCATGTTGTGGACTCAGACTATGAAAAAAGACATCTTTTTTACAGGCAGCGACGAAGGAGAGATCTGGATTTTCGATGTACATGACCTGCCGAATGTCAGGCTTAAAGGTAAGATGAAAGTGTACAATGACTTTTTCGTGGTTTATGCAAATGATTCCAGGTTCTTTTATACCAATGATATTTCAAAGCTTGAATTGTTGAATAAAGACAACAATGAACCTGTAAACGGGAAGCAGGCAGAATATCTTCTGAATTCATTTAACAAGGAATGGGTGCTCCATGATGTCTTCCGTTCAGATATAGAATTAAAAGCTGAGAGACCGTGTTTGGAAAAGCTCATGCCGCAGCTTCCGCCTTCTTTTTTGTAAACCCTCAAATAAATAAAACTATGACTGAGATTGAATTACTTTCGAACCTCTTGCTTGCCCCTTATATAATCAAGGCTACTGCCTTGATAGGCATAGAGCGCAGGGTAGGTGGGAACCAGTTCAGACATGCATTTGCAACCCTGGGAATACTGCTTGATTATAAGTATTTTTCAGATGCTGTATTGTTAAAGGCATCGGTGATCCACGACCTGATCGAGGATGTACCCGGGACAGACCAGGGCGCCCTGAGGCAGATCGATACCCAGGCTAACCAGGTGGTTGATCTTGTACTGGAGGTCAGCAAACCTGCCGGAATGGAGAAATCAGACTACCTCAACCGGATACTAACTCAAGGTTCACGGAATGCCAAACTGCTGAAGGTAGCTGACCGGATAAGTAATCTTACAGACCTGCACAGGGATATTTTTTCGGATCAGAAGATCACAGAATATCTTGACCAGACCGAAAAGTATGTTCTGCCGATGGCCAGGGAAGTTAATGCAAACATGGTGCTTGAACTCAGTGATCTTATAAAGAGAAGAAGAGAATTAGTAGATTTATTAAATTAATTCAAGATGAAAATAATAAGTATAGGTGATCTGCATGGCATTGACTCATGGAGAAGGGTCTCCCTGAGAAATATGAACCCCTGTTTGAGATAGGGTATGAACGCGGAGGCATGCGAAATGAGATTGGAGGCCCTTTCTGGATCGACAGGCATGCTTTATTAAAGAACACTCTCAAAGGATATCACCAGATTGTTGGGCATACACCGGTAAAAACCATAAAAGTATTCAGACCAAATCCGACAACCGATCCAAACACATCAGTGACCTTCTGTGATTGTATCGAGCATGGGGATGGCTCATTTTATGAAATTGAAATTCCGTGGTAATTTCAGAAAGCGTTCTCCTCATCGCTGGTATCTTCATTCATTTTCCTGTTGATAAACCTGGTAAAGGGCTTTTGTATTTCATCGGAAAGCTTAGATGACGAGGGCCTGGATAATTTCAAGGCCTCCTGAATAAAGCGGAATTCCCTTTCATTTTGTTTTTCTTTCCTTTTAATGCCATTGATCACGAGACCGATGGCTGTTGAATAAACAGGATCAATGAGATCCGGGTCGACAGGATTCTCAAGGTGTACATCAGGATAGCCTATCCGCGTTTTTATTTTTGTTTTTATAGTGCAAAACGAGGTTAGGTTTTTTACCAATGCCCCTCCACCGGTAAGGACAATTCGCAGCTTACGTGGATCGGGGAAACCTGAATTTTTAATATTTTCAAGCGCAAAACTCAAAAGATCCCTCAGCTTTTCCCAGATTTCCCTCCCTCCGTAGGGTCTGCTCAGCAGGTCGATGATTATTCCATTTTTATAAGTAATAAGATTCGTAATATCTCCCCCTATGTCGATCAGCAAGACACCGTCCTGTTTTTCTCTTTCGGTAAGCACCGCATTGGCAGAAGCGAGAGGATCAGGAATAAGGTCTTCAACAGTAAGATCAGCCTTGGTAATGCATCCTGAAATGAATCTTGTTACTCTTGTTGGTCCGATAACCTCTAAAAGACTACACGTCATCGCGTCTGCGATTTTACCGACAGGATTCCTGGTCCTAAGTATCTTTTTCAGGTTCGGGGCTGACTGAAAAGAGTCGTCGAATAAGTAGGGTGCTACACCTACCAGTCGGTCTTTTAAACCGGTATGTAAACTATCCACAGCAGCTTCATTCCCGGGCTTATCTGCAGATAGTTTTGGATTAATCAGGTAAAACTCACCTGGTATAACTGCAACAAATTCCTCACCCGGACAACTTGCCATTCCATAAGAACAATTGCATACCCTTTCATATTCGGCAAGGCTTATTGCTTGCTCAGGATCATCGCGGTAAAGCGTGACTTTATTGTAATTGGATCTGAACAATAGCCCCCCAAGCCCTGCCGTCACAGATCTCTTTTCGATGCCAGACTTTTTACAGATGTCTTCAACAAGCTGTTTTATTTCCCCTGCAATATATTCTTCTGCTTCTGCCTCACCCGAGAAACCGGGTAATAATGAATTCCCGTAACCCAGGATCCTTATCTTTCCTGAATTGGACCGCATGCCGGCAACCGCAGAGATTTTAGCAGTACCTATGTCTAAACCAATGATAAAGTCATCCGCAGTCATTAGAAAATATTAAGACGTAAACTCCCTAATAGTTAGCGTTTTCATGGTTTCTGATGATGAGTATCAGCATCTTTAGTTTTTACAAACCTACAGTAACAACTATCCTTACCAGCTGATAATCGCAGGATATAAGCACCGGGCGGAATTGAACCTGTTGCAAAATGGAAAGATGCGATTCCTTTTCCCTTTTTCCCTTTACTTACCTCTTTCACAGTCCTCCCTTGCAGATCAGCGACTGAGATTATATATTCAGTTTCCAATGACAGATAAAAACTGATCTCTGCCTCATTATTACAGGGATTTGGAAAGATCTTTATTCTGCATTTTTTATCTGCGGATGAGGTCTCGTTATGGATGCCAACAGATGATCCGCCAATAAAATAAGGATCCTGTATCAATCCTGAATAGATGTCATAGCCTGAATCAAAAGGGATTCTCCAATCGACGGTAATATTGCCGAAATTATGAGTCTGGCTGCTGAACCCCTGTTCCAGTTTCTTTACATGAAAAAAAATAATCATGTTGAGATTCGGATACCTTGACTGCAATGAATCCTTATTATACAAGGATGAAATCCATTGGTTTTTTTCTGCGGATTGCTGAGCGTAATTAAGCGGAACTCTTACCCCAGCAGGCGTAGGATCGTAGTTGGGATCGAATAATGAGTTCTCACCTATAATGAATGGTTTGTTTTTAACTTCAGAAAAATCATGATAGAAGTTCAGATAACTTATTGCCGCATCAAGTTGATTATCAAAAAATTGATTGTTCTCATCATAGTCTCTGTCGTATAAATTCAGGCCCACCCAATCCACATAACTATCGCCTGGATAATATGGGAGATATGGGTTCTGTCCATAAGCCTGTATGGGGACCCAACAAAAGCGGATATTTTGTGCGGTGCCTCTCATCAAGGAACTGACATGCTGAAAGGCACTGACATAATCTGAGGCTGTTCCAAACGGATTCCATGAACCGTTCATCTCGTGTCCGAACACAATATAGACCGGGCCATTAAAATTTGCACATGAATCTGCAAAACGGCCCAATGAAGCATCCCTTGCTCCATTATAATAGTTAGATAATCCTCCGAAGGGCATCAGGAAAAAGACAGGCTTTGCACCAATTGCCGAAAGCGTGTCAACCCATTGCCAATGGCTCGGGTTCAGAAGATCATTGTCATTCCCCGCATCGATGTAGCGGGAGAAGCAGTAATGCGGTTTACCGCTTATGGCATTGAATGAAGCAGGCAAGATACAACTGCTATCCTGAGAGCCGCAACCCAGGTAAGCACCGATGAAACAGCCGTTGATAGTCTGGGGGAAGGCAGGTATTATAAGCAAGCAGGCGATGCTTGTATAAACGAATGCCAGGATCTTTTTCATGATGATAGGTTTTGGAATATCGGTGAATTTCCATGCCTCTTTGCATTTTGGAATGGCAATTATGGGGTTATAATTTTCATAAAATACATATGAATCAAAGTTAAAGAGATGAACGCTATTTTTTCAGATTTTAAACCAGATACTAAATACCTCAGGATTTTTTCTGAAGAATCCCATCTTTCCAATAATTACTTTCCTTGTATGTTCCGTCTGGATCAAATTCCTTCCATTCTCCATCTTTTTCCTCGAAAAGATAATTTCCTTCAATCCAACTGCCATCCTCCTTATATTCCTTCCAGATACCTTGTTTTTTACTATCTTTATATACTCCTTCCAATGATTTTTTTCCGTTCTCAAACCATTCTTTCCAGCAGCCTTCCTTTTGATTGTTAATAAAATTTCCTTCTAAACGTTTGTTCCCGTTTTGAAACCTCTCAACCCACAAGCCCTCTTTCTTCCCATTACTATAAAAAGCTTCTCCTTTTTCCTTTCCATCCGAGTAATATCCAGCCGATTTCCCTTCAGGTTTTCCATTGATAAAGTCTATTTCATACCAATCACCTGATTTGTTGTATGTCTTCCATAAACCAACTGCAACACTATCTAAATACTGGCCTTCAACAAATATTGCTCCGTTTTCATACCAAGATAAAAACTTCCCATTCATTTTCCCATTATGAAAGGAGTATGTCATCATTTTACAGCCATTAGAATAATAACCAATAAATTTCCCAACTGGTTTGCCAAAGTGAAAATTCCCTTCTAACCAACCAACTGTGTCCAAAAATATCTTACAGAAACCTTCCAACGAATCATTTTTCATATCACCTTCAAGGAATTTATTCCCATCTTTAGGCGAAAAAACTGTCATTCTTTTCAACTTCCCCTTCAAATAGGTTTGTTCGCTAACTTTATTACCATAATGATCCCGAAATAGCCATTTCCCATCTTTTTCTCCTTTGGAATAATTGCCTTCTTCCCAACTTCCATTATCTTCGTACTCTTTCCATAACCCTTCATTTTTCCCGTTCACCTTGGTTCCCTCCGAGGCCTTTTCTCCGTTTTCATCCCATTCGACCCATAATCCTTCTGCTTTCCCATTTTTAAAATCCCCTTCGCTTTTTTTCTCCCCAGTATCATTGTAAAAGGACCATTTCCCGTCCTGTTTACCGTGGTGATAAGTCCCTTCTGACCAACTCCCATCTGTCCTGGATTCCTTCCACGACCCTTCTTTCATTCCATTTATCTCATACCCTTGCGAAATTGTATTTCCGTCTTCATAAAATTCAACCCTTTCACCACCATGATTTAGAGTATCTGGTTTACTATAATAAATCCATTTCCCCTGTTGCAAACCATGAAGGAAATTTCCTTCTTCCCAGCTGCTATCCTGATAGATTTTCCACATACCTTCCTCGAGACCTTCTTTGTATATACCTTGCGAGGAGATCAGTCCGTTTTTTTGCCATGCAACCCATAGCCCTCTCATTTTATCATCAGAATAAAACACCTCCGACTTTTTCTCTCCGGTCGAATACCTGCCAACCCATTTCCCTTCTTTTTTTCCGTTCATATAAATTCCTTCATCCCAACTTCCATCTTCCAAATAGTCCTTCCATTGACCTGTTTTCAAGTTGTTTTTAAATTCACCTTGAGACAAGATCTTTTTGTCGGCAGCATGATAGGACCATGTTCCTTCCTTTTTACCACTATAATATTTCCCTTCCCAGAAGCTATTGTCTTTATTATAAATCCACCAAACTCCTTCCTTCACTCCGTCTTTCATTAAACCGAGGATCGAAATTTCTCCATTTGAGAAGTATTCCAGATATTCCCCATTTTCTTTATTGTTGAAATAAGTTTTCTTAGTTTCAATATTCCCGTTTTCAAAATACCAGGTAATCACTCCATCATCATAAATATCGGGGTCAATTGCTTTTAATTTTCCCTCCCATTGAATCTTTCCTGATAAATAGTAATCCCGCACGATCCCGACAGGTTGACCATTAAGAAAAGTTATTATTCGATAGTATTCAGCACTGTCAGCATTTATGACCTTTACCCACTTTTTATTGTATAAAATTGTCCATTCACCATCTTTCCGACCGTTGGCATCGATTTTATTCGGGGACATAGAAATTTGAGTGAAACCATTTTCAATGAACAGGAACATTATGAGAATAAAAGTGATCTGGGCTTTCATAAAATGGAATTAAAGATAAAATTGACCTGATCTGATTTTTCTGTCAATCCTTGCCATTATTGCATTGATAAGACTTTCTGCCGATTTGCGAAGCATCATATTATGCGGTTTTGTCAACTATAAAACAGATGCTTTTCTCTTTCGGCGCCAGCCCAACAGTGTGGTTTTTACGAACCGATCATTGTCAAATGTCATTTGAAACCTTTACCGAAGTATTGATATGAAGTTACAAGAGAAATTAACAAAGAACCATAGAATACCTTTTTTGATAATATTGGAATACCAGAGAAAGGAGGAGGATTGTTAATAAAAACTTGGACATTCCATGGGGCCGCCATACTTCTTCGAACCGCCGCCGCTTCCGGGCAGTGATCCGCCGCCACCGCCGCCGCCTCCGAATATCGACAACTTATCGAACTCAAGAATAAGACTGATTTCATGAGCGCCTCCGGTACCCTGTAAAGCACCGCTGATCTGGATATCATAAGAGTACATGAACTTGATGTTCATGTTTTCATAGAAATTGAACTTGTACCCGGCAAGAACTGCACAGGAACTGTTGACAACACCGGTAAGTGTGCTCTTATACCAGCAACCCAGGTAGATGTTGTACTTTAACAGGTTCAGTCCGAATTCCAGTGAGTTAAGGTTTGACTGGTTCATGTATAATGCGCCTACGTTGATCTTAAGGGGCTCAGCCGAACTGGAATAAATGCCATTTGACGACCCGCCCGGGCCTGTTGAAAAAACAAGATCAAGATGTCCCACCCATTTCCTCGGGTATTGTGATGATCCTACAGACAGGAAGGATACGTCGGGTTTGAAAATATGATCCACTGCAAAACCGAAATTACCGGTTATGTTTCCTTCACTTGAAGAAAACTGCAGCAAACCACCTGCCCCGAAATCGGGAACCACTCTTTTGTTGGCGCTGAAATCGGTGAAACCGCTCTGGTAGATATTCCCGTACCTGGGGTCAAGGCTGCTCGTAAACACAAGGTCGCTTGAGTTGATCTGCCTTTGCATTATCCCTGCTTTTACACCTACCTGGGCAACCATAAACGAAGTAATAGGAATACGCACACCAATAGTAAGAGCAGCATTCAGATTATTGATCAGGCCGGCGCCGGGATTATCTGATTCCACGACCAAACCTAATCCTCCGGCACCAGGTAATGCACGGTCCCCAAGATCGGCTGAGAAGTAATACGACTTGTAAGCTATGGGGGCAGAAGGCCATTGATCCCTGAACAGGAACCTGGCACGAAGACCTGTGTTGATCCCGGTGT
>Ga0316226_1001311_pt1 | contig 27292 bp, 33 predicted proteins | sample TBH18017metaG_FD_206009 | JGI IMG/M metagenome (GOLD analysis project Ga0316226, IMG submission 206009) | Freshwater microbial communities from Trout Bog Lake, Wisconsin, USA - TBH18017 | ecosystem: Environmental > Aquatic > Freshwater > Lake > Hypolimnion/Profundal zone | place: USA: Wisconsin...
GCTGCGCGCGGTGCTGGTGGAGTTCGAGCGCCTGGGGCTGAAGCCGCGCCCGCGGCTTTCGGGCAAGGCGCATGTGCGCAAGATTTTCGCGCTGTGGGCGGCGTTGAAGCCGCACCTGGAGAACCCTTCGCGGGAGGCGCTGCGGGCCTTCGTGCTGCGCCAGACGGGCGTGGCGGACCCGGAGTGGCTGAGCCCGGCGCAGGCCAACCAGGTGACGGAGGGGCTGAAGGCCTGGCAGCGCCGCATGGAGGCGCCCCATGCCGATTAAGGGCAACACCAAGGAGCAGCGCCCGAAGGGCTGGCGCAGCCTGCCGAAGCATGAGCGGGTGGTGCGCAAATGCGTCCGCTGCGCTGAGACGTTCGAGGCGGAGACGCGGTATCTGTTCCGCTGCGAGCAATGCCGGCGGCACCCCGACAACAGCCTGCCTTCGCTGTGGCAGTCATGACCGCCCTGTCGGATCAGGACCTGCACTTCATGCGCAACCTGCCGGACCGGATTGGCGTGTGGACCCGCGCAGCCGATCGCACGTCCGGCGATGTGCGGACCGAGCAGCGGATCGCGCGGCTGCGCGCGGCGGGGCTGATCGCCTGGGTGTGGGACGAAAGGGCGAGCAGCGCCGGCTTTGCCGTGCGCGACGTGACGCTCACCGAGGCCGGGCTGGCCGCGCTGGCAGCGGCGTGGGAGGCCGGACGGTGACTTATACCGCCGCCCTGCGCCACGGATGCGCGCGCGCGCGGGATGCGGCCCTTGCGCGCCATGGATTGCTGCTGGAGGAAGGAGACTTTCGTGCCATGGCACTGGCCATCATCGCGGCGGTTTCGGGCGATGTCTCCGGCGCCATCCTGGTATCCCGCCAGGCGCAGGGGCGCGAAATATGGATCGTGCGCGTACCGGGCGGCCCGGCGGTGCGGGTGGTCTACGCACCCGAGCGGGCACAGATCGTGACGGTGCTTTCATGCCGGCATGATCTTCCTCCGAGTCCTCGGGCGGCGCGGGAAAAACTGTTCATGGCGGAGGTGCGCAGGGCAAAATGAGCACGCTGGATTACCAACTCGCGCTGATGCCCGCGACGATCCAGCGCGTGGCGGCGCTTGCCACCCCTGCGCTGGCTATTCGCTTTGCCAGGCGGTTTGGGGGCCAGAAAATCTACGTGCCGAAGCGGGTCTATAGTGCGCATCCACTCGTCAAATGCCTTGGTTGGGCGGCGGCGCAGCGTTTGTGCGCAGAGTTTGGCGGTGAGGACTGGGCGGTGCCTTCGGCGAGCAACTATCTCACCTGGCTGGACGCCCGGGCGCTTCGGGTGTGCGGCCTGTCGAACCCCGATGTGGCCCGCAAGCTGGGCATCACCGTTCGCCACGTGCACCGCCTGCTGGCCGGCTTCGAACCTGACGACGTGGAGGTGACCGATCTCGTCCGGTCCATCGCGCGGCGCTACGCGGTCCGGCCGCAGGTTCGGTCATCGGTGGCGCCCTTGGTTGAGGACAAGCAGGCTTCCTTCGCCTTTCCCGCGGACTCGCTGGGGATGCGGCTGACCGAGTGCTGAAGCTTCGCGGCCTGCCTGGGGCTGACATTGGGCAGTCTGATGAAGCTGTGGCGCTGTCCATACGCTGTGAGCCAACGCTCGCAACAGGGACAGGTTCCATGGACATTCTCGCCTCCATCGCCGCCACGCCGCTTGGCACGGTTGTGCCCTACGTCACGTTTGCCACTTCGGTTGCGACCGCGCTGTTGCTGTTGCTGCCGGCGCCGTCGGCGGCGAGTTCGGCCGCCTATGTGACGCTCTACAATCTGGTCCATGTGATCGCGAACTACCGTTCGCTGGCAGCTGCCGCGCCGCCGAGCGCAGCAAAGCCGAGCACGGGCAGCGTACCGCCCGCCGCGGTCGCCTTGCTGTTGCTGCTGTTTGGCGGCGTGCTGGCAGCCTGCACCGCAGCGCAGACCGCGCAGGTGCAGCAGGCGGTGACCGTGGCCTGCGAGGATGACGCCGCGGTGCAGCCGGTGATCACGAGCGTGGCGCTGACGGGCGCCGCAGGCGCCACGGTTGCCGCGATCGCCGCCACCGATCAGGCGCTGGTGCATCCGGCGGTGGTTGCGGCCTGCACGGCGATTTCCGCCACGGCGAAGCCGGTGAGCGTGAGCAGCAACTGAAACGGCCGCCTTCGCTTCGCCGCCCGCCGTCCCGTCCGGAGATCCCACGTGCTCGAAATTCCCGAAGCGATCCGGTTTTGGATTGATCTTTTCGCCGTCATGGGCGGCGCGGTCGGTGTGATCTGCGGTGTGGCCTGGTTCGTCATTCGCAGCGCCCTGGTGACTCATCAGGCGCTCGGCCGCGCGCTGGAGCCGATGGGGGTGCAGATGGACGACCACGCCGAGCGACTGAGCAAGCTGGAGGGCGACATCCGGCAAATGCCCGACGCCCGCGCCTGGGGCGACATGCGTGAGCAGATGGTGCGCCTTGAAGGCGGCGTTGATGCGATCCGCACGGAAACGCGTGGCCTGCGCGAGACGATGGAGCGGATCGAGCGGCCGCTGAACGTCCTGGTGGACGCCAAGCTGAAACAGCGGGGCGGCGCATGAGCTTCCGCGATGATTGGACGCGGGCACGCAGGGTGCAGATCCTGCGCTTTCTGGTGCGCACCGGTGGCGAGGCGAATGAGAGCGTGATCTGCACCGCCATGGAGCACACCGGCTTCGGGCGAGACACGCGTGAGGATTTCCGGGGCGACATCGAGCATCTGCGCACGCATGGCTGCGTGCGCGAGGAATGGTTCGAGGAGGTTCGCGTCGTCACTTTGACCGAGCGGGGCGACATGGCCGCGCAGGGGCGCCTGGAAATTCCGGGCGTGCTCTGCGAGCGCTGGCGCGCGCCCTGATGCCGCGGCTTTCGCGCATCGATCAGATGCCGGCGGATATCCGCGACGCGATCGCGCGCAAACGCGAGGCAGGGCACACGATCGACCAGATTCTCGCTCATCTAGAAGCGCTGGGTGTGCCGCCGGAGGAGATGCCTTCGCGCTCGGGGCTTGGTCGGAAGATACAGTCGATCGACCGCGTGCTGGAGATGGTGCGCAGCAGCCGCGGCATGACCGAGGCGCTGGTGGAGCGGCTGGGCGAGGCCAAGGAGGGCCGCGCGGCGCGCGCCAACATCGAGCTGATGCAAGCGCTCGTCATGCAGCTGCTGGCCGCAGCCGCGAGCGAGGAGAGCGATGTGCTGCTGTCCGCCAAGGAGGCGGCGCTGGTGGCCAAGGCGCTGGCCGATTTGAGCCGGGCGCAGAAGACGGACATGGAAAACACCATTCGGCTCAAGCGCGAGATGGCCGCCGAAATGGAGAAGAAACTCGCCGAGCTGGGCGATGAGGCGAAGGCCGCGGCGCGGCCGCCGACGCCGGATGAAATGATCGCGCGTATCCGGGCGCTGTATGTGGGTGAAGGCTGATGGCGCCGCTGCTTTACCCCTATCAGGCGAAATGGCTGCGCGACCAGGCGCGGTTCAAGATCGGCATGTTCGCGCGCCAGACCGGCAAGACGTTCACCACCACGTTGGAGATCGTTGACGATTGCGTGGCGGCGGACCTGCGGCTGGGGCGCGCGCGCTGGGTGATCCTTTCGCGCGGGGAACGCCAGGCGCTGGAGGCGATGAACGAAGGCATCAAGCCGCACCTTCGGGCCTACGGGATCGCGGCCGATCTCATGGAATACAATCTGCGGCTTGACGAAGGCACATACCGTGCCGCTGAAGTGGCTCTGCCGCATGGCGGCCGGATCACCGCGTTGCCCGCCAACCCCGATACGGCGCGCGGGTTCTCGGCCAACGTCTTCCTTGATGAGTTTGCCTATCACAAGGACAGCCGGGCCATCTGGAGCGCCCTGTTCCCGGTTGTGTCCAAGCCAGGGCTGAAGCTGCGGATCACCAGCACGCCGAACGGCAAGAACAACAAGTTCGCCGAGCTGTGGAGCAGCGACGACGCCACCTGGTCCCGCCACAAGGTGACGATCGAGGAAGCGGTGGCGGATGGCCTGCCGCGCGACCTGGCCGAGCTGCGGCGCGCCGCGGGTGACGAGGATCTCTGGCGGCAGGAATACGAGCTGGAGTTTCTGGACGAGGCCAGCGCCTGGCTGCCTTATGCGGACATCATCGCCTGCGAAGACCCGGCCGCCGGCCGCCCAGAGGCATATCAGGGCGGCCCTGTGTTCGTGGGCAACGACATTGCCCGGCGCTCCGACCTTTGGGTGGCCTGGGTGCTGGAGCTGCTGGGCGATGTGATGTGGACGCGCGAGATCTCGGTGCTGCGCGGCGCCAGCTTCGCCGCTCAGGATGCCGAAATCGCCCGCATCATGAGCCGTTACAACGTGCAACGGCTGGTGATGGACCAGACGGGCATGGGCGAAAAGCCGGTGGAGGACGCGAAGGCGGCGCACGGCCGCGGCCGCGTGACCGGTCTGCACCTGATGGGCGCGGTGCGGATGAACGTGGCCTCTGTGGCCAAGCAGGCTTTCGAGGACCGGAAGATCCGCATTCCCGCCGGGGACCCGGTGCTGCGGGCGGATCTGCACAAGATCAAGAAGGTGAACAGCGAGACGGGCCTGCCGCGGTTGATCGCGGACCGTGATGGCGCGGGACACGCGGACCGCGCCTGGGCGGCGATGATGGCGATCGCCGGCGCCGACCCATTCATCACCAAGCCCGATGATGGGCTGCTGGAATGGATGCGGCGGGAACATGCCGCGATGCTGTCGCGTCGCGAAGCTGACAAGGGGACTGCAGCATGAGCGGTTCAGCGCCCGCGCGCCCCGGCATCCTCACCCGGCTGGTGGCAGCCGCCCGCTTCGCGGTGACCGGAACCGGCCCTGCGAACTGGTTTGGACCGGCCGAGCCGATCGCGCCGCAGGCGCCGCCCCAGGTCGCCGGGCGGCAGCTCGACTACACGCCGGCAGTCAACCTGAACTATTCGCCCCGGCACGATGAGGACATCACCGCCGAGCAGCTCCGCGCGCTCGCCGAGAACTGCGATGTGGTCCGCATCATCATCCAGACCCGCAAGGACCAGTTGGCGGCGCAGAAATGGCAATTCCAGCTGAAGGACAAGACGGCCCGCAAGCGGCCCGACCCGCGGATCGACCAGCTCAACGCGTTTTTCACGTCGCCCGACAGGGAGCACAGCTGGGACGAATGGATCGGCGCGATCCTGGATGACCTGCTGGTGATCGATGCGGCGACCGTGTATCCGCGAAGAACCCTGGGCGGTGCGATCTACGCGTTCGAATTCATCGACGGCGCCACCATCAAGCGCGTGATCGACGACTGGGGCCGCACGCCGTTGCCGCCGGAGCCGGCTTACCAGCAGATCCTGCATGGGCTGCCAGCGGTGAATTACACGCGCGACGAGCTGCTGTACGCGCCCCGCAATCTGCGCAGCTACAAGCTCTATGGCATGTCGCCGGTGCAGCAGATCGCGATGACGGTGAACATCGCGTTGCGTCGGCAGATGAGCCAGCTGGAATACTACACCTCCGGCACCGTGCCGGATGCGCTGGCGGGCGTGCCGGACACGTGGAGCCCGGAACAGATCGGTGAGTATCAGCGCTACTGGGACGAGCTGCTGACGGACGACACCGCGGCCCGACGCAAGGTGCGGTTCGTGCCGGGCGCCGCGGCGAAGGCGTTCGTGCAAACGAAGGAGGCAATGCTCACCGACGCGTTCGATGAATGGCTCGCGCGGGTGGCCAGCTATGCCTTCTCGGTGAGCCCGCAATGGGCGGTGAAGCAGGTCAATCGCGCCACGGCCGAGACGGCTGAGGGCATGGCGAACGCCGAAGGGCTGCAGCCCCTGCTGAAATGGGTGGCTTCGCTGGTCAACCGGATGCTGATGCTGGGTTGGGGGTGGAGCGACATCGAATTCGCCTGGCATGAGGAGGAGGAGACCGACCCGCAGGCGCAGATGACGATCTCGACCGGCTACCTCAAGGTCGGCGCGCTGACGCTGAACGAGGTGCGCGCGGATATCGGCCGCGACCCTATCGCTGGCGGCGACGATCCGGTGATCTACACGCCCACCGGCATCGTGCCGCTGAAGGTGGCGCTGCGGCCGCCGCCGCCGCCCGCCGCGCCGGGAGGTGATGGCGGGGCGCAGGCCGACGAGGCCGATGCGGAGGAAGAGCTGCTGAAGGCGGCGGACCCCGAGACCCGCCTGATCGCGGTATGGTCGCACTTCCTGACCAGCGAGGCGCCCCGCGTGGCCGCCGCCATTGTGGCCGCGCTGCCGACACCGGTGACGAAGGCTGCGGGTGACGAGGAAGTCGAGGACGACCTGCCGGCGCCGAAGAAGAAGGCGCACCCGGACGCGGCGGCCGCCGAGGCGGCGGCGGATGACCTGGCTTCGACGCTGCCGCCTTCCGTGGAGCGTGTCATCGAGCAGGCGGTGGCCGCGATGCCTTGGCCGGCGGTGCAGGCCAGCACCGAGGCCGTGCTGGCCACCGAGACGGCGGCCGGTGTGGTGGAGGGCTTGAAGTCCGGCGCCGAGGTGGCTGGCCTGAAGATCCCGAACCCGCTTCGCCAGGCGGACCCGGACGCGGTGCAGGCCGCCCAGGACCAGGCGGCGCAGCTGGTGAAGGGCGTGAGCCAGACAACGCGTGACGCGCTGAACCGGCTTGTGACGACCGCCGAGAGCGAAGGGTGGGCGCCGAAAAAGCTGGCGGCGCGGATCGTGGCCGACCACGCGTTCGACGACGACCGCGCTATGCTGATCGCGCGCACCGAGCTGAAGCGGGCGAAGGTGACCGGCAACATCGTCGCCTGGCGAAGGCAGGCCGCTATGACCGGGCTGATCTTCAAGAAGCGGATCATCCTCGGGCAGAACGAGAACCATTGCATCGCCTGTGAGGCCGCTGTGCGGGAGGGTGCGATCCCGCTGGATGAGGATTTCTCGGTGGGCTTCGCGCCACCGTTCCACCCGGCCTGTTACTGCTCGATCGTGCCGGTGGTGGAGCGGCCCGTGAAGAAGGGTTTCGTCTGCGACGACGGCTGCGTGGAGGTGACCAAGGCGTTCAACCCCGACCAGCCGCGCCGCGCCGACGGCAAATTCGCCGCGACAGGGTATGACGCGGAGCGCGAGGTCGGGCGCGGCCGGGCGGCGATCGCCAATGTGCTCGCAACGCACCGCGATGCGGTCGATGCCATGACGGCGCGTGGCCTTGGAGCGGTCTCATTTGTCTGGGGCAAGGCAGGGCACGGAAAGGCATTCCGCCAAGGGTTTGGTCTTGCTCATGTGATCGCAAGACGCGAGGCGGAGGGGCTCGACGCCTACAGTCTGATCCACCGTATTCCCGAGGTTCTTGCGCATGGAACGGGTGCCCCAGACGGTCGTCGAGGATACGCCTTCGAACTCGGCGGCGAGCGTGTTGTTCTTGCTCAGGGAGGCAGCGGCCCGGAGGGACACTGGGTGCTGACTGCGTATGTCAAGAAATGATGCGGTGAGCGTCCCGGTGAACTGGGTCGGGGTTATCCCTCGCCGGTCTACGCAGCATGCCGCTCTGAGATACACGGTATGCTGGGAGCGGGACGCCCCATCCTATCGCGGAAGCATGATCGGTTTCAAGGAAAGAGCGGCCCGATGAGCTTCACGTCGCGCTCCCTGCCGGCCGAGCCGGAGGATGACGAGGCCGGGCGCGTCGCGCTGGCCCGCGAGGCGGCGATCCGCGCAACCGTGGAGGCGCTCAACCGGGTGACCTATTTGCCTGGATCTTCGCACAAAGCATTCGCGCGGCAGATCCGCCAACAGCTGGAGCACTCCGCCGTGCCGATCACCGACCGGCAGGAACAGCATATCGCCCGCCTCGCCTGGCGCTATCGCCGGCAGATGCCCGCCCACCTGACGCCGAAGACAAATCCCGATGACCCGCTTTCGCCCGAGCGTGTTCTGCCGTGGCCGGGGCGGGCGCCCACCAAGAAGGAGCTGTTGGATGGATGACGCCCCCACCCTGTTCGATCGGTGCTTCGGGTTCCTGATGGAGCACGAAGTGGGTGCGAACCCGCTGGATGCCAGCGCCTGGTCCGGCGCGGCCGTGGGCGATGGCACCTTCCTTGCGGCCGATGATGGTCTGGACATGAGCGAGGGTGACAAAGGCAACTGGACCGGGGGTGCGGTGGGCGCGGGGGTGCTGGGGGGCACGCGATGGGGGATCTCGACCGCTGCCTATCATGATGCCCTCGCACTTGTGCCTGGTGCCGAGCGGGTGGGGTTTCCGGCGCTCGTGAAGGATCTGACGCTGAGCCAAGCAAAGACGCTGTGCATGTTCGCGTATTGGAAGCGCGTGCGGTGCGATGTCCTTCCGGGGCCGGTGGCGCTGGTGACGCTGGACGCGGCGTTCAATGCAGGCGTGGGCGCCGGCGCGCGCTGGCTGCAGGCCGCGGTGGGCGCTGCGCCCGACGGGGCCGTGGGCGCGCTGACCCTCGCGGCGGTGGCGCGCGCTTCGGCGACGGATTGCGGCACGGCGGTGGCGGCCGAGGCGCTGGCGCGGCGCATCGACGCGATGGCGCGGATGCCGGGATGGGCCACGGATGGGCTTGGCTGGTCCCGGCGTTTGGCGAAGCTGGGGTTCCAGGCCGCGTCGCTTTCGCGCCCCTGAGCGCCGCATGGAACGCACGGCCGAGCCCAGGCCGAGCTTGATGAGCGGCCTCGTGCGGCGATGGTGGGGAATCGCCCTGTGTGTCAACGTCGCTGCGCTGGTCTGGCGATGGAGCTATGGCATGGGGTCTTGGGGGTTTTCCGAGTGGGTGCAGAATGGCTCGTGCGGTATCGTCGCGGTGCTGATCGCGGTTGATCAGGCGGTGCTGGGCATGCCCGGCCTGCTTGCACGGCTGGGGCGGCCTCTCGGAGGCTGGCGATCGGTCATCCCCGTGATCTTCATCTGTCTGGCCTGTGGGTCGTATGCGCTGCAATTGCTGCGGCCGGCTTCGTCGTTCGACCTGCCGAAGGGCTACGAGGTGGGCACGCCGTTCGACGCGATCCAGGCATGGGGTGTCAACAACCAGGTGTTCTACATGGTGGCCCGCGCACCGCGGGCTGATGTGGGCAACAAGCTGAAGCGCCTGGTGTTGGTGGTGCAGCCGATCTACGCCAACGTCGATCCGATGACCGACACCTCGATCAAGAAGAGCCAAGCCTACACCATCCTCGACGGGTTCATGACCTTGGCGATCCCGGTGGCGGCGCCGCCGGTTTGGCGCGGCACACCCGGCCAGGCCGTGCAGCTGCGGTTCTCACTGGTGGAGCTGCCGACGATCTACGCGCCGGAGCAGATCCGCTCGCTCGCCGATATCGAAACCCTCGGCGGCCGGATCATCTCGGCCGCGATCGCGGTGATGACGATGGCGGCGCCGCCCGTGGCGGGGGTGGCCGACAGCGGCTGCCCGGCGCCGGCTGGCGGCTGAGGGGAAGGAATGAGCGAAGTCTTTTATCGATGGCATTGGCGAGCGCGGCTGCCCGAGCGCCACGGCGAGCTATTCCGCGTGCTGTGCAGGGGCGCGTTGAATTCATGCCTGATCGAATTCTTGTCGGACGGGAGGAGGGTTGTCACTTCGCGCAACGCTCTGCGGCGGGCATAGGACGGCTCACAATTGTGACGTGACTGCCTGGCGGCAACAAGTACATGCTGGCTTCTTCCTGGTCGGGAGGATGACATGAAGACGGCCCTTTTTGCCTTGTTGCTGGTTGGGTTGGCGGCCTGCGCGACTTCCGGTGTGAAGATCGATATGAATCAGGTCGCGACGCTCAAGCCGGGCGTTTCGACCTACGCGGATGTCGTTGGGAAATTTGGCCGCCCCACTACGGAGACCATGTCAAGCAACGGCATGCGTTTCGTCACCTATTCCTATTCGACAGCGGCTGCCCGTCCCGAAACCTTCATTCCGTTTGTGGGGGGATTCGTCGGAGGCGCCGATGCCCAATCTCAAGTGGTCATGTTTCAGTTCGGCGCGGATGGCAAGCTCACAGGCACGAACAGTTCAACCTCGAACATCGGCACCGGAACGGGCTTGCTGAGCGGTGGCAACCAGGCCCAGCGCACAAATCAACCAATCACGCCTCCTTGAGGCCATCTGGCGGTGCGAGGCAGTCCGTCGAGTTTTTGAGGGTGCGGAGATTGATGTGATGGGGCGCAACCGATGGTCGGCTTACGTTCTGGCGTGCCTTGCCTTGGTAAGCCCCCGCGCGGCGCATGCGGAGGCGCCGCAGGCGATTCAATACTATCGGACCCTGACGGGCTTGGTCATCAGGACGCTCACAGATAATGCACCGCCGTATTTTCAGATGTGCACCCTCATCTTTTTTGGGGGAGAAGCTGATGTGACTTTCAGATGGATGCCACTGGAGAGCGGGGCGGTGATTTCGATCAATCAGGAAGGTTGGAATTTCGGTGGAATACGCTTCCACACGCGCGTTCGGGTATCGATCGATGGGCAGCCCATTGCGATTTTCCCGGGAGGGTCGCCAGACGGTATTGTTGATGCGACGACGAGCCGTGACGACGTGACATTGGTAGCCCGCTATCCCGTGCTGGCGGCGCTCCGGAACGCTGCGACTATCAAGGTCGAATTTCCGGGATCGCGTTCCCGACCAATCGAGATCCATCCCCGGGCCGTTCATGATGTGATGGCGGCGGTGGATCGTTGTTGGCGCGACACCGGATATATCGAGCATGATTGGATACCTTGAGGCTCGCGGAACGCGCGTGCCGTTCCTTGGGGCCAGCGCCCGAGTTGAAGGCACAATGACCCTGCATTCGGCGGGTTCCACGGCCCGGCATGAAGGTGTCTCGCGGTCCCGCCCGATGAATGCCGATTAAGAGCGAATAAGAGCGCCCACAGGCCGATTTCGGCATCCAGCCGCATCACCATGGCCCGAACCCGTCGCGGCCAGCGTCGCGCGTCTGAGGCGGTCGCGCATTTGACTGGGTGACATCTGCCAGTCTGACCCGCCCGTTCGTTGAAAGGCATTGTGCCCTCCTGCCCAGGAGGCTCCATGCTGCTCATTCCGCTGATCAAGGCCGACAGTTCGCAGCGCCGCGTCTATGCGCGGCTGACGGAGAGCGTCGATCGCGGGAACGAGGCGATGGATTATGTCGCCTCCGCCCCCGTCATCAAGGCGTGGTCGGACATGCAGCTGGCGGCCTCCGGCGGCAAGAGCCGCGGCAACGTGCGCGGCCAGCACGGCCGCGTGGTGGCCGGCATCGTCTCCGACATTCAGTTCGACGACGTCGCCAAGACCATCGACTTCGAGATCGACGTGATCGACGAGGGCGAATGGGAGAAGGTGATCAAGGGCGCCTACACCGGCATTTCGCCCGGCGGGAAGGGCGTGCGGCGGAAAGACCCCGACGGCGTGGTGCGCTACGGGCTCACCCAGCTGAACGAGATCTCGCTGGTCGATGTTCCGGCGATCCCCGATGCGATGCTGACGGTGCTGAAGGCCGACGGGATCGAGGAGCGCATCGCGTTCGCCCCGGCGCAGGAGGGTGTGGATCTCGCGTTGATCCGCGCGCTGGGCGAGGCGCCCAACCTGCGCAGTTTCACCAGTCTGGTTGTGGGCCTGCCGGCCGACGCGGTGGAAAAGGCGCTTGGCGCCGCCAGCGGGATCGATGGCAAAGCCTCCTTGTTCAGCGCGGCCGTGCGCCGCGAGCTGGCGGCCGCCGGCGTGGCAATGCCCGATGGGTCCTTCCCCATCACCGACCAGGATGACCTGGAAGGCGCGCTGCTGGCGGTGGAAAAGGCATCCGCCACCGGCGGCGGCGACGTCCAGGCGCACCTGGTCGCCCGCGCCGGTGCGCTCGGGCTGTCCGATGTTCTGCCGGAGGCCTGGGCCAAGCCCGAGGCCGTGGTCGAGAAGGGGCTTGGCGCGGTCTCGGAGCTCGCCCAGCTCATCCAGCAGCTGGCCTGGTTGGCCGGCAGCGTCACCAACGAGGCCGCGTTCGAGGGGGATGGCTCGCCGATCCCGGGCCGGCTTGCGGCCTGGATCGAGCAGGGCGCCGATATCTTGACCGGCATGGCCGGCGAAGAGGCCGCCGAGGCCGTGGCCGCCCTGACGGCGGCCGTCGCCGCATTGCCGATGCCGCTGGATGCCGACGTGCAGAAGGCGGCGGGGCTGGGCGCCGAAGGCGTTGGCGTGCTGGTGAAATTGGCCGGCGACTTGGCCGGCGCGCGCGGCGAGATCGAGAAATCCGCCGGCGTGATCGCCGATCTGCGCGCCGAGGTCGCGCGGCTGCAGGCACAGCCGGCGCCGGGCGGCATTCGGCTGCGCGCCGTCGGCCGCGGCGAGGATGTGACCACCGTCGAAAAGGCGGCCGACCCGGAAGCCGCGCTCGCCGCCATGCCGAACGGCTTCGAGAAGGCCGCCACACTCACCCGCCTCGCCTTGGCCAACGCCATCAGGTCCTGAAGGAAACCCCATGAGCTCTCTGCTTCGCGCCGTCACCCAGGAATCCATCGATCTGACCCGCAAGATTTTGGCGGATCAGGACATCGAAAAGGCGTTCACCCAGCCCGCAGCGGGCTTTTCCGGCATCCAGAACTTCTCGCTTCTGGCGCCCGCGAAATCGCTGTTTCCGGTGCTCACGCCGCTGCGCAACCGCATTCCCCGCCGCATGGCGATGGGCGGCACGCAGGCGACCTGGAAAGCGTTCACCGCCATCAACACGATGAACCTGGATATCGGGATCTCGGACGGCAATCGCGGCGGCGTCACCACCACCACCGAGGTGGATTACAGCGCGGTGTTCAAGCAGCTGGGCCTGGAAGACTACGTGACGCGCGCCGCCAAGCTGGCCGCCGACGGTTTCATCGACCTGCTGGCCCGGGCGCAGACCAATCTGCTGTGGGCGACGATGCTGGGCGAGGAGGCGCTCGATCTGTGGGGCAACACCTCGCTGCCGCTCGGCACCGGCGCGCAGCCCACGGCGGCGGTGAGCACCACCGGCGGCACGATCGGGCAGACCGTGCAGGTCTCCATCCGCGTCGCCCCGCTTTCGTTGCAGGGGCTGGTGAGCGGCACGGTCGCCGGCGGCGTGCGCACGAGCGTGACCCGCACGAACGCCGACGGTTCCACCGACACCTACGGTGGCGGCTCCGGCATCGCCGGTACCGCGCAGGTGGTGACGACGCCCACGGACGGGCTGTCCACGCATTCGGTGGCCGCCTCGGTGGCGCTGACCCAGGGGGCGGCCGGCTACGCCTGGTTCTGGGGTCCGAGCGGCTCGGAGGTGCTGGGCGCCATCACCACCATCAACTCCCTGGTGATCACCACCGCGACCGGCGCGGGCACGCAGGCGGCCTCGGCACTGTCCAGCGACAATTCGACCAACGCGCTGGTGTATGACGGCATCCTGACCCAGGCGGCGAAGACGGGGGCCGGCTATTTCGCCGCGCAGGCCACCGGCACCGCGGGGGTCGGCACGCCGCTGACCGCCAACGGCGTTGGCGGCGTGGTGGAGATCGACACCGCGCTGAAGTGGTTCTGGGACTACCACCGCCTGAGCCCCGACACGATCTGGGTGGCCAGCCAGGAGGCCCAGAACCTGACCAACAAGGTGCTCACCTCGTCCGCCGGGGCGCAGCGCTTCATGATCACCTCCGAGCAGGGCAACGTGACCGGCGGCGACATGGTCACCACCTACCTCAACAAGTTCTCGATGACCGGCGCGAAGGCGCTGCCGATCCGCATCCATCCCAACCTGCCGGCCGGCACCATCCTGTTCGACACCGAGACGCTGCCCTACCCCTCCAACGAGGTGCCGGACGTGTTGGTCAAGCTGCTGCGCGAGGATTACCGCGCGGAGATCTGGCCGCAGGTGACGCGGAAGGTGCCGTTCGGCGTGACGTTCGATGGCGTCCTGCAGAACTACGCGCCCTTCGCCTTCGGCATGATCACCAACATCGGGAATGGCTGAGATGGCAACCGTGAAACTGCACGCCAAGCCCGGCCTCGTCTCGCTGCATTTCGGCGGTGCCGAGCACACGGTGGACGCCGACGGCAGGGTCGAACTGCCGGAAGAGCATGTGGAGACCGCGCTCAGCCTCGGCTGCACGCGCGAGCCTCCGGTGCGCCTGGCCAACCCGGTGGAGGAACTCGCCGAGCTGAAAGCGCGCGTCGGCGCGCTGGAGGCGCGGGTAGCCGTTCTGGAGGCCGCCGCCGAACCCATCGCCGAAGCCGGCGGCAAGAAGAAGTAGTGGTCGCGCTCGCCGCCCTTGCCGACGTGGAGGCGTGGCTGAGCCTGCCGGCCGGCAACGCCGACGAGGCGTTGCTGACGCGGCTGCTGAGTGCCGCCAGCGATTTCGCTGAGACGTATTGCAACCGGCAGTTCTCCGTCACCGACTACGTCGAGGTGCGCGACGGCAACGGGCAGGCGCGGCTTTCGCCGTTTCAATACCCGATCACCGCCATCGCCGGCGTCACGATCTGCGACCAGGCGATCCCGGCGTTGAGCGGAACGGGGGGCGGATACTTCCTCGCGGGGCGGTCGATCGTGCTGCGTGGCTACGTGTTCGACCGCGGGACCGCCAACGTTGTGCTGAACTACAGCGCCGGGTTCGATGTGATCCCCGACGCCGTCCAGCAGGCCGTGATTGAGCTGGTGGCGATGCGCTATCGCGAGCGCGACCGGATCGGTCTCTCCAGCCAGCACGCCGCGGGGGAAACCACGAGCTACAGCCTCAAGGACATGCCGGCCTCGGCGGCCACGCTGCTGGCGCAGTATCGCGCGGTGGCGCCGCGATGAGCGACGAGCTGAAGGCCGAGACGCGCGGGCTGGAGGAAGTGGTCGTCGAGCTGCGCGAGCTGGGCGACGGCGCGCGGCAACGGCTGTTGATGGCGGTGACCGAGCAAGCGGTGACGTTCCAGCAGGTGGTGCGGGAGGACAAGCTTTCCGGCCAGGTGCTGAACGCACAAACCGGCAATCTGCGGGATAGCATCACGGAAACCGTGAGCGATGACGCGTCGGGCGTGAAGGCCATTGTCGGCTCCAGCGTGATCTATGCCGCCATCCATGAATTCGGCGGGATCATCGAGCCGGTGAACGCCAAGGCGCTGCGCTTCGAGATCGACGGGCGCTTCATCATGGTGCAGCGGGTGGTGATGCCGGAGCGGTCGTTCTTGCGCTCCACCCTGGCGGACCGCGCCGACATCATCCGCGCCGCGTTGCTGGATGCCGTGCTGGGGCATGCCGCATGAGCAGCCCCACCCGCGAGCAGGTGTATACCGCGCTGTTCAACCATCTCACGCCGCTGCTGGGGGCCGGGTTCAACTCGGTTGGCCGGAAGCTGCGGTTTCTGGAAGACATGAAACCGCCGGAGATGCCGGCGCTCATCGTGGCGGTGGGCAACCAGAAGATCGCGCCGAAGCCGGGCGTGCCGCCGCGGCGAACCTATTCCGCCCGGGTGTTCGTCTACGCCGCAGCGCCGGAGGCGAGCGTTGCATCGGGCATCGAGCTGAACGGGTTGATCGACCTGGTGGAAGCCGCGCTGGCGCCGGCGAACGTGCTTCAGCCGTTGCAGACGCTGGGCGGCGTGGTCGCGCATGCCTGGGTCGAAGGCACGATCGAGATCTACGAGGCGATCAAAACGCAGCGTGCCGCCGCGCTGATCCCCATCACCATGCTGGTTCCGTAGGAGCGACCATGAGCGAAACCCAGGACCCCGTGCAGGAAGCCGAGGCGCAGCTGCAGGCGGCTTTGGCCGCCAAGGCCCCCGCCGCCGCCGCGGCCGCCTTCGAAGCCGCCTGGCCCGCCGCGATCGGCGCCTGGTTGGCCACGCAGGTGGCCAACAGCCCGATCGCGCAATCCACCCCGGCCTACAACCACCTGGTCAATGTGGCGCTGCCCGCGCTGCGCCAGGCCATTCTGGAGAACCTCTGATGCAGCTCTCATTCGGCGCCGGCTTCGCCTTCGGCATTCGCACCGATGTGGCCAATTCCACCCCAGTGCCGCTTGGCATCATGCAAGATATCAGCCTGACCTTCTCGGGCGACCTGAAGCCGCTGTATGGCGGCAACCAGTTTGCCGTGGCGTTCGCGCGCGGCAAGATCAAGATCGAGGGCAAGGCCAAGCTCGCGCGGTTCAACGGTCGGCTGTTCAACGACACGTTCTTCGGCCAGACCATGGCCACAGGCCAGGTTCTCACGGCGCTGGGCGAGGCGCAGACCGTGCCGGCCGCCACCACCTACACCATCACGGCCGCCAACGCGGCCACGTTCCAGACCGATCTGGGCGTGTTCTACGCCAACACCAACCTGCCGCTGACCAAGGTGGCAGCCACCCCGGCGCAGGGGCAGTACGCTGTTTCGGCCGCGGGGGTCTACACCTTCGCCGCAACGGACGCGAACGCGCCGGTGCTGCTGGCCTACACCTACACCGCGACGACGGGGCAGACGATCACGCTGGTGCAGACGGCGATGGGCGCGGTGCCGACGATGAAGGGGGTCTTCACCACCACCTTCTCGGGCAAGACGATGACGCTGACGCTCAACAACTGCGCTTCCGAGAAGATGGCTTTCGCGACCAAGCAGGATGACTGGACAATCCCGGAGCTGGACTTCCTGGCGGGCGCCGATCTCTTCGGCAATATCGGCACGCTCGCGCTGTCGGAGTAAGGCCATGAACGACAGTGCGGACATGGCAGCGCCGGTGATCAGCATCGCGGGCAAGGATGTCACGCTGCCGGCGATCACCTTCGATATGACGCGGCGGATGGCGCCGCTGCTTGGAGCGATGGTGCCTGGCGCCTCGGACCTGGAGGTGCGCCAGGCGGTGGTGCAGGTGCTGGCCATCTTCCTGGGGCGCGAAGCCGCGGCATTGGAGACGGAAATCACCTATCGCGAACTTTCGGCCGTCTCGCGCCGTTGGGGCGAGATCCTGCAATGGGTCGGCTTGGAGATCGAGGCGCCCGCACCGGGGGAAGCGACGGCCGCCGGCTCAGCGCCGGCGGCATAGACGACATGGTCGCCGAGCTCGTGGCCTTCGGCTGTGGCTCCTGGCGCGAGGTTGAGCGCGGAATGGGGCTGCGGCAATACCGGGCGATGTGGCGGCATTGGGCGAAGCTGCCGCCGCTCAATTTGCTGGTGGCCAATCATTTCGGCTGGAAGCCGCCGAAGGCCGCCCCCGTGAACCAGGACTCGGCGGTCGAGCAACTGTTCGCCTTGTTCGGCGGCGCGCCTGAACCCGGCAAACCAGTGACGCTGCGATGAGCGGCACCGGAGACAGCGAGGTTTCCGTCAGCTTCGGCGGATCGACGGGGGAATTCGAGGCGGCTTGCCAGCGCGCCGTCGCGGCGATGCAAAGCCTCACCGCGGGCGTGGGCAACCTGACGACAGCGCTCACCAGCACGACGCAAGGGTTGAACGCCACGACGCCGGCGATGAACGCCGCCTCCGCCGCGGCGGCGCAAGCCAGCTCGGCGCTGAACCAGGTGGCCAGCGCGTCGCGCACCACCTCGGCCGAGGTGCAGGCGACCGTGAATGCCTTCGCGGGCATGACCCAGGCTTCGAAATCGGCCGCCGATAGCGCCGAGGTGTTCCGCCAGGCGCTGGGCGATCAGACCAATGAGGTGAAGGCGCTGCGCGCCCAGTTCGACGAGACCTCGGCCGCCGCCGGCCGCGCGGGGCATGCCAGCGGCGGCGTGACCCGCGAGCTGATCGTGCTGGGCCACGAGGCGATGATGGGGAACTTCTCGCGCTTCGGCGGCTCCCTGATCGTGATGGCCGAGCTGATGGGCAATGTGTCCGCGAAGACCATCGCCGCCGGCGGCGCGATCGCGCTGGCGGCCGTCGCGGCCTATCGGCTGTACGAGAACTTCCGCACGGCGACGGTGCAAGCTCAGAGCCTCGCCGCGCAGATGGCGCTGATGGGGCGCGACCCGGAGGCTACAGCCAAGGCGTTCGATGATCTCGCCGCGAAGCTGCGCGAAAACGCCGATGTTGGGAGCATGGCGTCCCGCGAGATCGCCGACCAATTCATGCGACTGCGCGGCGGCGCCGTGGAGCTTCGCGCAAAGTTGGCAGAACTGGTGCCCGCGCTGCAGATGGCCGATGGGTCGAAGTCCGTCGAAGAGGTGGCGACGAGCTTTGCGAAGACGGCGCAGAGTGTCAGCGGAATTAGAAAATTCCTTGAGGAAAACAACCTGCTCGTGAACGTCGGGCTGCGGGAGCAGATCGCCGGGTTCGAGGAGACGAACAATCTGGCCGGTGCGCAGGCGCTCTTGCTTGAGCGGGTCAATACCAAATGGGGCGGCCAGGCGGCGGAAATCCTGCGCGTTCGGAAGGGAATGAAGGACTTCGTCGCGCAGCAGGCGGCCTGGGGGGCGGAAGGCATGCCGGTGCTGCCGCAGGAAGCCCCCGCGCCGCCGCCGAAGCCGAAGATGACCGAGTCGGCAGAGAGCCCGGAAGATGCGCACCTGGATGAGGTGCAGACCCGCCTCAACGCTCAGAAACGTGAGGAAGCTCAGCTCGATGAAGATATCCTTGGTCTCCGGCAACGCTTGGCCGCGACATCGGATGAAGAGGCTCGAAAGAGCATCGAGAACGCGTTGGCAGTGGCCGAGGCGCGCCGTGCCCAGCTGCAGCCGATGGAGGACGCCTCGTGGCTGCCGAAGCAGGAGGAGGCGCTTGCTGCCCAGAGCCTTGCCATCAAGCGAACGGCCGCCAGCAGCAAGGAGGCCACCGCCGCGATCCTCGCGAACGAGGAACAGTTCTGGCAGAAGCAGCTCGCCGGAGACGAGCTGAACGGCAAGCAGCGGGAGCAGGCGCAGCAGCAACTGGCCCGTGTGCAGACGCAGATCGCCGACGAAGGGCTGCGCGCGCGAGACGCGGCCGCGGCCGCCGCCGCGAACACCGCGCGCAAATCGACGGCGGAGCAAATCTCCGAACTGTCGGCGCAGCAGGCGGCCAACCGGGAGAATTACACGCAATGGATGGCGCTGGAGCAGCAGAAGCTCGCCATCCTGCGTGCCGCCTACGGCGAGAAGAGCAAGCAGTTCCAGGACGAGTTGCGCGCCGAGGAGACCTATGAGCGGGAGCACGTGGCGCGGCTGCAGGCGATGGAACTCCAGGCCATCACGCAGAAGAACGCCCTGGGGGAGAAGTCGCTCTCGCAGAAGGTGAGCCAGCTGAGTGCGGAGGTTTCCCAGCAACTCCGCACGAAGGACGACGAGCTGCAGGCCGAGCGCGCGCTGACCGAGGCGGAGCGGGAGGAGGAGGTGAAGCGCCTGGCGCTGTTCATCGGCACGCTGGCGCAGGGCACCGACGCCTTCGAGAAATCGCGCCAGCGGATGCTCTCCCTGGAGCAGGGCTTCGCCAACAAGCTGGCCGATATCGACAAGCGGATCGCGGCATCGCAGGCGGAAGCCGCGCGGCGCGCGCAGCAATCCTACACCCAGGCGTTCGACCGCATCGGCTCGGAAGGCCAGAGGGTGATGACGGGGTTGATCACCGGCACCGAGACCTGGAAGCGCGCCGAGCAGCAAGTGGTGAGCAGCGTGTTGAGCAGCTTCATCGGCATGGCGAGCCACGAGGCGGCCACCTGGGCGGCGAAGGAATTCGCCAATTCGGCGATCTCGACCACGCAGTCGAAAATTCGGATCGCGCAGGCCCAAATGGAAGGAAATTCCGGGCTGAGCGCGATCGCCGCGCAGGCGATGCACTGGGCGGCGATGCAGCTGGGGATGACGACGGAGCAGGAGGCGCAGGGCGCGGCGCGCAAGGTCGAGCAGACGACCGATGCGACCGCCGGCGCCGCGGCCGCCTCCGCGGCCGGCCTTGCGCAGATCAAGATCGACGCGTCGGTGGCCGCGGCGGGCGCCTACGCGGCGACGGCGGCGATCCCGGTCACGGGTCCGGAAGCCGCGCCGGCGGCCGCCGCCGCGGCCTATTCCGCAACGATGGCCTATGGCGCGGCGATGGCGGTGCCGAGCTTCGATGTGGGGGCGTGGAACCTGCCCAGCGATATGCTGGCGATGGTCCATAAGGGGGAGATGATCCTGCCGGCCAATGTGGCCAGCCAGGTGCGGGCGGGCGCCGGTGCGGGCATCTCGGGAGGCGGCGGTGGGGGAGACGTGCATTTCCACATCAACGCGATCGACACCGGCAATTTCCAATCCTTCCTCAACGCCCAGGGCGGCGCGATCGCGCGCACGGTGATGCGCTACACGAACGCCAACCCTTCGGCCCGCCCGAGCTGGTGAGATGACCCTACCCACATTTCCCGTGCTCTCCGGCGGCTTTCTGCCGAAGCGCTCGCCCCTTTGGTCCACCCAGAAGTTGCCGGCCTCGGGAGGGATGGAGTCGCGCATCCCGCTCTGGACGATGCCGAAATGGCGTTATGAGTTCGATCTCGAATTCCTGCTCAACGCGATTTCCGCGGCCGAGTTCGACGCGCTGGAGGGGCTCTACAACAGCGTGAACGGCGCGGCGGGCGTATTCGGCTACACCGACCCCGAGGACTGCACGGCGAGCGCGCAGACGTTCGGGGTTGGCGATGGAGCATCCGTGCTGTTCCAGCTGCAACGCGCGTTGGGCGGGTTTTCGGAGCCGGTGTTCCTGCCCGTGGGAACGCCGAGCATCACGGTCAATGGCGTCGCCACAGCATGCACGGTCACACCGACGGGCACCGTGGCCTTCACGACGCCCCCGGCCACGGGCGCGGTGCTGAGGTGGAGCGGCAGCTTCATGTGGGCGTGCCAGTTCGACGACGACGCGATCCCGTTCGGGAAACTCTATGGCGGGATCTGGGGGGCGAAAGCAGTGAAGTTCACGACCGTGGACGCCGCCAAGATCCCGCTTCCCCTGGGGGCGACAGGGTATCTCGACGAGAGTTTCATCCTCAACATCAGTGAGTTGGCGTGATGGCAATCTTCTTCCCTGGCGCTATTCTCACCGCGGCTGAAATCACAGCGGCGACCGAAGCGCCTTCCGGTGATCCTGATTGGCTGACGACGGGCTCGGCCTACCAGCTCTCATGGCCGGTGACTGGTGCTCAGGGCTATATCCTGAGCGAAAACGGACAGATCGCGCTGACCGTCGGGTCGCGCGCCAAAGACCTTTCGAGCGGCTATGGCTCGCTGCAGACCACGATCGGACTGGCCCATTTCGCGTTCAACGACGACGTGTTCGCGACCTCGGGCCGACATGTCACCGTGTATGCGGGGTATTTCGAGGCGCAGACCCTTTCGGGGGCATCGGGGCTCGCCTTTGCGGCCGAGATGGACGCGGTCAATTTCGCGTCGGTGGCCACGCCCCCGACCCCCGGCACGCCGATCGTGTACGGATCGACCGTTGCTCTGTGGCTGGCATCCGGCGGCAGTCACACGAGCGTCAACGATGCGAGCATGGCGCTCGGGATCAAGGACAACGGCGCGCGGTTCCAGGCCGGCATCGTGTTCGGCGCCAACGCGCTGACGATGAGCGGCGGCTTCGGATCGGCGATCAAGATGGCCAAGGGCCACCTTCTCCAGTGGCATGATGCGTCCGACGCCGTGGGTTCTTCGGTGGGCAGCACCGTGGCCACCGCGGCCAACGCCCAGTATCTTCAGTTCCAAGACGGCGGCCTTGTCGTTGGCTCGGCAGCTACCGGCAACGCCTTGTTCACGGTCCAGCAGATCGCCAACGCGGTGAACGGCCTGGCTGTGCAGCCGGCCGTTTCGGGCGGGGGCGGCCAGCTGCTTGCCGTAGGCAGCGACACGAACATCAACATCAACTTGATCCCGAAGGGGTCGGGCGTCATCTACACGCCGGCCGGTATCTCGGTGAACGGTCCGGCCAGCCTGAACGGCGCGGTCGGTGGGACCGGTATTGCGAACCTTTTCGCCGCGCCCTACGCCATCGGTGAGACGACCGCCAACACGGGCGCATTCACCTCCCTCAGCGCCACCAGCACGGTTGTTACCGGCAATCCTACCCTTTCAACCGCCTATCCGGCTCAGGGCGGCGGGGCGTCCATCCTTTCGCTTGCCGAGGTGCTGGCAACCACCGCACAGGGTGCCGAGACCACGGCTGGCAGCGTGGCGCATGCCGAGTTCGGCATGGCGGTGCGGATGACCAGCAACACGGGCAAAGGGTCCGCCGCCAATCTGAGCTCGAACAAGGTGGGGCTGTACGTCGAAATCGATGTCGGCTCGAACAGCGGCAATGCCTGGGCCTTCAACCCGGTGCTCAATCTGCAATCCGGGGCGGCGGTGTGGGGGCAGACGCAGATTGCCGAGTTCGACCTGGCAAACGGCACGGGCACGGCCTTTGGCAACGGCGTGCATTCGGCCGGCATTTATCAGCCGGCCGTGTTCGGCATGCAGATCACGGGGGTCGGGAGCAATGTGACCGGCGCGATCGGCTTGCTCGGCAGCATCTGGAACCGCGGCATCATCGCGTATCCAGGCTCCGTCAAGCAGTCCCTCGTCGAGGACTATTCGAGCGCCACAACATCCTATTACGACGCGGGCACCCACACCTACGGGATCGACACCAAGGACGCGACCTATTCGGCGGCGACGGTGCGATTGGGTGCGCAACAGATCATCGCCTGGCGCAACCAAGCGGGCACGTCCGACCTCAATATGCTGCAATCGACAGGCACCGACGACCTGTTGATCGGCACGGGCGCCCACAGTGTCATCTTCAATCTCACCGGGAATGTCGGCATCGGGACGACGACGCCGAGCGCGACCCTTGACGTGCTGGGGAGCACGCATTTGGGAGACGGCGTGACGCGGCTCTCGGTCTATGCCGACAATGCGCATGGCGGTATTTCGGTCGAGGCATCCAACTACGCCAACACCACGAAAAAGAACATCTATCTCGCCGCCTACGGCGGGAATGTGGGGATCGGCACGACGTCACCGAGCCAGTTGTTGACGGTCAACGGGACGGTGGGCGCCTCCGCGCTCAACACCAGCCTCGTGACGGGGTCGAGCATCACGTTGCAGTCCACCTACTCGTCTTCCACGGTGGGGCAGGATGCGGCGCAGCTTTTGATCCTGTCCAACAGCGCGAATTATGGCGCGAGCACTGTCAGCTATTCGACCTCCGACAACCGTATCTTCTCGGTCTCCGCCAACACCAGCACCCAGGTCCTGCTGCGCGCATCGAGCACCGCACAGATGGCCTTCACCGCCCAAAACTTCCAATTCGAAGCGGCGGTCGGGATCGGGGTGTCGAGCCCGGCGCAGGCTCTGGAAGTCAGCTCCTCAACGCCCGTGCAGCTGCGCCTGGGCGCTGGGGCGACCAGCGAGTTGCTGACCTACGACATCGGCCGATATGGCGTGACCGGCTACCTGACCTTCACCGGCAACCAGGGCAGCAACGTCGGCTATGTGTTCAATGGCAACAGCAACACGCCGGTTCTGACCGTCGATTCAAATGCGAACATTTATGGCACCGGCGGCACCACATCGATGACGAACGGCTTCATCTACGTCCCGGCCGCGTCGGGGCCGCCAACGGGCACGCCCAGCAGCGTCTCCGGCCATGTGCCGATGTACTTCGATGCGGCGAACAACAATTTCTACCTGTTCAACTCTTCCTGGAAAAAAGTCGGAGTGGCCTGACATGCGCATGATCCCACTGAAAACCGTCGCCTTCATGCCGATCAGCGAGGGGGGGGATGCGCAACCCGTTCCCTACGCCATGCTCATCCGCACCGTGCTGCTGCATCCCGGGCAGCCTGGGCAGACCGGCGCGGCCGAGATCGAGCAGATCTGGAAGATCCTTGATGCCGTGGATGCCGCGACGGCGAGCGGCAACGACGCTGTTGTCCTGGAGGAGGAGCGGTATGCGTTCCTCAATCGCAGGGTGCAGGAGTTCCGCTTCTGGGCGCGGCCCGACCGTGCGTTGCTCGAATTCATCACCGACGTCAAAGGCGCCACAGAGTTCGATCCGAACGCGACGAAGGCGGCATGACACTTCCGGTTTTCCCCTCTCTGACCGCGACGATCGGGCTCGCAACGCGCTCTCCCACCTGGAAGACGCTGAAGTTTCCGAGCATCGACGGCAGCGAACCCCGGTATGCGACGTGGTCGTATCCCCGATACGCCTACGAGATCCCGTTCGAGCTGCTGCGCAACACGGCGACCATCACCGAGTTTCAGCTATTGGCGGGCTTCTACAATGCTGTGGGAGGCGCCGCGCTGCCCTGGCAGTTCAACGACCCCGATGACTACCTCGCAGTGGCCCAACCTTTCGGCACGGGCGACGGCGTGACAACCCAGTTCCAGCTGTGCCGGGCGAAGGGCGGCTTCACGATGCCGGTGTTCCAGCCGATAGGCACGCCCGCCCTGCTCGTGAATGGGGCCACGGCCTCGGCCAGCGTCAATGGGGGCGGCCTTGTGACCTTTGCCACCCCACCGGCTGCGGGCGCGGCGTTGACCTGGTCTGGCACCTTCAACTGGTTGTGCCGCTTCGATGACGATCAGATTGATTTCGCCGAGCTGGGGCGTGGCATGTGGTCGCTGTCCTCGCTCAAATTCACCACCGAGAAGCTCTGATGAAGACCGCGAAATGGGAGGCCAGCACCGGGGCTCTGCTGGCGCTGCTGGCCACGCGGCGCTTTGTGTGGGGCGACCTTTACACGATCACCCTGGCTGGCGGCGGCGTGCTGCGCTACGCCAAGGGCGATACCGATTGGACCGTGCAAGGCAATGTCTGGGTCCACGGGGGGCCGGCCGTTGAACACCCCGACCGCAAGCCGACCATGCACCAAAAGGTCGGGACGGACGTTGATACGTGGCAATTCAGCCTGATCCCCCGGCCATTCGACCTGATCACGGGTGCGCCGTTCCCTGACATGATCGGCAATGTGCCGATGTTGAACGCCATCCAGGCGAAGGTGTTGCGCGGTGCCGTTGTGGAGGTGGACCGAGCGTTCCTGCCGGCGTGGCCGACATTTCCTCGGCCGGTCGCGCTGACGCCGACGGGCACGCTCAACGTCTTCACCGGCCGCGTGGCGAGCGTGGATCTCGACCGTTCCTCAGCCATGATTTCGTTGAACAGCCACCTTGAGCTGTTGAACCTCAACATGCCGCGCAACCTCTACCAGGCCGGGTGCGGGCACGTCCTGTTCGACGGTGGTTGCACGCTCAACGCCGCGCTGTACGCCACGGCGTTCACCGTGGCGGCCGGAAGCACGAAGTCCGAGCTGGTGGTGGAAGGAGCGCTCCCCGCGGGGTCGGGGACGTATGCGCTCGGCCGCGTGGCATTCACCAGTGGCCTCAACGCAGGATACACCCGATCGATCCGCACAATGACCGCGAGCGGCTCGACCCTGCAGCTGAAACTGGTGGCGCCGATGCCGTTCCCTGTTACGGCGGGCGACACGCTGACGGCGTGGCCCGGGTGCGACAAGCAGCTGACGACCTGCCAGGCCTTCGGGAACAGCGCCAACTTCGGCGGCGAACCGTATATCCCCTCACCGGAGTTGGCGGTCTGATGGACGCCCGCGAACGCATCGAGCGGGAGACCGTTTTGCGGGAGGCACGCTCCTGGGTCGGGACGCGATTTCATACACGCCAAGCGGTGAAGGCGCGGTGGGAAGGTGGTGTGCGCGTCGATCCCGGCGGAGTGGACTGCGCGACTCTCATCGCCGAGGTGTATCGGCGGGCCGGCCTCATCGAACCGGTGCCTATGCCGCAATACCCTGGAGACTGGCATCTGCATCGCAAGACCGAGATGTATGCCGGTCTGGTGGGGGAACGCGCGCGGGAAATCCCGATGGACCAGGTGCTGCCCGGCGATCTCGTGATGTTCAAGTTCGGCCATGTCTACAGCCACGCAGCGATCGTGATGGCACCTGGCTGGCCGCGCATCTGTCACGCCAGCTTCAAAGCGGAGTGCGTGCACCTGGATGATGGAGAACAGGGCATGTTGGCGCCGCGGCCGAAGAAGTTCTTCTCGCTGTGGGGGAGGCCATGAATTTTCTGGGGATGGGCGGCAAGCAGAATGCCGGCACGCAGCCTGCCACCCAGCTGCGCGTGCAGACCAGCGTGGCGGGCCTGCCTCGGCCGATAGGGTGGGGCACCAACCGCATCGCCGGGAACCTGATCTGGTACAATGATTTCAGCCAGAGCGGCGGCGGCGCGGGCGGCAAGGGCGGCGGCTCCGGCAAGGGCGGCGGAAACCTCAGCTATTCCGCCTCGGTGATCATCGCGATCTGCGAGGGACCCACGAACGGCGCAACGGGGTTGATGTGGACGAATGAGAACACCGGCAAATTGAGCGACTACGGCTTCACGGCGTTTTCGGGCCGATATGATCAGGGTGTGTGGAGCTACATGGCGGGAGCGGGTGACGCCGGCGCCGCGCCCGCGCCGATCGACAGCTGGACGGAAATCAACAGCGGCCCCGAAGGCGGCGCAGGGAGCGGCTGATGCCCTGGGAGTCGGAAGCACTGAATTACCGAGGGCTCGCCTATGTCGCGGCGGCCAAGGCGTCGATCGGCTCGTCGCCCGATTTGCCGGCCTGGACGTTCGAGTGGCAGTTCAGCGTTGACCCAATGGGCATCGGCCCGGATGCCAATCCGGCCACAGTGGTGGCCGACTATCTTACCAACCCGCACTACGGTGCGGGGTTCCCGCCTGAATATCTTGGAGATCTGACGACCTACGCGGAGTATTGCCTGGCCGCCGGTCTCGTGGTCTCGCCGGTGCTGAGCACCCAGGCGGAAGGGCGGCAGTTCCTGGAAGATCTGATGGCCGCCACCAACAGCGAGTGCGTGTGGTCAGGCGGCAAGCTCACGGTGGTGCCTTACGGCGACACGGCGCTCGCCGCGAATGGTGCCACCTATACGCCTCCTTCCGAGCCATTGTTCGCCCTGACCGACACCGACTTCAAGAAGCTCAACGGTTCCAACAACAACTCCACGGCCGGCAGTTCGGTCGATGGGCCGATCGCGTGCACACAGCTTTCGCCGAACGATCAGCCGAACCAGTGGAGCGTCGAGTTCCTCGACAGGACCAACAACTACAATCCTGGCGTCGTCACCGTCTCGGACGATGCCGGCGTTGCGCTGCATGGTCTTCGCCCCGCCGATCGGAAGCAGCTGCACTTCTTCACGCTGGCGGGGCCGGCCAACGTGTCCGCACAGCTCACCATGGGGCGAGCGCAGGTGGTCAACACCTATGCGTTCACCTTGGGACCCGAGTACATCGTCTTGGACCCGATGGACATCGTCGCCATCAGCGATGCCGCCCTTGGGTTGGACCAGCAATGGGTCCGCATCACTGAAATCACCGAGAACGACGACAACTCGCTCACCATCCAGGCTGAGGAATAC
>Ga0316226_1001316_pt1 | contig 27198 bp, 30 predicted proteins | sample TBH18017metaG_FD_206009 | JGI IMG/M metagenome (GOLD analysis project Ga0316226, IMG submission 206009) | Freshwater microbial communities from Trout Bog Lake, Wisconsin, USA - TBH18017 | ecosystem: Environmental > Aquatic > Freshwater > Lake > Hypolimnion/Profundal zone | place: USA: Wisconsin...
GCCGGTGGGGACGAGGGCGTACTTGCGCGCCAGAGCCAGGCAGCGCGCAACGGTCTCCTCGTCGTGCAGAGGGTAGTAGCACTCGATGCCGGCCATGCCGAGGCGGGCGGCGTCGCGCACGATGTGCTCGAGGCCGGCCGCGTCGGTGCGGATGATCCCGGGGTGGGCCAGCACCGGCAGGGCGCCGGAGGCGCGCAACAGCTTGAGGGCGGCGCCCAGCGAGAGGCGGCGCCGGTCGACCCAGGCCGGAGCGCCGCGGCGCAGGAAGCGCTCGAAGGCCTCCGTTATCGAGCCCACGTACCCGCTGCGGACCATGGCGTCGCCGATGTGAGGGCGGCCGACGGCGCCGTTCTCGGCCGCCGCCGTCATGTCGGCGAGGTCCAGCGGGTACCCCAGCTCCGCCAGTTTCGCGACGATGCGCGCGTTGCGCTCGTCGCGGTAGGCGCGGAGCTCGGCGAGCTGGCGCTTGAGCGCGTCGTTCGGGCGCCCGGCGAGAAAATAGCCGAGCATGTCCATCGTGATGCGCTCGTGCTCGAGGTTGATCTCCACGCCGGGCACGACGCGGATCCCGAGGCGCTCGCCTGCGGCCAGCGCCTCCGGCAGCCCGTCCACGGTGTCGTGGTCGGTGACGGCGACGGCGGTGAGGCCGAGCGCCGCCGCCTCCTCTACCAGCTGTGTGGGCGTGCTCGACCCGTCGGAGTACGTGGTGTGCGCGTGCAGATCGATCATGCTTCTACCCTACCGCAGGCTGCTGTGGCTCACGTGGCCGCCCGGACTCACGCGGCTGCCGCCCGCACCGGCTGGCGCTGGGTAGAGCCGAGCGCCTGCGGGTAAGAACCCTCAGCCCCGTCCCTGCGTCACCCGGAGGTCCGCGATGCGCGTCGGCATGATCGCCCCGCCCTGGTTCCCTCTGCCGCCCCGGCGCTACGGCGGCATCGAGTTCGTCGTGAGCCTCCTCACCGAGGGCCTCGTGCGCCGCGGCCACGACGTCACGCTGTTCGCCAGCGGCGACTCCACCACGCGCGCGAGCCTCAGCTACATCTTCGCGCGCGCCCCGTTCGAGCAGATCGAGAACGGCGGCCACCTCGAGGTCGTCCACAGTCTCGAGGCCTATCTGCGGGCGCCCGAGTTCGACGTGATCCACGATCACGACGGCCTCGCCAGCCGCGCCATGGGCGCGCTCGTCCACCGCCTCGTCGGCACGCCCGTGGTGGCCACGCTGCACGGCCCCGCCGATGCGGTCACGCAGGAGATGCTCAGCGCGCTGCGCCACGACCTGAAGTTCATCGCCATCTCGGACTACCAGCGCGGCGGGTTCCCGGATCTCGACTTCGTGGGCACGATCCCCAACGCCATCGACGTCGAGCACATGCCGTTCGGCGCCGAGAAGGACGACTTCTTCCTCTTCATCGGGCGCATGATCGCCGACAAGGGCGCCCACACCGCCATCGAGGTCGCTCGCCGCCTGGACGCGCGGCTCATCATGGCGGGCAAAGTCAACGAGGGGCCCGAGCGCGAGTACTACTCGCGCGAGGTGGAGCCCTATCTCTCCGACAAGATCCACTTTCGCGGCGAGATCGACCACGACACCAAGATCGAGCTCTACAAGCGGGCCCGCTGCACGCTGTTCCCCATCCAGTGGCCCGAGCCTTTCGGGCTCGTGATGATCGAGTCCCTGGCCTGCGGCACGCCGGTTATCGCCATGCGTCACGGCTCCGTGCCGGAGGTCATCGAGGACGGCCGCACCGGCTTCATCGTCGATACCGCCGACGAGATGGTGGAGGCGGCGCGGCGCATCGACGAGATCGACCCGGCCGAGTGCCGGCGGGCGGTCGAGGAGCGTTTCGGCAGCGACGCGTTCGTGCGCGCCCACGAGGCGGCCTACATGCAGATGCTCGAGGCCGGGGCCGACAGCTAGGCGGGCCGCGAGCCAGGCGCGCCGCGATGGATGCGGCTGGGACGGGGAGGAGCGCGGCCGCGCTCCTTGTCGCTGTCCGGGCCCGGCGGTAGTCTTCCGGGCATGAAGCTCCCCTACGACGACGTCCACCTCATCGCCGACCCGTTGTACGGGTACCTGCGCATCACGCTGTCGCGCGCCGGCGAGATCGCCGAGGCCGACGTCATCGACAATCCCTGGGTCCAGCGCCTCAAGCGCATCCACCAGCTGCAGAGCTCGTGGTGGGTGTTCCCGACCGCCGAGCACAGCCGGTTCGTCCACAGCCTCGGCGCGATGCACCTCGCCGGCAAGCTCGCGCGGCAGGTGTACCCGACGCTCGCCGAGGTGGAGCCGGGCACGCCTTCGCTCCCGGTCGTCGAGGAGACGCTGCGCATCGCCGGGCTGCTCCACGATCTCGGCCACGGGCCGTTCAGCCACTTCTGCGACGAGGAGTACTTCCTGCCGGTGTTCGGCATCGACCACGAGCAGATCAGCCAGTACCTTATCGTCAACGAGCTGGGCGGTCTCATCGCCGAGCTGCGGCGCAGCCCTTGGGGCCAGTTCGGCGCGAACGAGGCCGTCGACCCGTGGCACGTCGCGTTCCTCGTGCGCGCGGACGAGAGCGACGATGGCGCGGCCCCGGCCGCGGCGGCAGCGTCTGCCGCCGCGGCGTCGTCGGCAACGGCCGACGCCGGACCGATCCCGCGTTGGGTCCGGCTGCTCCACCGCGCCCTCTCCGGCGCGGTCACGGTCGACAACATGGACTACGTGCGGCGCGACGCGTACATGTGCGGCGTCGCGCTTGGGCCTGTCGACGTCGACAGGCTGATCTACTACACCTTCTGCACCTCCGACGGACTGACGTTCCACAAGCGCGCGCTCAGCGGGCTCCGCGCCTTCCTCAACGCGCGCTTCTACATGTACGAGAACGTCTATTTCCATCGCATCGGGCACGCCATCGACCTGCACCTGCACGAGATCTTCCGGCCGACGATGCGGCTGATCCTCCCGGAGAGCCCGCTCGACGACCTCGCCGCGTACCGGCGCCTCACGGAGTGGTCGCTGTTCACGACGGTGGAGGCCTGGCTCGACGAGCCGCTGGCCAGCGAGCGGCGCGAGCTCGCCGAGCAGTGGCAGTCGATCATCCACCGGCACGTGAAGTACAGCATGGTGTTCGAGCAGAACGTCGAGCGACAGCAGCCGCTGCCGGCGGCGCGCGACATGAGCGCCGCCGAGTTCCGCGAGGCGATCGTGCGGCGCCTGCCCGGGTCGCTCAAGGGGCTCGACTTCGTCGTCGACATCGCCTCCCAGGACCCGCGCCCGCTCAACCCGCTCGTCGGGCCCAAGCGCATCGCCGTGTACGACCCGGTGAGCGACGCCATCGAGGAGCAGCTGCTGAGCGGCATCCTCGAGTTCGTGCCGGCCAAGGCCCACCTGTACCGGGTGTTCGCCGTGGGGCGCGAGCACGAACGCGAGCTCGCCCTCGCGGCGCGACGGGCGCTCGACGAGGCCGAGCCGCAGAGCACGGTCAACCTGTAGGCTGCGCCGGCAGGCGGCCCGCCTCCCGGCGGACCGGCTTGGGCTCAGAAGCTCCCGCGGAAGATGAAGAAGGCCGCGGTCGCGAGCCCGACGACGAGCAGCACCAGTGCCGCGATCAGCAGCATGTCGACGAAGGAGAGGCCCTCGCGCTCGCCGGTCTGCCGGCGCGGCGCCCGCTGCTTGCGCGGCTTCGGCTGAGCACCCTGCTTTGGCTGCTTGCGCGGCCGCCTTGCCGGCGAGTTCTTGCGCGGCGTCGTCTGGGGCGCGTCCGTCTTGCGCGCCGCGCGCTCACGCGCGGCGCTCTGGCGCGCGGCGGGAGTCCGCGAGCTGCCGCTCCCGTCCGATCGCGTCTTCTTGCTCACGCGCCCAGCGGGTGGGTCATGTCTGCCGGTCGCACCCAGGCGTCGAACTGCTCGGCCGTGACGTAGCCGAGGCCGAGCGCTGCGTCCTTGAGCGTGAGCCCCTCGCGGTGCGCCTTCTGCGCGATCGCCGCCGCCTTCTCGTAGCCGATGTGCGGGTTGAGCGCGGTCACGAGCATCAGCGAATCGCCGAGGTGCCTGGCGATGACGTCGAGGTCCGGTTCGAGGCCGCGCGCGCAGAAGCGGTCGAAGGCGCGCGCGGCCTCCGCCAGCAGCCCGGCCGACTCCAGCAGGTTGTGGAGCATCACCGGCTTGTAGACGTTGAGCTGGAAGGTGCCCTGCGACCCGGCGAACGCCACCGCGGCGTCGTTGCCGAACACCTGTACGGCGACCTGCGTGAGCGCCTCAGCCTGAGTCGGGTTGACCTTGCCCGGCATGATCGACGAGCCCGGCTCGTTCTCGGGGATCCGCAGCTCCCCGATGCCGTCGCGCGGGCCGGAGGCGTACAGGCGCACGTCGTTGGCGATCTTCATGAGGTCGCCGGCGAGCGTGCGGAGCGCGGCGCTGGCGTTGACGACGGCGTCGTGCGCCGACAGCGCGGCGAAGAAGTTGACGGCCGGGTGGAACGGCTTGCCGGTGAGCGCGCTGATGTGTCGCGCGGCGGCCTCGGCGAAGCGCGCGTCGGTGTTGAGGCCGGTGCCGACGGCGGTACCGCCGAGCGCGAGCTCGTGCAGCGCCGGCAGGCTGGCGCGTACGCCGGCGAGCGCCTGGTCGAGCTGTGCCACCCAGCCGGAGATGACCTGGCCCAGCGTCAGCGGCGTGGCGTCCTGCAGGTGCGTGCGGCCGACCATGACCACGCCGGCGTACTCCTCGGCTTTGCCGGCAAGCGTGTCGCGCAGTCCTTCGATCGCGGGCACCAGCTGATCCTCGAGCTGCTCTGCCGCGGCGATGTGCATCGCCGTCGGGAAGGTGTCGTTGCTCGACTGCCCGCGATTGACGTCGTCGTTGGGGTGGACCGGGCGCCCGGCGCCCCGCCCGGTCCCGGCGAGCTCGTCGGCGCGGCTCGCGATGACCTCGTTGACGTTCATGTTGCTCTGCGTGCCGGAGCCGGTCTGGAAGACGACGAGGGGGAACTCCGCGTCGAGCTCGCCGTCGATGACCTCCCGAGCGGCGCGCGCGATGAGCTCGGCCTTGTCCTGCGGCAGCTGGCCGAGCTCCGCGTTGGCGCGCGCCGCGGCAAGCTTGAGCAGGCCGAGCGCGCGGATCACCGGGCGGCCCCAGCGGAAGCGGTCGACGCCGATCGGGAAGTGCTCCACGGCGCGCTGCGTCTGCGCGCCCCAGTAGTGCTCCGCGGGTACGCGGATCTCGCCCATGCTGTCGTGCTCGATGCGCCACGCCTCGGACATGGCACTAACACTACCCGCATCGTGGCGAACATAGCAGGGCGGAAGCGGCTGAGTGCTACGATGCGGCCGCGCCCGGCCCCGGGCGTCCGTGTACGGTGGCCGTCTTGCTGCGGACCGATAGGAATGCGCGCCGTTCGCGTCCTTCTTCTGTGAGGAGCACGTTCGTGCTCGAGGCGAAGGAGGGCGCATGGCGCTGCTGGCGGTCGACGGACCCGTGCCCGTGGATGCGGTGCAGGCGGGACCCCTGATGTCGGCAGCGCTTCGTGGGTCCGGCCAGCCCGGTCGTGCGACCGGCGAGATCGAGGATGAGGTCGTCGCTGCGGCGCGCCGCGGCGACGCGCGAGCCTTTGAGGCGGTCCTGCGACACTACGATCGCCGGCTGCGCGTGGTCGCCGATCGTCTGCTCGGCGACCGGGAGCTCATGGACGACGCGTTGCAGGAGGTCGCGATCAGGACGCTGCGGGGCCTGCCGTCGTTTCGCGGCGAAGCGCCGCTCGGCGCCTGGATGTGCCGGATCGCCACGACCACGTGCCTCGACATGCTGCGCAGACGGCGGCCGGAAGACGCGACGGCGCCCGACGAGCTGCCGGAGCGGCCGGACACGGCGGCGGACCCCGCCGACGGGCTCGACGCGCGGCAGTCGCTCGGGCGGGCGCTGGCGGGCCTGCCGCCGGAACAGCGCCTTGCGGTGCTCCTCATCGACCAGTTCGGCTACGACTTCCGCGCGGCGGCCGATGCCCTCGGCGTTCCCGTGGGCACTGTCGCGTCGCGCGTGGCGGCGGCGAGGTCGCGGCTGCGTGCCGCCCTCACCGCCGAAGCAAGGGAGGAGCGATGAGCGAGCCGCGCGACGAGGAGCTCGGCATGCGCCTGGACGAGCTCGAAGTGCAGGAGCACGGCCCCGGCTACTGGGAGAGCGTGATGGCCGCGGCCGAGCCGGAGCTCGAGAGGCTTCGTGCCGGCGCGACCGCAGACGACGCCGGGCTCATCCGGCCCGCAGAGCTCGCCCGGTCTGGCGGACCACGGGCCGGTCAGAGCGCCCGCCGGCGCCTCTTCGGCGGCCGGCGCTGGCTGTGGATCCCAGCCGCCGCCGCCATCGCGGCCGCGGCGGCGCTCGTGCTGCTCTTCGGCCTGCCCGGCGGCGGCCCGCACGGCACCGCGCCGATCACCTTCGGCGGGCCTCAGCCGGCGAGCGCCGCCGAGGCCATCCGCTTCGCCCTCGGCGCCCTCGACAAGGCGCAGGCCATCAAGGGCACGATCTACATCGGCAAGGTCCACCGCGGCGTGTTCAAGGCGGGAGACAAGGTCACGTTTCTCAGCGCCCGGGACGGCAGCTACCGCGTGACCACGCGCACCATCGGGCCGGACGCGTTCTACCCACTTCCGGGCTACGTGCAGTCGACCGCCTACGACGCGCGCACGCGACGGGCCCAGGCGGTCCTGGACTTCGGACCCAAGGGCATGCGCTACGAGAACACGACCCACGATTCGACGACGGGCGCCGACGTCACGACCGTCACGGTGTACCGCTACCAGTACTTCCACTGGGCCGATGCAGCGCCCGCTCCCCCTGAGTCCGCGTTCATCGAGTCGCAGACCTTCCCGCTGTGGCAGGTGCGAGCCTACCTGCGCACCATGCTGGGAGACCCTCGCGTGAAGTTCGCCACCGGCCAGATCGGCGGTCGCAGGGTCTGGCTGCTCACGACCAATGAGTTCAGCTGGGGTTCGCACGGTCGGGGGTCACGGGGCGCGCCCGTGACCATCGCCATCGACGCGCGAACTCGCATGCCGCTGCGCATCAGCGGCTATTGGGGCAGCGGAGAGCTGCGCATCGATTCGGCGGCCTACGCGGCGAAGCCGCCGGCGTCGGCCTTCGTCCTGCCCAAGCCACCGGCCGGGCAGACTCACGACGCGAGCAAGGACGCCCTGGGTCCGCCCCTTTCCTTCCCGGGTCTGCCCTTCGGCTCTGCCACGGCGATGAAGAAGGCGGTGGACGGCGTGGCGGCATTCCCGGGCTGGGTGCCGCGCGGGTTCGCCCTGCAGGTGGCCGCCCGCACGATCCCCTCCGGGTCGGTCGAGATACCGCGGCGCTTCGGGACTCCGCGTCGGTTCATCCCCAACACGATCATCTCGCTCGCGTACCGACGCGGCTTCGACGCGGCCTACATCACCGTGCGACCCGACTCGCGACTGGACCACAAGGCATACGATCAGGTGCCCGGGTCGAAGCAGAAAGTGCGCGTCGACACATCGGATCCGTTCATCACAACAGTGTCCCCGAAGGACCGGCCGGGGCTCCGCGCACACACCGCCGACGTGCGCCTCACCTCCGGCGCCTATGCCGGGTCCGTCGCCCACATCGTCGTGGATCCCGGGTACTGGCCGCACCTGTGGGTCAGGAAGGGCCCATGGGTGGCCACCATGTCCGGCGACCTGACCCGTGCGGAGATGGTCCGCATCGCGGAGTCGCTCGCGCCTTGGAACCCGGCGAACGGGGAATGAGCCCGGCATGAACAGCATACGACCGCTCTCCGCGTGAACATCGAGGTCGCCGCGCTCGAGCTCCGCGAGGAACTGAACGAGATCGCCGCAATTGAAGCCTGCGCGGCGTGCGAGTGCCTGCTCGGCATCGCCGTCCAGGCGCTCGCCGATCTGCGCCGCCTGCCCGGCGACGAGGCGCGCGACGCCGAGGACGACCTGCGGCGAATCCTGACCGCCGGGCGCGCCGCGCCGCACGCGTGTCTCGAGTGCGACCCGTGCCTGCCGGTGGAGCCGTACCGGCGGTTCCGGCAGGCGCTGGCAGCCGCGGTCGACGCTGGCGCCGTCGCGCCGGCTGCGGCGTCAGCGGAAGACCCTGGCAAGCCTGCCGCCGGCGGCGAGGCCGCGTGCGGGTGCGAGGGCTGCAGCCGCTGCAGCTGAGGGCGGCCGGAGACTCGGCCGCGAGCGCGGCCGCCGGCGCCGGCTGCTGACCGGCTAGCTCTTCTTCCCGCGCTTGCCGCCGCCGTTGAGGCGCGCGACCCTCGTGCGTCCGTAGCGGTGCGTGAACAGCGCGTAGGCCACGGCGCCGGTCGGCATCGGCAGCCAGTACGAGGCGAGACGGTAGATGAGTGTGGCCAGCACCGCCTGATCGGCGCCGATGCCGGCGAGGCCGAGCGTACCGAGCAGACCGGCCTCGACGAAGCCCAGGCCGCCCGGCGTGATGGGGATCATGCCGAGGAAAGCGGCGACAACGTAGGCCAGCAGCACGACGGAGGCGCGCGGGTGCGCCCCGACGGCGGCCAGCGCTATGAGCAGCGCGGAGAGGTCGAGCAGCCAGTTGCCGGCGGCGTAGAAGAGCGCCTTCCACCAGTTGGAGCCGAGGACACGGCGGATCAGATCACGCTCGTCGACCAGCCTGGCGGGCAGCCCTGTGACCGGCTCGCGCTTCTTGAACAGGCGGTTGCGGGCGCCCTGGAACAGGGCGCCGAGGCCGAGCAGCGGCTTGTCCGCGAACAGCAGCACCGCCCCGCCGGCGATCGCCGCGACGCAGACGACCAGCGCGATCGACCCGACGGTGAGCAGGTTTCGGTTGACGGGTGCCCCGCTGAGCAGGATCACCGGGATGCTGAGGATCGGCAGACCGAGTAGCGTCGCCGTGGAGATCAGCGACACCGCCGTGACGCGGGTCGCCGCGCGCGTCGGTGCGATGCCGGCGCGGTTGAGCATGTCGAACTGCATCGCGCCGCCGGCGGCGGCGCCGCCCGGGACGATGCGGCTGAAGGCGTTGCCGGCGAGCTGAGCGGTGGCGACGGGGAACCACTCGCTGGTCGAGAGCGCGAGCTTGAGCAGCGCCCACATGCACATGAAGCTCAGGATCTCCGCCAGGACGATCGGCACCATCCACAGCGGACTGATCGTCGCGAGCTTGGGCCCCGAGCTGAACACGCTCGCCAGGCTCGGCCACACCACGTAGAGGCCGACCGCGGTGATGCCGAGGATGATCACCCTCTTGGCGATCGCCCAGCGCCGCCGGGAGGGGGCGACGGCGACCTGTACTTTGATGTCGCCGTCCGGCGTCATCCGGCCTGCCTCTCAGATGTCACAGGACGTTGGAGAACAGCCGCGCCGCCTGGTGGCGGAAGTGCGCGACGCGGCCAACGGAAAGCACGTCCTGGAGGGTGACGAGGTGACAGTGCTCCATGTCCTGGGCGAACGAGTCGCGCACCTGGTGCGCGAAGCCCTGGTCGAAGACCCACATCATCAGTTCCTTGTGGAGCTTGAGACTGCGCACGTCCATGTTCATCGTCCCCACCGCGCAGATCTCGTCGTCGACGACGATCGTCTTGGAGTGGAAGAAGCCGGCCTCGTACTGGTAGATCCTGCCGCCGGCGTCGAGGAGCTTCTTGAAGTACGTCTGCGCGGCGGCGAACGGGATCTTCTTGTCCGGCACGCCGGTCATCATGAAGCGCACGTCGACGCCGGCCAGGGCCGCGTCGATCATGCAGTCGTAGAGGCTGTAGTCGGGGATGAAGTAGGGCGACTGGATCCACACCGACTTGTGCGCCTGGCCGATGGCGATCATGTGCGAGCGGCGCGCCGACGACCATGGGTTCTCGACGCCCTGCGCCGTGACCTGGAGGAGTGTGCCGGTCTCCGCGGCGCCTGGGTCGGCCGCCGGCATGTACTTCGCCGCGAAGAGGTCCTCGCGGCCCTTGGCACGCTCGTACCAGCGGGCCGCGAACAGCTTCTCCAGCGCGGCCACCGCCTGGCCGGTGACGCGCAGGTGCGTGTCCCGCCAGGTGGCGAAGCGCTCGCCCCCATCGATGTACTCCTGGCCCATGTTCATGCCGCCGGTGTAGCCGATCTCGCCGTCGATGACGGCGATCTTGCGGTGGTTACGGTAGTTGACGCGCGCCATGTCGGTGACGTCGGCGCGCACGTCCGCACCGGCCGTCTTGAGCTCGTTGAGCTCCGACTTGTTGAACGAGATGCTGCCCAGGTAGTCGTAGGTGATGCGCACCTCGAGCCCCTCAGCCAGTTTCTGCTTGAGGATCCCCACGACCTCCGCTGTGAGCCGGTCGCGCTCCCAGATGAAGTACTGCAGGTGGATGAAGCGCCTGGCCTCGGTGAGATCCTCTTTGAGACGCGCGAACTTGTCGTGGCCGCTCACGTACAGCTCCAGGGACGTGGCCGGGAGGATGGACGAGACCTCCTGGGCAGAGATGGCGTTGGCGATGTGCTCGGCCGGCGTGCCCGCCCACAGCTTGTGAAAGCGCGCCGAGGCCGCGGCGTTGCGCCGGTAGATGGGGTCGAGGTTCTCGATCTGCAGGGCGAGCATCGTGCTGATCCAGCCCTTGCGCTGGGCCACGACCTTCCAGTCCCGGCCGATGAAGATGTAGAGGAACACGCCGAGCACCGGGATGAACACGAGGATGAAGAGCCACGCGACGGTGAGGGCGGGCTCGCGGTCGTCGCTGATCAGCAGGACGACCAGGATGACCCAGTAGGCCAGGAAGATGGGCACCGCCCACAGCGGAAGCAGGTTCAGCATGGCCGAAAGCTACCCGAAGCAGGGGTGGCTGTCACGCGGCCGCGGATCCGCTCGCCCGTACGCGCGACCGCCGCCCACGCCGGACCGCGGGCCCGGCCGCGACCCGGCCGCGAGGCGCTCCTCAGAGCGTCCGCCGCGACGACTTGGGCCGGAACGCGCCGGCGAGCATCTCGCGGTCGAAGGCGCCGGTGTCGCCTTCGACCGCGTACTCGTAGACGGCGGCCGAGTAGATGGCGTGCAGCGTCGCCCCGATGAGGCTGATGACCACGACGGCGAGGATCACGAACACGAAGAAGGCGACGCCAAGAGCCACGATGCCGGCGCTCAGGGCAAGCGCGCCGATGGCGACCCCCACGACGGCGATCGCGACCGCGAGCAGCCCGAAGACGAGCCCGATGCCGGCCGAGCCGATGATCTGCTCACCCCACGACTTCTTGAGCAGCGAGGCGCTGCGCTTGATGGCGTCCACGGGCCCGATGCCCTCCACGACGAGCACCGGCACCACGAGGAACGTGACGATGTTCCAGGCGGCGCCGCCGAGCGCCGCGACGATCACGCCGCCGATGCCGGTGCGCTCGCGCAGGAGCTGCAGAAGGAGGCCGATCGTGGCGGCGATGGCGGCGTAGCCGAGGATCGCCCCGATGTGGCTCCAGGCGCCGCGGAAGCCGTCGCCGAGCGTGGGGTCCCCGCCCGTGAGACGCACGACGGCGGCGCTGACCAGGGCGGCATTGCAGAAGATGATGACGAAGTACTCGACCAGGTAGAAGAGCACGATCAGCACCCAGAGGCCGGCGCTGGCGCCGTTCTCGCTGATGCCGGACCAGAACCCGGTGAAGAACCCGGGGATCACGAAAGAGGCGGTCACCAGCAGGACGCCGATGGTCGACACGACGGGGAAGACGAGAAGTTCCTTGTCCTGCCGGAGGACGCTCCAGCAGACCTTGATGAGTTGCCAGCTTCGTGCGAACCGACCCATCGCCGTTCCTCTCTTCGTGTGTGTCCCGCGCGCATCTGCGGAGGTGGCCGCGCCACCGTCAGGATTCGTTACTGCCCTCATCGGCCCTGCGCGCGGCGGACTTGACCGGCAGGCGGGCGCTCGCGCCCCGCCGCGGGCGTGCGCCGGCGTGCGGCGGCCAGCTGCCGCCGGCGGTCCGGCGCCCCCGCCTTGCGGCCGGGCGGCGAGTCCTATAGAACCGGGTCATGAGCCTGCTGAACACTCTGCCGCTGCTGATCGGCGGCGTCACCGAGCCGCCGCTCTACATCGGCCTCACGGCCACGTTCCTCGGCGCGCTGAGCGGCTCGATCTTCTCCGGTGAGCGCAAGTTCCCCATCACGGGTGTGCTGGCGATCGCGATCTCGGTGGGTCTCGGCGGCGGCATCATCCGCGACATGCTCCTCGGAGTCGTGCCGGTGGCGTTCACGAGCATCTGGTACCTGCCGACCGCCATCGTCGCGGCGTTTCTCGGGTTCTTCTTCGGCTCACTCGTCAAACTCGGCAACATCCTCATCCTGGTGCTGGACCCCATCTGGATGGCTTTGTTCGCCGTCATCGGCGCGCAGAAGGCGCTCAACGCCGACTTGAGCCCGTTCGCCGCCATGTTCATCGGCTGCGTCACGGCGTTCGGCGGCGGCGTGCTGCGCGACCTTCTCTCGCACGAGAAGCCCGAGCTCGTCAAACCAGGACCCATCAACTACGCCGCTGCCATGCTTGGGAGCATCCTGTACGTGTTGCTCGTGTACTACGCGCATCTGTCCAAAGTGCCGAGCGAGTGGATAACGATCGTCTTCGTCTTCTCGCTGCGCATGCTCTCTCTCAAGTTCGGCATCAAGGCGCCGCAGCCGGTGGACCTCGCCGCGAAGCTGCCCGTGATGAGGCAGGCGGTGGCGCCGCAGAAGCACGCGCGCAAGCGCCGCCCGGACGAGCTGGACTGAGAGGGCGAGCGGCGGCCTATCTCACCCCGCCGGGCGAGCCCTTCTCCCGGCGGTCCGCCATGAGCGCCTCGGGGATCATGGGGTAGCTCCCGATCAGGACGGCGATCGAGCCGGCGAGAAGCACCCCGTCCACCGCGTACTCGAGCCAGAGCGTCTCGCCGTGCGGCCCCAGCACCCCGGTGACGAGGGACTCGAGGCGTCCCCCGAGGAAGAACCCAGCCAGGCTCGAGAGCAAGAAGCCCCAGGAGCCGAGCAGCGAGCCCATCGTGATCCACCACTCGAGGCGCCTGGGCCGCCACGCCCACCAGGCGCCGTTGGCCTCGAACAGAGAGAGCCAGCTGGACGCCACGAAGCACACTGACGCCACCGTGCTCGGGACCCAGACGCGCGCGTCCTCCTGCCCGTGGGACAGGCTCATCGACATGCCCCAGAAGCAGTTGATGTTGAAAAGGACGGTCCCGACGAGCTGGATCACCGACGCGTTCCAGTCGAGGCGGCCGCGCCGCAGGATGAGGAACCGGCGCTTCGCCTCGGGCTTCGCGCCGCTGTCGAGGACGTCCCGTCCGGCGCGCGCCGTCTCCGCCATCTGCAGTGATGCGCCGATGGTGAAGAGCACCGAGCCGGCGAAGTACATCGGGTTCGGCCACCAGGAGGCCGGATCGCCCACGGCGCCGGCGGCGCCGACGACGAAGAAGACGGAGCCCACCGTGAACGCCACCGCGACCCACCAGGTGAGGTCGCGGACGGCGAAGCCGAAGACGGGCGGACGGCGCCGGGCTGTGCCGGGCGGGCGCTCTCGCGAGACGCCGGCGCCCGCCGCACGCACCACGGGTGCGCGCCCCTTGCGGTGGCCGCGCGACGTCCACTCCAGCACGTCGCCGCGCGGACCGCGCCACTCCGCGCGCACGACGCTCCCGAAGATGCGGCGCGCGCGCACGAGCTCGTAGCCCGGCGGCGGTACCGGATCGCCGTGCCGCCGCTCCGGCATGCCCGGCGACGTGGTGGGTGCGCTCATGCGCGCCAGCGTGGCGAATCGGTGGCGGGCCGTCTACGCGCTCCGCCACCGGCCGCGACAGCGCGCCGCCGCCGCTCGGTCTCGCGCGCCGTCACCGGTCGACTTCGCGCGCCGCCGACGGTTGCCGGCCTACGGCGGGGGGTAGGAATCCTGCCGACGCCGGTCCCCGATCAGGAGGTATCACCTTGGCCCTCAGGCACCCGCGCGGGCCCCGCGAGCGCGGCGGGGAAGCCGCCGCCGACGAGGTCTTCACGAGCGAGATGCCGCGCGTGCCGCGGCACCAGCTTCCGGCGCACGAGACGCCGGCGGAGGTCGCCTACCAGATCGTCCACGACGAGCTGATGCTGGACGGCAACGCGCGCCTCAACCTCGCCACGTTCGTGAGCACGTACATGGACCCATGGGCGGACAAGCTCATGGCGGAGACGCTCGACAAGAACATGATCGACAAGGACGAGTACCCGCAGACTGCCGCCATGGAGATGCGCTGCGTCAACATGCTGAGCCGGCTGTGGCACTCGCCGGACCCGAAGAAGGCGACCGGCTGCTCGACCACCGGCTCGAGCGAGGCCGCGATGCTGGGCGGCCTCGCGCTCAAGCGCCGCTGGCAGAAACGGCGCAGGGCCGAGGGCAAGCCCACGGACAAGCCCAACCTGGTGACGGGCATCAACGTCCAGGTGTGCTGGGACAAGTTCGCCAACTACTGGGACGTGGAGCTGCGGCTGGTGCCGATGGAGGGCGAGCGCTATCACCTCTCGCCCGAGGAAGCGGTGAAGCTCTGCGACGAGAACACGATAGGCGTGGTCGTCGTCATGGGCTCGACCTTCGACGGCAGCTACGAGGACGTGAAACGCACGTCGGAGCTGCTCGACGACCTCCAGGAGCGCACCGGCCTCGACATCCCCATCCACGTGGACGGCGCCTCCGGCGGCTTCATCGCGCCCTTCCTCGACCCGGACCTCGAGTGGGACTTCCGCGTGCCCCGCGTGCAGTCCATCAACGCCTCGGGGCACAAGTACGGGCTCGTCTACCCGGGCGTCGGGTGGGCCATCTGGCGCGACGCCGAGGCGCTGCCCGAGGACCTGATCTTCTGGGTCAACTACCTCGGCGACGAGATGCCCACGTTCGCGCTCAACTTCTCGCGTCCGGGCTCGCAGGTGGTGGCGCAGTACTACAACTTCCTGCGCTTCGGCTTCGAGGGATACGAACGCGAGCAGGGCTACGCGCGCAAGGTGGCGACATACCTCTCGGCGGCCGTAGAGAAGATGGGGCCGTTCGAGCTGCTCACCAGGGGTGACGAGCTGCCTGTGTTCGCCTTCAAGCTCAAGGACGAGATCAAGAACTTCACGGTCTTCGACGTCTCCGCCGCGCTGCGCGAGCGCGGCTGGCAGGTGCCGGCCTATACGTTCCCCAAAGACCGCGAGGACCTCGCCGCGTTGCGCATCGTCGTGCGCCGCGGCTTCACCGTGGACGTGGCCGAAATGCTGCTTGCCGACCTCAGGGAGAAGGTCAAGGGGCTCGAGAAGCTCAAGGCGCCGCTGTACGGTGCGGTGGGCGGCGCCGGGTTCCATCACTGAGTGACGGAGGGCGGAGGGCGGAGGGCGGCGGGGGGGGGGGGGGGGGGGCCGCGCCGCCCCCCCCCCCCCCCCCCCCCCCCCCCCCCCCCCCCCCGCCCGCCGCCGCCTGCCGCCGCCTCGGCCCCGCCGCTCGCCGGTGCGATATCATCCCGGGTGCCCGCCGTCCCCGCCGTCCCAAGGAGCGCACCCTCCATGTTCAGCATCCTCGCCTACATCGTCATCGGCATGGTCGCCGGCTGGGCCGCGAGCCTGCTCGTGCGTCACGACATGCATCCGAGCGACTGGGGCACGCTCTTCCTCCTCGGCATCGGCAGCTCCGTGATCGCCGGCATCATCATCAACCTGATCATGGGACAGGGCTTCAAGCTGCAGCCCGGCGGCGTGATCGCGTCCATCGCCGTCGCCTGCCTGCTGCTCTGGATCTACACGACCGTGCACAACCGCAGCCACGCGCGCGCCGAGGCGGCGCGATCCGCGAACGGCCAGCATCGCGAGCCCAAGGGCGGCCGCAAGCACCACACGAAGCGCTAGGCGCCGGGCCCCCCGGCGAGGCCCGGGGGCACGTCTCGGGCAGGTCGCGCGCCTCCCGCGCGGAACTGAGTGACCATGAGCTACACGACGTTCATGGACCACGTCACCCAGGCCTTCGAGATCGTCGGCGTGGCCGTGCTCGTGGTGGGCTTCATCGTCGGCTTCGTGCGTGCCCTCGTCGCGCGCCTGCGCACCGGTACCAGCGAGGGCGTCTACGTGATGATCCGCTCGTACTTCGGGCGCAGCATCCTGCTCGGCCTCGAGGTCCTCGTGGCCGCCGACCTCATCCGTACGGTGGCCGTGGAGCCGACGATGGAGAACGTGCTCGTGCTCGGCCTCATCGTGCTCATCCGGACCTTCCTCAGTTTCTCGCTCGAGATCGAGATCGAGGGCGTCGTGCCTTGGCGGCGCTGGCGCCTGCCGGCGCACGATTCGCCGCCTGCGCAGGCGGGCCTGACCGCGCAACGCTCCGAAGACGCACCGCGCGGGTAGGACTCCCTGCGTCGGGAGTCGACGCGGGAGGGACCATCATGTTGTGCAGCCTCGCCACCAAGCTCGGCGACGACCAGCTCGGGCAGATCAGCGCACTGGAGGAGGAGCTCGGCGTGACGATGCTCGCCTTCGTCTGCCACCCGCTCGACCCGGCGCCGATCGACAAGGACCAGATCGCGCGCATCGCCGGCCTGGAGGAGAAGCTGGGCGTCTCACTCGTCGCCGTGCGGCAGTAGGCGGACACGCTCGCGCCCTTCTGCTCACGGCTCGCGCCCATCGGCTTGACGGCCCGGACCCCGTTCGGTGCGGGTAGACTGGCCGCGTCGTCCCCTTCCAAAGGAGCCAGGATGTCGAGCCTCAAAGGCAGCAAGACCGAGCAGAACCTCCTCAAGGCGTTTGCCGGCGAGAGCCAGGCGCGCAACCGCTACACGTTCTTTGCCAAGGCGGCCCAGAAGGAGGGCTTCGAGCAGATCGGCGCCATCTTTCTCGAGACCGCCGAGAACGAGGGCCAGCACGCCAAGCAGTTCTTCAAGCACCTCGAGGGCGGCATCGTCGAGATCACTGCGGCGTACCCGGCCGGCAAGCTCGAGGGCGGCACCGCCGAGCATCTCGCCGCCGCCGCCGACGGCGAGAACGAGGAGTGGACCGACCTCTACCCGGCGTTCGCCGACATGGCGGAGTCCGAGGGCTTCAAGGACGTCGCCAACACCTTCCGCCAGATCGCCAAGGTGGAGGAGAAGCACGAGTCCCGTTACCGCAAGCTGCTCGACAACGTCGAGAAGGGCCAGGTCTTCGAGAAGCCCGAGAAGGTCAAGTGGATATGCCGCAAGTGCGGGTACGTGCACGAGGGCACCAAGGCGCTCAAGGTCTGCCCGGCCTGCCAGCATCCGCAGGCCTACCAGGAAGTGTATGCGGAGAACTTCTGAGGGCTGAGACCGCGACGGAAAGGAGGAGGCGCGATGCATCCGTTGCCGCCTGAGTTGCTGCCGGGAGTCCCGTACTTCACCTTCAGCCTGTTCAAGATCCCGTTCACTGTGGCGTGGCCCAACCTGATCGCCTGGATCACGGTGGCCGTCGTCTTCGTCGCCGGCGCGGCGCTGCGCCTGCCGCGGTTCATCGAGGGCAGGGACTGACCGATGAACCTCACCACCCGGGCGCAGCGCTATTTGCGCCTCGACCTGACGATCGAGGATGCGCTGCCGACGCGCATGCCTGTGTACGTCAACTCTGTGGCGTACCTCTTCGGCGCGGCGACGATGATGGCGCTGGCGATGATCGTCGCCTCCGGGCTGGCGCTCGCGCTCGGCGGGCCCACGTGGTACCACACCAACAGCGTGGGCCACTTCTTCAACTCCGTCCACTTCTGGAGCGTGCAGCTCTTCTTCCTGGCGATGATCCTGCACTTCGTCACCAAGTTCTTCCTCGGTGCCTGGCGCGACGGCCGCTGGCTCACCTGGATGGTCGGCGCGCTCATGCTCGGCATCGGCGTGTTCACCGGGCTCACCGGGTTCCTGCTGCAGAGCAGCTGGGACTCGCAGTGGATCGCGACGCAAGCCAAGGACGCGATGAACGCCGCCGGCATCGGCGCCGTGTTCAACACCATGGACGCGGGCCAGGTGCTCACGCTGCACGTCGCCGCGTTGCCGGTGGCCCTCCTGGCCTTCCTCGCCCTGCACATCTTCCTGATTCGGCGCGACAGCCCCGTGCGCCCGTATGAGGACTGACGGGATGGGCGCACTCAGCAGACAGAGGATGTGCCGGCCGTGATCGAGGAGCACATCCCCAACGGACGCCGCGCGCAGGCGAATCTGCGCGGCGTCCCCATGAAGCACTACGACCTGCTGCGCGAGGGCACCATCGTGTTCGTCGTCGTCGCCATCGTGGCGATCGTCCTGGCGGCCGTGTTCGGCTCGCCCGACTACCCGACGATCACCGCGCAGAGCGTGGCCAACGACCAGCCGATCGCCTTCCTCAAGACGACGACCGGCATCCTGCTCGGCAACGACCTGTCGGCCGTGGCGGACTACGGGCCGCCGTACACGAAGGACTCTTCGGCGGCCCAGCACCTCGGCCCCATCGCGCCGGCGAACTGGCTGGGCGTGACGCGGCCCATCCACCCGGCCCAGGACTTCGTCCTCGGGCCGCTGGGCCGCGTCGCGAAGATCAACTGGCTGTACGCCGCCCCGCTCAAGGAGTTCAAGGCGGCGTCGGCCGCCCAGCAGCAGAGCTGGGTCACCAACTACGACAAGGCGCTGAGCAAGGCGACGGTGAGCGGCGGCCAGGTGCAGGTGCCGCCCGGCGACTACGGCCCGGTCGCCCCGCTCATGACCGCCATGCTCAACCTCGGCCAGAGCGGGATGCTCGAGGGCGCTCTGGCCGCCGAGCAGGGCGGTTCGTACTATCCGTACAGCTTCGACTTCACGCGCCAGCTGCTCTACTTCGCCAACGCGTCTCCGTACATGGACACCGCCACCCACCTCGTTCAGCAGGGCAACCCGCAGTGGGGCATCGTCCACGAGACGGGCAGGTACCCCGGCGCCTGGTGGCTGGCGCCGTACCAGTTCCTCTACGAGGTCCCGCAGATCGCCGACCAGGACAGCGCCGACCTCCTCGTGGTCGCGATCATGACCGCGTTCTTCGCGCTGATCCTGTTCCTGCCCCTGATCCCGCTGCTCAACCGGCTGCCGCACCTGCTCAAGGTGTACCGCCTGATCTGGTGGGACTGGTACCGGGACCACGCCGGCAACGTCCCCAGGCGCGGAGGGTGATGGCCGGCCGCCGTGTGGGAACACCCAAGGCACGACCCACCGACCCAGAGCGCTTGCCCCCCAGGAGGCGGCCATGTACGTGCGAATAGCCCGGTTCGAGGGCGGAGACCCGGAGGAGATAGACGCCGAGGGCGCGCTGATGCGCGACGGCATCGAGGCGCTGCGGCGCGGCGGCGCGACGACAGAGCTGCCGGCGCGTCTCGCGCAGGTGACCAGCCGCGTGGAGATGCTCGTCGACCGCCACAACGGCGCGGTCGCCGTGTGCGTCTACTGCGACACGGCGGCCGACGCCCGCGAAGCGGATGCGATCCTCGCCGAGATGTCGCCGGCCAACAAGGGCTGGGGCCGGCGCGTCTCGTCCGACATCTACGAGGTCGCGATGGACGTGCCGACCAGCGTGAGCCCCGAGGCGTAGGCAGCGCAGGGCGGCGCGTCTTGCGGCGCCGGCGGAGCGCGATGCGCGGCCGGCGCGCGAAGCTAGTCCGTCACCGGCTGCACGACGACGTCTTCGCCGCCTCCGGCGCCGTTCGCCCCGCTACGACGCGCGACGACGAGGCCGCGCCCCGCGATGATCGCCAGCGCGGCCACGATGAGCGCCATGCCGGCGGCCTCCCCGGCGGACGGCCGCTCCCCCAGCTGCAGCCACGCCGCCGCGACGCCGACCACCGGGATCGCCAGCGTGCCCAGACCGGCGGCGCCGGCTGAGAGCGAGCGCAACGCGTAGAGCCAGAGCACCCAGGCCACGGCGTTGGCCAGAACGACCGTGTAGCCCAGGCCCCAGATGAAGCCTGTCGTCCACTGGGGCCCGCCGCTGTAGGTCACCACCGCGACGACGACCAGCGGGACCGCCCCGAACGTCATCTGCCACGTAGTGAGCGAGAGCACCTCCACGTGATGCCGGCGCTGCATGAGCTTCACAGCCAGCGCCGCTCCCGCCCAGACGAGGCCACCGGCGCAGGCCAGGATGCCGCTGAGCGCGCCGCCGATGTGCCAGGGCCGCACCACCATCACCAGCCCCGCGAAGGCGAGCGCGACGGCCAGCCACTGCAAGCCGTGCAGGCGCTCGCCGAGGAACAGCCATGCGAGCAGCAGCAGCCAGAACGGCATCGTGTAGGTGAGCACCGAGACCTTGCCGGCGCCGCCGGTCTTGAGAGCGATGATGACGCACCCGACGAACAGCGTGGTCTGCAGGAGGCCGATGAGCGCCGTCCACCCGAGCGGCGGCGGCCGCAGCGGCCGCCGCATGGCGATCATCACGAGGAAGAGGAAGGCGGCGCTGAGGACGATGCGCAGTGCCGCGAACGTCAGCGGCTGGGAGTAGCCGAGGGCGACCTTGGTCGCCACCCAGCCGTAGCCCCAGATCGGCCCGAGGACGACGAGCGCGAGCACCCCGAGATCGCGGCTGCGAGCCGTCGCCGGCGTGTCCGGTGCTTCTCCGGGCGCGGTCACGCCGTCCTCCGTGGGCAGGTGGCGGCGCGGGCCTGGTGCATCCCCATCCCCGCGCCTAGTCGATCACGGGCAGCAGCACGCCGTCCTGGGCACTGGTGCCTCCGGGTCCGTTTCGGTGCCCGGCGGCGACGCCCACGGCGGCCATGATCGCCAGCGCCGCGACGATGAGCGCCATGCCCAGGGCTTCCACTCCGCTGGGCGCCTCGCCCTGCTGGAGCCACGCCGCGAGGACGCCGATCACGGGGATCGCGAGCGTTCCCAGCCCCGCCACACCCGCCGGGAGCGAGCGCAGCGCGTACACCCACAGGACCCAGCAAATGGCGTTGGAGATGACCGCGGAGTAGGCGAGGCACAGCGCGAAGGTCGCGGTCCAGTGGGGAGCGCCGCTGTGCGTCACCAGGGCGGCGGCGATGAGCGGCAAGCCCCCGAGCGCCATCTGCCAGGCGGTCAGCGAGATCACGTCCACGCGATGCCTGCGCTGCATGAGCTTCGTCGCCAGCGCGCCCCCGGCCCAGGAGAGCCCGCCCGCGCAGGCGAGCACGCCGCTGAGCGCCCCTCCGATGTCCCAGGGGCGTACGACCAGCACGAGGCCGGCGAAGGCGAGCCCGACGGCCGGCCACTGCAGGCCGCGCAGGCGCTCGCCCAGGAACAGCCACGCGAGCAGCAGCAGCCAGAACGGCATCGTGTAGGCGAGCACCGAGACCTTGCCGGCACCGCCGGAAGAGAGGGCGAACATGCTGAGGCTGGCGAACAGCGTGGTCTGCAGCAGAGCGATCAGCACGGTCCAGCCCAGAGGCGGCGGCCGCAGCGGCCGGCGCGTGACGACGAGTATCACGAAGAGGCAGGCGACGCAGATGAACGTGCTCAGGACCGCGAAGGTGAACGGCTTCGCATAGTCGAGCGCGACCTTGCTCACCACCCAGCTGTAGCCCCACAGCGGAGCGATCACCGCGAGCGCGAGGACGCCGAGGTCGCGGCTGCGCACGGACGGCGGGCCCGCTGCTCCGCCGCCGCCCGCCGTCCGGGTCGATCCCCCGCCGCGCCTCACCCGGGTCGCTCCGATGACCCGAGTCGCGCCAGCTCTGCTGCCGCGTCCGCGGCGAGCGCCGGCAGTTCGTTGCGGGCGATGTCCCACACCGTGTCTGCTGCCAAGGCGTCGTACTCGTGGGCGATCACGTTGCGGAAGTCGATGGCGCCTCGGGATGCCGGGAGGCGCTCCTGCAGCTCCGGGTCCAGGCGCAGCGCTCGTGCCAGCGCCTCACCGAGGATCTCGAACTGGCGCTCAACGGCGGAGCGCAGCATCAGGTCGGCCCTGAAGCCGTTCAGCGTACGGCCGGCGATGAAGCCGCCGATCGCGTCCGCAGCCGTGACCAGATCCTGCAGGTAGACGCGTACGTCACGCGGCCTCAAGGATCACCACGCCCGTGCGCTCGATCTCATCGTGGAGGTACGGATTGGTGACCGCTTCCTCCTCGACGAGGTCCACCGGCAGGCCGCTCACGCGCTCGAGCTCGGCGCGCAACGCGAAGTAGCGCGCGGCTCGGCCCTCGAGCGGACCGCCGAGCCGCACGAGGACGTCCAGGTCGCGTGGCGCCACGAGTGCGTCGAGATCTATGGCAGAGCCGAAGACGACGGCCCGCTCCACGCCGGCGTCGAGGAGCGCGGCCAGGATGCTGCTCAGGCGCGCGCGCAGGTGTGGGCCGATGCGTGCGGCCGCGGCCGCGAGTGCCGCCGCGCCTGCCTGACCGGCGTCTGCGGCCGCCCCGGCACGAACGCCGTCTTCGGCTTGAGCGTCCCGGCCGGCTCCAGCGGGGGCTCCTGCATCGGCCGCGAACAGCGCGCGAAGGGGCTCGAGCAGGTCGTGCTCGTCGACGACTCGGAGCGTACGCCGGCCGTCAGCCGTGCGCTCAGACACGACCAGCCCCAAGCTCTCGAGCCGGCGCACCTCTCGCTGCACCCCGGACGCGCCCCCGCCGGTGAGCCGGATGAGCTCGCGCAGGTGATACGTCTGTGGCGGCTGCGCGAGCAGAAGCGCGAGCACGCGCGCACGAGTCTCGGAGCCGAGGAGGGACGCCAGCACTGTGAACCTCTTTGTGGTACGGATGTACCTGATAGTGGTACGAGAAGCGTAGCGCGTCCGGCAGCGAGGCGCAAGTGCTTTGCTCGGCGCAATCTGTCTCAACGCCGGCGCAACACCGGCTTCACATCCGCGCCGCAGAATGCTTGCAAGCCATACGACGGCAACGGCGGCTTCCCCCCAGCCGCCGGGATGCGACTGCAGTACGGTGCCCCCCCACCGAGTCCGCGTCCCACCTGCCCGGGTGATCCCCTCCAACGCCCGGGAGCCGCTGGCCCCACGTGGGCCGCGATGACTGCACACCGGTCGTCGCGGCCCATCCCCCTTTCGGGGCGGGTTCGAGACAGGAGTGGGTCGAGTTGCCGCGAGCTCCGCGGCGTTACCACCGAGCGATCGTCAGGACCAGAGCGACCGCCACTGCGGCCGCCGCGTAGAGCGAGCCCCGCCATGGCGTCGGGGCATTGGTCCGCATCTGTAGCCGGTGGTTCAGCACGCCGAGACCAACGCAGAACAGCAACGAGAGCGACGACAGCGCAAGCGTGACGCCGAAGCCGCCGCGGAGGTTGTTCGCGACGGCGGCGACCAGCAGCCCCAGTCCGGCGACCAGGAACCCCAGGCCCGTCAACCCGAGCAACGTGATGATCACGGCCTGAAGACCGTTCCCGATCGAATCCCACGGCTGCCCGGCGGCTGCTTCGTGGAAGGAGAGGAACGCATCGGCGCGCAGGCTCTTCGCCGCCATCACGAGCGAGACGATGCCGACCAACGCGTACAGGCACGTGGGCACCGGCTGGAAGACTATGCTCACCGGTCTCTCCGTTCTCCCCGGGGCCGCGCTGCGACCCGATCGCGTGATCTCCGCTCAGCGCACCTTGAGGCTGTTGCTCGCCGTGGCCACCTGCGTGTTGCCGGCGGCGTCGGTGGCGGAGACGGTGAACCGGTAGCTGCCTTTGGCGAGCCGGCAGACGAAGCGGGCGCTGAGCGACGTGCCGACGGGCCCGCTCACGACGAGCGTCTTCACGGAGCGTCCCGCGAGCGTCCTGACCTTGACGGTCGCGGTCGCGGTCGGCGAGCCGGGTCGCGGATCGCTGACGGAGAAGCGCAGGGCGACCGTGTGGCCGCGCACGACGCTCGCCGCCCAGAGTGCGTGCGGCTGCGGCGGGCGCGTGTCGATGCGTACGGTGACGACGCGAGCGGGCGCCACGTTGCCGGCCGCGTCGGCGGCGCGCACCAGGATCTGCTGCGCGCCGTCGCCGGAGTGGTCCGCCGGCGCCGGGACCACGAAGGAGCCGCCCTGGGTCCAGGTCGCGCCGCCGTCGCTCGAGTACTCCGTGTAGGCGACGCCGGCCGAGCCCGCGGCGATGCCGGCCTTCGCGTTCGCCACGGCCGTGGGATCCGTGGCCGTGAGGGTGACGGTGCGTGCCGTGTGGTGCCAGCCGGCGCCGGCGTCGTCCGCCGTGACCGGCGCGGTCGTGTCGATCCGCACCTTGCAGCTCTCGGTCGCCTCGACGTTGCCGGAGTCGTCGACCGAGCGAAAGGAGATGGTGTGCACGCCGTCGGCGCTGTGGTCCGCCGGCGCCGCGATCGTGACCGTCATCCCCTTCTTCCAGGTCTTGCCCGCGTCGAACGAGTACTGCGTGTAGGCGACGCCCGAGCCGCCGGCGTTGTCGGCCGCGGCGAACGTGAGCGTGACCGCCGCGTCGTGCCACGCGGCGTCCGCGCCCGTCACCGTGGTGACCGGCGGCGTCACGTCGCCGATGGGATCGCCGAAGTAGCGCCAGTAGACGGTCCAGAAGAGCTTGTTGCCGGCGATCCACGGCGTGTAGGTGTAGAGCGAGTAGGTCGAGACGTCGGCCGGCGAGACCGCCCCGTCACCGCATTTCTTGGTGATGCCCGCATGCCAGGCGGCGCCGTCGACGCTCAGTGACTTGGCGCCGTACCAGAGCTGCCTGCCGAAGCCCTTGTAGGCGCTGTTCACGATGCCGGAGTCCGGCACGCCGCAGCCCATCGCCCAGTCCAGTGCGGTGGTCTTCGGCGCAGTGGCGGTCAGCAGGCCCTGCTCCTTCTGCAGCGTTGCGAGCAGGACCTTGGGGCTCACGCCGAAGGCGTGCGCCGCCTCCCAGACGATCTGGCTCGCCGGCTTGATGACGCCGTTGATGTCGCGAGCGGTGTAGGTCTTGAGGATGCCGGACTGCGCAGCGAGGAAGCTCTGCACCTGCGCTTGGCTCATCGAGCTCGCAGCGCGGAAGGTCCTGTCCGAGACGACCATGTTCGGGTCGAAGGTCGCCCCGGCAGCCCGCGCCGGCGCGGCTGAGGCCTCCTGTCGGGCGAGCGCGCCGGCGTAGGGGTCGAGGCGCGTCGCCGCCAGGCCCGTCGCCGCCGGCGCGGGGCCGGCGAGGGCGAGGGCGGCGGCCAGCAGCGAGAGGCTCAAGAGGGTGAGCGCCCGCAGGCGGAACGCATCGAACGGGCGCCGGCCGGGTGCGCTGGGGGGTGCGCCGGGAGGTGCGGAGGCAGCTATCACATGGCCGACGGTACCCGACCTGCCGGGCGCCCACAACCGCGCCCGTCCCAGCCCGGCGCGCCGCGGCTTTCAGCCGTCCGACGCCGATCTTTGCTGCGGCGGCGGGTACACTCGAGGCGGGAGGATCCCGTCGCACAAGGAGGACAGGTGTCGTGAAGACGCTGCTGGTCTGCTGTGCGGACGGACGCCTGCGCGAGACGCTGGGCGACCTGGAGGCACGACTCGGTTGCGAGGATGGCGATCGCCTGCTCGTGCCCGGCGGCCCTCTCGTGCTGACGGAGTGGGCCCCGGAGCGAGATCACGTCCTGAACTGGGTGGAGTCCATCGTCCGCGGCCATGGCGTGCAGGCGGTGTACCTGGTGGCGCATCAGCACTGCCTCGCCTACCAGCGCAAGCTCGGCGGGTTCTTCTACGACGAGCGCGAGGTCATCGAGCGCGACCTGCACGCCGTGCAATGCAAGCTGTGCGACCGCCTCTTCAACACGCGCGTCGAATGCTTCGTCGTGCCGTGGCAGGAGCACCTGACGGGGGGTGGCTTCGGTCCGGCCGAGGCGGTCGACTAGGCGCTCTCGCCGAGACCGCCGCAGTCGACGAGAGACCTCCCCTGGCGTAGCGTTCCCCTTGGAATCGACACAGGAGTCAGACGATGTCCGTTGACGACGCGACCCAAGACGTCACTTCCGCGACCAGCGAGGTGTGGGGCGATCACGTCCCCGTCCCGGGGACGCCGGAGGGATTCACCGCTCGCACCACCTACCCGACGAATCCCGACGGGGTCGAGGTGATGCTCGAGCGCTGGGAGGCGGGCACCGAGGAGCCGCCTCACTACCACCCGGGCGACGACATGACGGTCGTCGTGGAGGGCAAGGTGGTGGTCCAGTTCTATCGCCGGGAAGGGCGCGCGCTGATCCCCGACGGAGAGAGGGTCGTGCTCGAGAAGGGCGATGCCGGCTACATCCGCGCCGGCCGGATCCACGACGCCAGGTACGTCGAGGCCTGCCGGCTCGTATACGTGCACAACGGGGCCTTCGCCTTCCATCTTGCGGATGCCGCCGGTGGCTGAGGAGGGACGCCGCCGCGTGGGTGATGGACCAGGGCTGAGCCGCCCGCCGGTCGTCGCGATGATCGGCATGGCGACGGCGGACTACCTCTATGTCCTCGACGACTATCCCAAAGCGGACTCGGTCACCCCCGCCGTCGACCATCAGATCGTCGTGGGGGGCCTGGCCGGTCGGGCCGCGATCGCTGCCAAGAGATTGGGGGGCGCGACGAGGCTCCTGGCGACGTGCGGGACCGGCGTGCACGCCGAGGTCCTGAGGACGGGAATGGACGCCGAGGGCGTTGAGTGCACGTGGGTCGCCTACGACCAGCCTTCGCAGCACTCGGCGGTCATCCTCGCGCGGGGAGACGCGACCCGGACGATCATCTGGCTGCCGCAGCCGATGGCGGACGCACGCATGATCGAGCGGCTGCCGGAGTTCCTCGAAGGCGTCGACGTCGCACTTCTGGACTCGACCGATGAAGCCCTGGCCAAAGCGGCGCTCGACGAGTGCGAGAGGCGAGGGGTGACGACCGTCATCGACACCGGGTCCGGGCGGCCGTGGACGGGGAGCTTGCTCGGCCGGGTCGATCACGTGATAGCGCCCGAGAAGTACGCGTTGAAGGCGACGGGGCACCCGGCGGAACAGGCGGCACTGGACCTCTGGGGCGGCTCCTGCCGCGTGGTGTTCGGCGTGACCCAGGGGCCGGGCGGCGGCGTGTTCACGACGGGCAAGGAGCCCGGGAGTCTGGAGCGATGGGACGCCGCCCCGGTCACCGCGGTGGACTCCTGCGGCGCGGGCGACACCTTCCACGGCGCCTACGCCTGGGCGGTGGCGAAGGGTCTGGCGCCCGCCGAGTGCTTCGCCACCGCCGCCTGGTCCGCGGGACTCAAGATCTCCCAGCTCGGCAACGACGGCATCCCGACGCTCGATCAGCTCGAGCGCGCTCGCCGGTCGAGCCGCGCCGGCGAGCGCGCCTGAAGCCACGCGTGCGTCGCGGCCGCTACTTCACCACCTTGAAGTACGGCG
>Ga0316226_1001321_pt1 | contig 27159 bp, 21 predicted proteins | sample TBH18017metaG_FD_206009 | JGI IMG/M metagenome (GOLD analysis project Ga0316226, IMG submission 206009) | Freshwater microbial communities from Trout Bog Lake, Wisconsin, USA - TBH18017 | ecosystem: Environmental > Aquatic > Freshwater > Lake > Hypolimnion/Profundal zone | place: USA: Wisconsin...
CCGGAGCGCTCGTGGCCTCTCATCCGGGAACTTTCCTCAATGAAGATCTCTCTCCCTTACAACATGATCTGCAAACACCAGTTCAAATGAAAAAGCCTTGGGTGAATGCCCTCCATGCGAGGGAAACCCCATTATTGCCTTCTCCACCCAGTGAGAGGACTGCCGATCGCGGAACGGGTGCTTTGGGTTTCGCATCTCGGTGCCAAGAATCTGATATACATGTCGCTCTACCATCACGTTGGTCGGCGATGGGAGGCAACGGGAAGCGAGCCTCCAATTATCAGCGGAGAATTACCGAATCGCCAGGGGCAATTCCCTTGTAGCACCGATCCATCTGGCTCTGGCGCCGACGTGACTGGCACTCGGCGCAAGCGGGCCTGCCGTGAGATCCTTCGCAAGCTCAGGATGACAAATAATATGGGCCGCTCCGGTTTCCGTGCTCGGCTTCCGTTTTGTGGGTAATGGAAAGGGCACTTCACCGCAGTCCACGACGCTAGCGCGAGCCTCCTCTGCCGTTTTGGGGTCATCCATTTCGGACCGCGCCGGCGTTGGGCTCATTTTCATTCTTCAATTCGGCTGTTCTTTCCAGAAGAGGTCAGGATGTCGGCGACTAATGCCGAGCACGCGTAAAGAGCACTGGAAAACAAAAGTCCAAGTTACACAGTGTTTTGTCCATGTTATCCCGGCCAGAAACGGCGTCGCCCGAAAACGTGTTAGCCACACCCAAATTAAGGGTGCCCGTCCCGTTTTCACGACGGCTACGGTGCCAGTCCCGTTATCCTTGATCACCCCGTTGAGGGCGGTCATGCCGCTCCCATCGACGGTGAGCGTTCGGGCGATCGTATTGTTGGAATTGGTAATCGTTCCAGAAACGGTAAACGTGTTCGCCGAATTGTTCAGCCAGGTTTGATCCGCTCCCAAGGCAAACTTTGAGGCGACGATGCTGTCCGCATTTTTCACAAGCTCTTAGCGCCGGAGTGCGGTAGTCTGTCGTCATGTCAGCACGTATTCTCTGTATTTTGGCCCCCGGGTTTGAGGAGATCGAGGCGCTCGCGCCAGTCGATCTCTTGCGGCGCGCCGGTGCGGAGGTGGTGATGGCGTCCATCACCGGCGAGCGCCTGGTGACCGGACGGTGCAACGTTGCCGTGATGGCAAACGCCGATCTGGCCGATGTAATGAACGGCGTTTTCGATCTGCTGCTGATTCCCGGCGGTCCGGGTGTCAAAGGCATTCGCGCGGACGGACGGGCCGCCAAACTCGCAGTGGCGTATATCAAAGCAGGCAAACCGGTGGCGGCCATCTGCGCGGCCCCCACGGTGCTGGCCGATGCCGGATTGCTGGCGGGCAAGCGCTTTACCGCGCATTACTCGGTGTTTGAAGAACTGCCGCCGGCCCTGGCCGATGAGCGCGTGGTGGAGGACGGGTTGCTGATCACCTCGCGTGGCGCGGGAACGGCGCTTGATTTCGGCCTCGCGCTGGTGCGCCGGTTGTTCGGCGAAACCAAAGCCTTGGAGGTGGCCAGGAGCGTCATGGCCTGAATTTGCACCCTCTGCGCACGATGAAAACACCAGCGGCGTCGGTTTACGACGGGGGACGGCGCTCCGTGCCGTCCGCAATCATTGGCAGTTTCATCAAGAATGTTATTTTTAGTTGCAGTTTTTTGCTGTAGTAACACTTAATCATGTCCGACGTTCTTCTCATAACCGGCATTGCTTTGCTCAGCATGGCATTGCGGAGTTTTGCTCATCCGGTGCTCTTCAAGCTCGGCTCGGTGTGCATCCTGGTGGTCTCGTTCCTGGTCGGCTATCTCTTCACCGGCTACTGGCAGGTGGGATTGGTCTGCGCGGGAAGCTGGTTGTTCCTCCCGTGGCTGGAAATCCTGACGCGGGTGCGCAATCTGCGGTTGCCGACCGAGAAATTGCTTCGGCACCGCCCGCCGCCTTCGCGGGACCTGTTCCCGGCGCTCGAACCGCTCACGTCGGATCTGGAGGCCGAAGGGTTCGAATACGTCGAGGATGCGGGCTGGGACTGGGACGATCACCGGCAGTTTTTTCGGCTTTTTTACAAAGGCGACGAATGCATGCAGGCGTCGGTTTGCCTGATCGACCAGGAGGATTCCGCGTTCTGCTACGTCAGTCTTTCCTCCCGAGGGAAGGACGGGACGACCTGGACGACCTGGAGCTACCCCTTTTCGTATTCGCTGAAGCTGGCGCCGCAGCTGCGCATGAATCGGGTGCGCGCGGATCGCTCCGTTTTTGAGATGCTTGCCAGTCATCGCGATTTTATGGCCCGCGCGGGCGTCGGCCCGGAGGCGTTGACCCGGTCCGCTCCCGAAGAGCTCGAGAACGCCATGCAACAGGAGCTGCGAATGCAGATCGACCACAATCTCGCGGTCGGCGTGCTCTTGCCGTCCGATGGCGGAAAAGTGCGCTATTCCTGGCGCGGCCTCTTCTTCATCTGGTTCCAGTTCCTGCTGGATTTTGTGCGGTTCTCCTGAGTTTATGATCCTTTTACCAGCCATCGATCTCATGGGCGGCCAGGTGGTGCGCCTGCGCCAGGGCAAGGCTTCCGAAAAGACGGTTTATTCCAACGATCCCGCCGCGTTCGCCCTGAAATGGGCCGGCGAGGGCGGGGATTTTCTGCACATCGTCGATTTGGACGCGGCGTTTAGCGGTGTCTCGCAGAATCTCGAAGCGGTGCGCGCCATTGCGGCGACGGCGGGGATTCCGTGCGAACTGGGCGGCGGGATGCGCAACGAGGACGCGATTTCGCGAGCCTTCGATGCGGGCGTGGCGCGGGCGGTCATCGGCACCCGGGCGGCGGAATCCGTGGATTTTGTCGCAAAGATGGCGGCCAAGTTCGGCGGGGATCGCATCGCGGTGGGAATCGATGCGCGCAACGGAATCGTCTCGGTCAAAGGCTGGACGGAATCCGCCGGCACGCGGGCGGTCGATCTGGCGTTACAGGCGGAAAGCGCGGGCGCCGGGACGATCATCTATACCGATATTGCCACCGACGGGATGCTGGAAGGGCCGAACTTCGACGAAATGGAAAATCTGCTGGGGCGCTTGCGGTGCCAACTGATTGCGAGCGGCGGGGTCTCCAGCGCCGCGGACGTGTTGCGGTTGGCGAAGCTGCAAGGACTTTACGGGGTGATCATCGGCAAGGCGCTGTACGACGAGCGCATCGATCTGCCCGCGCTGGTTGCGGAATTGCGGGCACCCTGATATCCGGCGCCGAGGGCGAATTCGGGCTCGGAAAATTTTTCAAAGGTTGCCCTTGCTCGCGGCGTTGGGCGCGCTACCGTTTTCGCCATGGCCCGAGCCAAGCGCAAGATTTCTTGTCTCTCCCTGCCTCTCCAAAGGCAGCTTTCCTTCGACCTTGAGGGGCGCTATTTCGATTTGAAAGCCATTTTCGACAAGTTGAACAGCCGATTTTTCTCCAATCGCCTGCGCGGATACCGGGTAATCTGGGGTCGAAAACGCAGGAAACGCCCCAAGAGCTACCTGGTATTTGCCTCCATTCAGGAAGAGGACCGGGTTATTCGCGTGCATCCGCTTCTGGACGCGCCATTTGTGCCAAACTGGTTCATGGAATACGTTCTCTATCACGAAATGCTGCACGCTGTGGTCCCGGATGAGTTCGACGAGAACGGACGGCGCCGGGTTCATACTATCGCCTTTCGCCGCCGCGAACGCTTGTTCCCGCTCTTTGGCCGGGCGCGTAAGTGGGAGGCGGAAAATCTTGCCCGGTTTCTGAGATAGCCGCGTCGGCAATGCGATGGACCCGATCGAAGCGGCGGAGGAACTTTCCAGTTGTAAGGAACCGTGCCCGGAACTCAAACCGCGCCCCAGGTTCCGCGCCGGCCACACCTTTCGGGCGCTCAATCACGGCAATTTTCGGCTGTTTTTCTTCGGGCAACTAATCTCGCTTATCGGGACGTGGATGACCAACACGGCCGAGGGGTGGCTGGTGTACCAGTTGACCGGTTCCAAGGCGCTGCTGGGGGTGGTCGCCGCGGCGTCCACCGCGCCGATGCTCCTGCTCTCCACCTTTGGCGGCTGGCTGGCGGATCATCGCCCCAAGCGTTCCATTCTGGTGGCGACGCAATCCGCTTCGATGGCGATTTCCCTGACGCTGGCGTTCCTGGTCTGGCGCGGGGCGGTGCAACCGTGGCAGCTCATTGTCATGGCGGTGGCGGGCGGGATCGTCATGGCTTTCGATATGCCCGCCCGGCAGTCGTTCGTGATCGAGATGACCGACCGGGAAAATCTGACCAACGCGATTTCCCTCAACAGCGCCGCGTTCAACGGAGCGCGCGTGATCGGACCCTCCATTGCCGGGTTGGTGATGGCGAAGTTGGGTATTGCGATGTGCTTTTTTGTGGACGGCATCAGCTTTATCGCCGTGATCGCCGGATTGTTGGCGATGCGATTGGCGCCGCACCGGGCGCCGGTGCGTCGAGAATCGGTGTTCGAGGGGGCGATCGGCGGATTCAGGCATGTTTGGAACACGCCCCGGTTGCTGCGAATCTTCTTCCTGTTCGGCACGGTCGGGATTTTCGGGTGGTCTTACGGCGTGTTGATGCCGGCGATCGCCAAAGACACGCTGCGGGTGAATGAGGCCTCCTACGGGCTTCTCCTGGCGGCCAACGGGGTGGGGGCGCTTTGCGGGGCGTTGGCGGTGGCTTCCTCCAGCCACGCCGTTTCGCCGCGAACGCTTGCCTTTGGAGGCATCTGGATCTTTTCGGCGGCGATTGCCTGCTTCGCATACACGCGGCTGCTGTGGCCTGCGATGTTTTTCCTGGCGGTAAGCGGCTTCGGGCTGCTGCTCTTCTTTTCCAGCGCCAACTCGGCGGTGCAGACGAGCGTCCATGACGAGATGCGGGGCCGGGTGATGGGCATCTGGGCACTCGCCTTTGGTGGCGCTGTCCCGATCGGCGGTCTGGAAGCCGGCACGCTGGCCCATTATTTTGGCGCGCCGGCGACGATTGCCTTCGGAGCCGCCGTCTGCGCCCTGGCGGCGCTCGGAACCGCGCTGGTGACGAGAAAAAGCCGCGAGGCGTGAGAACGAGCGGCGATGCTCAAGCCTCAGACCTCCTGACCTCTACCTGGAATGGACGTGAGACCATTCGGAGCGGCGAAGCCATGGCGCGTTGTGGTCGCGCCAGCGTCTTATAGGACTGCGGCGAGGCCTGTTTGCCTCCACAGCGACGAGTCGATGGGGCGCAGGAGTGAGAACGGAGCCCCGAACGTTGTCATCCTGAGCCTGCGAAGGATCTCACGAGGCGATCGCGACGTTCGTTTCAGTCGGCACGTAATCGGGACGGACGGCTCATCGGGCGGCGCCCTCAGCTCCGAGAACGGTGAATGGTGACCTAACGCCGGCTGGCCTGCCGTGAGATCCTTCGCAAGCTCAGGATGACAAATAATCTGGGCCGCTCGGGTTTCCGTGCTCGGCTTCCGGTTTGTGGGTAATGAAAAGGGCACTTCACCGCAGTCCACGAGCCTCCTCTGCCGTTTTAGGGTCATCCATTTCGGACCGCGCCGGCGGTGGGCTCATTTTCATTCTTCAATTCGGCCGTTCTTTCCAGAAGAGGTCAGGATGTCTGAGCCTTGCGAAGGATCTCACGCGGCGGGATGGGCGTACCCCATTCCAGTGCGTGTCTTCGGGACTGATGACGTCTCGCGCAGGTCGCCGGCTTCGAGAAAGGTGAGTTGGTCACATAACGCTGGCCGGCCTGCTGTGAGATCCTTCGCAAGCTGCCAATGAACCTGCCGGAAAGAACAGGCGTTCGGGAGCGGAGTTCGCATTGCGACGCGATTAGCCGCGAAGATGCCTTTGGCGAGGGCGCCAAAGGCCGCACGCGGGGGCGCGTGCGCTCCCCGGAAGCTGGCCCTAAGGCCGCTTTTACTCGCGAGTCCGGTTGACCAAATTTGATTTCGGCTTCGCGCCGGAGGAGTAAACCCCACACGCCGTCGACACGTCGAATGCCGCCGGGCCGGACTCCGCCGCCGATTCTTTTGGAACTCGAGTCATGGCAATGGAAGGTGCAATTACGGAAATCGATATCCTTTGGCTTACAGCGGGCCTGGGCTGCGACGGCGACACTATTTCGATGACCGCTGCTTCCCAGCCAAGCCTTGAGGATCTGGTGCGTGGGGCGATCCCTGGCATTCCGCAAATCCGCTTTCACAACCCGGTGCTGTCCCGGGAAAACGGCGATGAATTCATGGCCTTTTTTCACGATGCCGACTCCGGAAAAATCGACCCGTTCATTCTGGTCGTCGAGGGGTCCATCCCCAATGAAAAAAATAAGGCCGAGGGCTACTGGGCTGCTTTTGGAAGGGACAGGGCAACGGGCCATCCGATGACGACGTGCGAATGGATCGACCGGCTTGCGCCAAAGGCCTGGGCGGCGATTGCGGCAGGTACCTGTGCAGCTTATGGCGGCGTCCATGCGATGGAGGGCAACCCGACGGGCTGCATGGGTCTGGCCGATTACCTCGGGCAGGACTGGAAATCCAAAGCGGGCATCCCGATCGTGAACGTGCCCGGATGTCCGGTGCAGCCGGACAATTTCATGGAGACTTTGCTCTATATGCTGCGGCAGGCCGCCGGAAACGCACCAATGATCCCGCTGGACGAAGCGTTGCGCCCCGAATGGCTCTTTAGCGAAACCGTTCATCAAGGATGCGACCGCGGCGGCTATTTCGAGGAAGGAACCTTCACCCACGAACACGGCACTCGCCATTGCATCGTGAAACTGGGCTGCTGGGGGCCGGTGGTGCAATGCAACGTCGGAAAACGGGGGTGGATCAACGGCGTCGGCGGATGCCCCAATGTCGGCGGCATTTGCATCGGTTGCACCATGCCGGGATTTCCCGGCAAATTGATGCCATTCATGGATGAACCGCCCGGTTCCGTCCTCTCGTCGGAAGCGATCCAGGGTTACGGTCAGACCATTCGCGCCCTGCGCGCCTTTACTCTCGCTTCGCTGAACAAAGAACCACCGCTTCCCCCGGAGCCCGCTTCATGAACAGCGCCGAAGAAAAACCAGAAACACCGCTGCAAAAAAGACTGGTCGAAATGGCGTGGGATCCGATCACCCGCATCATCGGAAGCCTCGGCATTCATACCAGGATCGATTTTGAATCGCGGCGCATTGCCGAGTGCTACAGCACCTCGTCGATTTTCAGGGGGTTCGGCGTTTTCCTGCGCGGAAAGGATCCCCGCGACGCCCATTTCATCACCAGCCGCATTTGCGGCATTTGCGGCGACAACCACGCAACCTGCGCAACCTACGCGCAGAACATGGCGTTTGGCGTCCGGCCGCCGCCGCTCGCGGACTGGATTGTCAATCTGGGCGAAGCGGCCGAGTTCATGTTCGACCACAATCTGTTTCAGGACAATCTGGCCGGTGTGGACTTTTGCGAGTTGGCGGTTCGCGAAACCAATCCGGGCGTGCTCGCCAAAGCCGAGAAAACCGAAGCGCCGCGGGGAAGCCTTCACGGTTATCGCACCATCGCGGACATCATGCGGGCGCTCAACCCGTTTTCGGGCGCGTTCTATCTCGAAGCCTTGCAAATGAGCCGGCTCACGCGCGAAATGTTCAGCCTGATGGAGGGTCGGCACGCGCATCCTTCGACGCTGTATCCCGGCGGGGTCGGAACCCTTGCCAACGTGCAACTCTTTACCGATTACCTCGCGCGGCTGATGCGATACATCGATTTCCTGAAGCGGTGCGTGCCCCTCCACGACGATCTCTTCGACTTCTTCTATGAAGCGCTGCCCGGCTACGAGGAGGTGGGCAGGAGGCGAATCCTGCTTGGCTGCTGGGGGGCCTTTCAAGATCCGGAGGTCTGCGACTATCGATACGAGACGATGAACCGGTGGGGGCGCGCGATGTATGTGAGCCCAGGCATCGTTATCGACGGCGCCCTGCGCACGACCGATTTAGTGGAGATCAATCTCGGGATACGAATCCTGCTGGGCCGATCGTTTTACGATGACTGGGACCAGTCCGAGCAATTCGTAACAAACGACCCCCTCGGCAACCCGGTGGATCGGCGGCATCCGTGGAATCAAACCACGCTTCCCAAGCCGCAAAAGCGCGATTTCGCCGGGAAATACACCTGGGTAATGGCCCCCCGATGGTTCGACCGGGTCAACGGCGAGTACCTTGCTCTCGATTCGGGCGGCGGACCGCTTGCGCGTTTCTGGACCACTGCCCTCGCTGGAGTCGTGAACATCGGCGATCATGTCGTCGCGACCGGCCACAGCGTTAAAATCCGGCTGCCGAAGAGCGCCAACTTTCCAGAGACGGAGTTCGAATGGTGCATTCCGAAATGGAGCAATACGCTCGAACGCGACCGGGCGCGCACCTATTTCCACGCCTCCGCCGCGGCCGCGGCGCTCTATTTTGTCGAACGCGGGCTTCGGGAAGTTCAGTCGGGGCGGACCAAGACCTGGAATCCGTTCGAAGTGCCCGAGGAAGCGGTCGGCTGCGGATTTCACGAAGCGGTTCGCGGGCTGTTATCGCACCATCTTGTGATTCGCAACGGGCGCATTGCAAACTATCACCCTTATCCGCCAACCCCGTGGAACGCCAGTCCGCGGGATTGCTTTGGAACGCCCGGACCGTATGAGGACGCCGTGATGAACACCCCGATTTTCGAGGAAAACGGCCCGGAGAAATTCAAGGGAATCGATATCATGCGAACGGTTCGCAGCTTCGATCCCTGCATGCCATGCGGGGTGCATATGTATGTGGGCGAGGGCAAGGCGATCGAAGCGAGACATTCGCCCATGTTTGGATTGGGAGCATGCGACAGACCTTGAGACGAGCGGGCCAGCCAGCGTTATGCCGCTATGCGCCGCTTCCAGCTTTCTGAAATGCGATGAATGCCGGCCCAATTGAAGACGTCGCTGCGATTGCAAATGCCGTTTTGTATGAGGGGTACTTGCTTGACCCGTATCGGCTCTCGGCGCTCAAGAACCGGCATCGCTGGAGTTTCGGGGTGCTCTATCCGCCAGCGTTCAGCGCAGCGCACGGCGAACCGGCCATGGCGCAAACGGAATGTCTGCTCGAAGACGCGGGGAGCGCCATGCTGGAGGTGTGCCTTCGCTTTTTGCAAATCGACGGCGCATCGGTAGCCGAGCGAGCCGTGCATACGGGCTTCCTGAGCGTCGCCGGGTTGGCTGCCGGCGCGCATTCACGTTTCCTGCGTTTCGGGCAGCTCGAGGCGGTTCTCCTCCTCAACGCTGAGCGCATGGAAGAGGCGCTGTTCAAAGTAACTGCGCGGATTTCCAATGTCGCGCGCGCCGTTCCCGCCAACAGGGAGGAGGCCCTGGCGCACTCCCTCATTTCCGCGCATCTTCTTCTGTCCGTCAAAGACGGTCGCTTCTTTTCGGCGATCGATCCCCCGGATGCAATTCGGAATCGGGCTGTGGAATGCCGCAACGCCGGGCTTTGGCCGGTGCTTGTCGGGAACAGCGAATCGCAGATGCTCGCCGCGCCGATCATTCTCTACGACCATCCAAAAATCGCCCCGCAAAGCCCCGGCGATCTGTTTGACGGGACCGAAATTGACGAACTGCTGACCTTGCGGATATTGACGCTCGCCGACGAGGAAAAGCGTGCAATGCGCGATGCGGATCGACGGGCCCGAATGCTTCTGGAACGAACCGAGGGGCTCAGCGACCGGGCGGTTCTCGATCTTCACGGTGCCCTCGAAAAGAAGCCGCTTTTTGCTCCCGGCGAACGGGTTCGCTTGCGGCCTCGCATGACAGAGCGGGCGCGCACCGACATTTTCGATCTCATGCTCGACGGCGTGCTGGCCACCGTTCTTTCAGTGGAGCGGGATATCGATGGGCGGACGTATGTTTGCGTTGCCGTGGAGAACGATCCCGGAAAAGAGCTTGGGGCTGAAGGCAAGCCGGGACACCGCTTCTTCTTCGCACCGGAGGAGGTGGAACGAGTGGGCGATGAGTGAATCGGAGATACTCGTCGCCGGCATCGGAAACATCTTCTTGGGCGACGACGCTTTTGGGGTGGAGGTGGCCCGCCGTCTCATGGTCAGGCCGCAGCCAGAGACGGTTCGGGTCGTCGATTTTGGCATTCGGGGCATCGATCTCGGTTTCGCCTTGCTCGATGGATACCGCTTGGTGCTCTTGATCGACACCCTTCAGCGCGGAGGAGCGCCGGGAACCCTCTACCTCATGGACTTGAGGGAGTCGCGCTCAACCCCTGTGCTGGCTCCGCACGCGATGGTTCCAACCAATGCACTGGGCTTGGCCCGGGCGATGGGTGCGACCCTTGAAAATATCTATCTTCTCGGCTGCGAGCCGCAGAGTTTTGGCTCTGAAACCGAGGGGGGAGGGCAACTCAGCGAGTCCGTGGCGGCGGCTGTTGGCGAAGCGGTTGTCTGGACTGAATCGTTCGTTGCGGCTCAGACCTCCCGCCTAATGTCGTAATCCGTTTTTTCCCTCGTTTTCCGAAATTCGTCCTTGTTGAAGTGGCGCAGGGAAAAAGACGGTGCTAACCTCTCTCCTTAGAAATTGGAGATGCACGATGGCCGACCCGGAGCGTTCCTTCGAAAAAGAACCTGAGATGCCGCCGCTGAGCGAATTGGCTGAGATGCGAATCTTGCTGAGATTGGCGCGTACCTTTTTCCCAAACCTCCTCAATGCGGCGTGGATGAGAACCAAGCCTGATTGGGGTGCGGGCACGGAGCCTCCGAACAGCAAGTTTCTCCGGGCGAAAGCACAGTATCAGACACTGATCGAGCAGATTCCAGCCGTCACATTTATTGCGTCCTCAAGCCTCGATGATGAAAAGAGCGAAATTTATGTCAGCCCGCAAATCGAAAGCCTGCTCGGTTACACGGCGCGTGAGTGGCTCGATTCGCCCTTGCTTTGGTACCAGCGGCTTCATCCCGACGACAAAATACGATTGAGCCGGGATTTTGCCCGCACCATATCGCGCGATGAGTCGTTCAGGGGCGACTATCGGTTTCTCGCCAAAGACGGACGCACCGTCTGGGTTCACGGGGAAATCAAGATCGTGTACGACGAGCATGGTTCTCCGTCCTTTATACACGGAATCGGCTATGATATTACCGAATTGAAGCGCGCGGAGGAGGTGCAGCGCGAGGCCAGGCACGCTGAAGAGAAGGCCAAACTGGCAGCCGAAGCCACAAATCGCGCGAAAGACCAGTTTTTGGCGATGCTTTCCCACGAGTTGCGCACGCCTCTGACTCCAGTCGTCAGCGGGATCGAAATGCTCTTGGAAAATGCGCCGGCGGAATCGCGGCAGACCATCGAGACGATGCGCCGCAATCTGCAACTGGAGGTGCGGCTGATCGATGACCTCCTCGATCTGACCAGGATCGGCAAGGGAAAGCTCGCGATTAAACTCCATCCGGTGGACGCTCACGATGCCATCCTGCGAGCCGTGGAAACCTGCCGCCCGCATTTGAAGCATCTTGAAACAAAGCTTGCCCTCGATGCGCTCGAATCAAACGTCAACGCCGACCCGGACCGGCTTGAGCAGGTGGTCCGAAACCTCTTGGAGAATGCGGCGCGATTCACACCCGCTGGCGGAAACATCGAGATTCGCACGTCCAACTCCGCCCCCGGAGTGCTTCAGATTCTCTGTCTCGACACTGGCGTAGGCATTGAAGCCGCCGATCTTTCCCGAATCTTCAAGGCATTCGAACAGTGCGAGCGCTCGGTAAAGAGGGGCTATGGCGGACTCGGGCTGGGCCTGGCTATCTCAAAAGCCCTCGTCGAGGCCCACGGCGGCTCCATTACGGCCCGAAGCGCCGGGCACGGCCGAGGCGCCACGTTCGAGGTTAACCTCCAGACGGTGCCAGAGACGCTCACACAGAACGGCCAGAACTCCCCGGCGCCCGTGGCATTTCTTCCAACTCCCAAAGCCCCATCGCCGCCGTGCCGCATTCTCCTCGTTGAAGATCATTGCGACACGCGTCTGCTGCTGGCGCGTCTGCTCAAGCGCTTTGGGTACGAGGTGGACATGGCCGAAGACGCTCGAACCGCCCTGGATCTCGCTGGAACCGCCGATTTCGACATTCTCATTAGCGACATTGGCTTGCCCGACGGCAACGGTCTCCAGTTGGTGCAATCTATTCATGAACGCCAACCGATTCCGGCCATCGCGGTGAGCGGCTATGGCGCGGAATCCGACCGGCAACAAAGCCGCGATGCCGGCTACAGCGAACATCTGGTAAAACCGATCGATTCCAAGCGCCTCGTCGAAACCATCGAGCGCCTGCTTGCGGTTCGCCCGTCCGAACAGTGAGCTCGATTCTATCCGGGGCTCCCCGGAAGCCGCATCCGTCGCCGCTCCGCTTGTTCGTGGCTTCAATACCCATCGAAAGTTTTCCTTAAGTTAGCGCCATTCGCACAGGACTCTTTCCATTACCCACATCTTTTCGAAGGGCGTGCGCAGGCTGATCAGGGCCATCCGTCTCGACGCGCTTTCGCTTTTCACCATGCCTCGCCCAATTTTCGCGGTCTCGTTCCCAGGCTCCAGCCTGGGAACGCCCCTGTATTGGAGGCTCCAGCCTCCCGTTGCTCTCCGGTGCGCCGTGCTTTTGGAGGCCCGGCAGGAGGCTGGAGCCTCCGGGAATACTGCATTCCCAGGCAGGAGCCTGGGAACGAGCGCGCGTTACTAGAGCCTCCAAGCTTAACTTAATGGCAGTGGGGCGTTGCCCTAGGCTCGTATGGAACTGGGCCGTTGGCCCTGAAAGGCCTGGTATGGAGCCGGGCCGTTGGCCCTGAAAGGCCTGCGCACGCGCTTCGAAAAGATGTGGGTAATGGAAAGACAGGACTGCCGCAGTCCAAGACGCTGGCGCGTTCCTCAGAACTCCCGACGCAATTCCGCGGGAGCTTCCTCCAAAGTCCTATGAACGAGGGCGAGAAGTTTGCATCGGCGAGACGTCGGCGCCGGCACGGGGGACGCACGCGCTTCCCGGCCAGCCGTCTCGACGCGCCCTTCACCATGCCTCGCCCAATTTTAATCACTCCTTTTTTTCATCGGCTCGGGAAAGAAGCTTGATCGGACCCGCTGCGTTCCCTATGCTATGCGGCCCTTTTACGTTATGAGCAGCCAAGCATCCAGTCCGAGTCAAGCCGATACCGCCACCGCAGCATCCGAGCGCGCCGAAGTCATCAGCGGCGCCGAACTGCTCGTACGGTGCCTGGAGCGCGAAGGCGTGGACACGATTTTTGCTTATCCGGGCGGAGCAAGCATGCCCATCCACCAGGCGCTCACCCGCTCTGTGAAAATCCGAACAATCCTCCCGCGCCACGAGCAGGGCGGGGCGTTTGCGGCGGAAGGGTACGCCCGCGCCACCGGGCGCGCAGGGGTGGTCATGTCCACTTCCGGCCCGGGCGCGACGAATTTGATTACCGGGATTGCCGACGCCTATCTCGATTCCGTGCCGATGGTGGCCATCACCGGGCAGGTTCCGACGTGGATGATCGGCAAGGGCGCTTTCCAGGAGACCGACATGTTCGGCATGTCGCTGCCGGTGGTGAAGCACAACTACCTGGTGCTCGACCCGCTCGACATTCCGCGCGTGGTGAAGGAAGCCTTTTACATCGCCCAGACCGGACGGCCCGGCCCGGTGCTGATCGACATGCCGAAGAACGTCCAGGAAGCCAAGTGCCAACCGGTGTATCCGGAGAGCGTCAACCTGCCGGGCTACCATCCGTATCCCAAGGCGGACGACGCGACGTTCGAAAAGGTGTTGGAGACCCTCTCCACCTCCACTCAGCCGATGATTTACTGCGGCGGCGGCATCCTTTCGGGGAACGCGTCGGCGGATTTGATGGAATTCGTGGAGCGCACCGGCATCCCGGTGGCGACGACGTTGATGGGCATCGGGTGCTTCCCCGAGGATCACCCGCTGTCGCTGAAGTGGCTGGGGATGCACGGCACCGTTTATGCCAACAACGCCGTGAACGAGGCGGACGTTCTGCTGGCCATCGGCGTGCGGTTCGACGACCGTGTTACCGGGAAGATCGACCGGTTCTGCGAACACGGCACGATCGTTCACATTGACATCGACAACTCCGAGATCAACAAGAACAAGCTGGTGCGCTTTCCGATCCAGAGCGACATCAAGCACGCGCTGGAACGGCTCAACGCCATGCTGGCGAAGGCCGGCAAGCAGCGGGTGGGCGGCGGGTCCCCAGCGTATCCGGACTGGTATCGAAAGATCGAAGCGTGGAAGCAGAAGTACCCGCTCTGTTTCAAGGACACCGACGACGCAATCCAGCAGCAGTACGTCGTGAAGCTCCTGAGCGACATGACGGGGCATAACGCCATCATTACCACCGGCGTGGGCCAGCATCAAATGTGGGCCGGGCAGCACTACACGTTCCGCCGTCCGCGCACATTTCTGACCTCGGCCGGCCTTGGCTCGATGGGGTTCGGTTATCCCGCCGCGATGGGCGCCAAAGTGGCGTTCCCGGACGTGGAAGTGATCGACATCGACGGCGACGGTTCGTTCCTCATGAACGTGCAGGAACTGGCCACAGCGCACATCGAGCGGATCGCCGCCAAAGCGATCATTCTCAACAATCAGTATCTCGGAATGGTGATGCAGTGGGAGGATCTCAAGTACGCCAGCCGGCGGGCGCACACGTTTTTGGGCGACCCGCTGGACCGCAGCCGCATCTACCCGGACTACGTCGCCATTTGCGCGGGCTTCGGCGTGACCTGCGAGCGGGTGCTTCACAAGAAAGACCTCGCCGACGCGATCCGCCGCATGCTCGACGCGAAGGAACCCTACGTGCTCGACGTGTTGGTGCCTTATACCGAGCATGTGCTGCCGATGATTCCCGGCGGGATGACCTACAAGGATGTCATCGTCGATTCCGTCAATTCGCGCCCCAGCGCGGAGGACGCCGCGGCGATTCCCTCGGCGCTGTAGGGTCGCTCGGAGTTGAAGATTGCGGTTGGCGGCGTCTGGCGTAAGATTGCCGCTCATGAACTCTCGAACCGTAGGGGTACGTGCAGCCGGCGTCAGCTTTGGGTGGATGTCCCTGGTCCTTTTTTTCGTTTCCGCATTCGCGGCGCCCGCCGGCGGGGATGCGCAGCAAACTCAGGGACCCGATTTGCGGGCCAGGGCGATCGAGCATTATAACGCCTTGCAAGCCTGGATCCAGCGGCTGGCACAGAAGCGCCCGGGGCCGAATGCCAAACCGGAGGAGCTTGCGGCGTTCAACAAAGAATACGCCCAGTACGCGGCGTCTCTTGCCCAGTATAAGAAAGAAGCGGAGGCAGTGAAGAACGCGCAGCCCGTCAACCGGCCTCCGGCGATGCAACCGGATGCAACAATCAGGCAGGCTGAGATAGGAGCGATGGAGAAGGCAATCCACGAGCATCGCAATGACACGCCGAGTGTTGCCTTTGAAAATCCGCCCTACGGCAAGGTCGGGAAGCTGGGCGTTCACATTCTGCGGGTTAAAGGAAATATCCTCAAGTCGTCGGAAATCGCCGAGTTGGTCAAGCTGGCGCCCGACAGCGGAAACGTGCTGGTGCTGGCTCCGGGATGGGAAAACGAGCCGTTGCAGGGGTCCGCGGACGCGCGCGATGTCGAACACGGCGGCACCCATGTAATCATGAAGGAACCGCTGGTGATTTTCGGTCCGTCGGTCTATTCCGATGGCGATAAGTTCGAGGATATTGTGTATCCCGCCGGTCAGGTTCAATGCCGGAATTCTTCCGGTATGACGGGGATGTTGTATCTCTACGGAACATCTCCGCGCCTTGTGCAGGAAATGAGGGCGCAGGATCCCTCGCTCGGTCACAAGCGCGGTTCGGGATCCCTGGCGGTCGGGACCGGTTTCTTTATTTCCGCTCAAGGTCATTTGGTGACCAACTGGCATGTGGTCAGCCAGGCAAGCCGTCTTGAAGTGCGCATGCATGGCCAGTCATTCAAAGCGAAGCTTCTGTTTTCCGATGAGGCCAACGATCTCGCCGTGCTGAAAGTCGAGGTTGCCTCGCAGCCGTTGCCCGTCAGTTCGAGTCGCGACATCGCGCTTGGCGATGACGTGTTCACCATCGGCTTTCCGAACATCGATCTGCAAGGATTTCAACCGAAGCTGACCACGGGAAAAATCAGCAGTCTGGCCGGTATTCGCGACGATCCGCGTTTCTTTCAAATCAGCGTTCCGGTGCAGCCCGGCAACTCGGGCGGATGCCTGGTGGACGCGAAGGGCAACGTCGTTGGGGTGGTTACAAGAAAGCTCAAGGACTCCACGGCATGGCGGATGAGCGGCGCGATTCCGCAAAATGTGAACTACGCCGTGAAGAGTTCATTGTTGCTGGCATTGTTGGAGACTTCCCCGGAAATCGGCAAGCAGCTTCCGGTAGTTCACGCAACCCAATCCGCCAACGAGAAAGAGGCGTTTCAGGCTGCGGAAGCCGCAACCGTCATGGTCATGGCCTATGAGTGAACCCGATCCCGGCGTTGCCCGTCGACTTTGACTGATCCAGGCAGCCATCCCTTCCGTCCTCGCACCCGCCGGCGCTGTTTTCAGAGTGCGCGTTATTATTGCTCCAGACGCGGCGGTTGCTTCTTCTCAAACGGCTCCGGCCAGTTCCAACAATGCCGCGGTCAGCACTCGTTGCGCACGGGAAACGGTCAAAACGAATCGGGTAAAGCCGGGAATTCGGGAGGGGTGTGCCAGCAGGAAACCGAGCAGCGCGGCTGTTCGGGGACGCTCCCGCACCGAATCGAAACAGACGGAAAACGGAACGGCCAGTTCTTCGCCGGCGGTATCCGAGATCACCCGTACCGACAGCAGCGGCAGATTCGCTTCGCGGCAGATTTCAGCAATCGCCGCCGTCTCCATTTCGACAGCCAGCGCGCCGGTTTGCTTTGCCACTTCGGCCTTGGCAGCGCACGTCTCCAGCATGGCTTTGGAAGTGGCGAGCGCACCCACCCGGCACCGATTTCCCAGCGTTTGCCGGGCGATGCCAAGCAGTCGCGGGTCGGAGTAGTTCTCGCCCAGCAGCAGCGCCCCGGATGCCAGCGACGGATCGAGCCCGCCGGCATAGCCCGCGCTGATGACGCATCTAATTTTGCCGTGCTCGTTCCGCAGCCGGGCGAACCGCTCCCGGGCGCGCGCCACTCCCATGCCTGTGTGAAGGACGACGACTTCACGATCGCCCAACCGCCCGAGAAAATCGCGCGAGCAGCCAATCCGCGCACGGTCTGCCAGGGCGCCGACCAGCCCCCGGCTTTCCTCCGGCAACGCGTAAACGAATGCGATCACCGGGGCAGTGTGCCGTCAAATGCTAAAGATTGGAAATCGAAAAGCCCGAGTTCCCGTTGAATTGTCCCGCAGGCACGATAAGATGATCACTGGCAGCACCCGCCCGCGTTGGGCGTCCAGTGCGGTAACAACTCAATAATCACACTTATGGCCCAGGCAATCATGGACCCCGAAGAAGTCCGGCGCTTTGCGGCGGAACTCAAGCGTTTCAACGACGATGTCGCGCAAAAAGCCTCGGCGTTGCAGGCCCGTTTCTCCGCGCTTGGCTCGACCTGGCAGGATCAGGAGCAGGAGAAATTCGCCGAAGAATTCGTCATGACCATGAAGGTGCTGCGGAAGTTCACCGAAGTCTCCGAAAAACACACGCCGTTCCTGCTGCGCAAGGCGCAGCGCATCGAACAATACCTCGACCAGCGCTAGACCGATGTCCATCCAAGCCAAAGTCACTTCCATTGAGGCGCTGGAGTTGTTCCGGTCCAACCTCATTCTTTTTCTCAACAAGGCACGGCGGGCGGTGGACGACGTGGGAGACGAAGTGCGCCGGACGCGCTCATGGTTGCAAACCGACCGGCGCATGTTTTGGGAACACGAGATTCGCAGGCGTATCAAGATGCTCGATCAAGCCCAGCAGGAGTTGATGACCGTGCGGATGAGCGGCCACCAGGAAGCGGTGTTGGTGCGACAGGCCGCAGTCCACAAAGCCGAACGCGGCTTGCGCGACGCCGAGGAGAGGTTGCGCCGGGTCAAACAATGGAATCGCGACTACGACAGCGTGGCCGATCCGGCGGTAAAACGGCTGGAGGGACTGCGCCAGCACCTCGACCTCGACCTGCCCAAGGCGGTCGCTTTCCTTGCGAACGCGCAAAAGGCCCTGGAGGCGTACTCCGAAGAAATGCCGACGGCGGCTCCGTCGCTGGTTCCGTCGCGCCCGGCCGATGAATCCGCTGAGGCAGCCACCCCGGAGACTCCATCCGCATGAGCACCAAGACGAGCGGGGCCGCTCTGGTTCAGGCCCTCAAAGAGCTGAATTTCGAATGGGAACGCACCAAGGCGTTTTGGAAGGACTCGAAGAGCCGCGACTTTGAGCACACGTATATCGAGGATCTGCCCGAGCACGTCGCCCGGGCGATAACGGTCATTCAGGAAGTCGATGCATTGCTGAGAAAGGTCAAAAACGATTGTGAGTAGCTTTATCGATCTAAGAGTCCCCCACAGTCTCGAATTGCTTGGCAGCCTGGTCCGTACCGGAGCCGATTTCGCGAAGCGGGAAGAGCAATTGGCCCGCGGGATCAATACTCGCCGATACGGGGCGATTCGGAAGGCGCGCGAGGCGATCGAAAAGATCGAGGACGCTCTCGCCGGGCAAATTGCAACGGTGGAGGCTCAGTCTGCCATGCATGCCGAAGCAGTCCGTTCCGCGTGCGAGACGCGGGCGGTGCGGATTGAGCGAGCCCAGATGGTCGGGTTGCGGGAAATTCCAAAACGCGCGCAGAACGCCAAGGAGCGCTGGATGGGCGATCTCCAGATGCGGCAGTTCAACGCGGACCGCAAGAAGGCGGCGGACGAGGAGGCTTCGAAACAGGCACTGGCCGACTTCACCGCGAAGCTCGACAAACAGCGGAAGGCAATTGTGGCTGTGCAACAGCAGGTGTGGCGCGCATTTTTCGGTTATCGCACCTTCGTCAAGTGGCTGCCGTCCAAGGCGGGGGGAAAGCAGGAGGAGCAAAGCGGCGCCCAGGAGGAACTCTATGGGCAGCTGGAGACTGTTCTGCTCGATGTGAAAAGGCAGCTCCGCGCCTTTCGCAAACATGCGCTGGCGGGCTTGTTCAGCTACCTGCCACTTCCGGCGCTGATTCTACTGATCGCGGCCGGTTGCGCCGCGCTGATCTATGCGTCGGGAGGGGGCGAGGGCTGGCAGGTTATCGCGGGGATCGGGGCGGGCGTTGCCGCGGCGTTCTGGGGAATTCACTATCTGGGCTATAGCCAGGCGCGCAAGGATGCCCGGAAGCTGGCGAATGGCGTCATGGAAGCCTGGCGGCGTTATGACGCCTGCCGCACGGCGTCAGAAGCGCGGCGTGAAAAGGAACGGCTTCAGATCTTGCAGGAACATGAGAACACGTCGCAAAGTGTCCGCCACAACTGGACGCTCTCCGATTCCGTTGAGACCGAGTTTGGGGAGCAGATACGCCACAAGATTGAAACACAAGGGCCGCGCGCCGCCGTCCGCAATGACGAGTTGCTGGCTGTGCGCCTGGAACGGATTGAAGCCGAGCGCTCCGCCCAGGTGGATGCGCTGAACGCCGACGTGGCGGCGCGGATTCAACGAATTACGGCCACGCGGGATCGCGAAGTCGGCGTGGTGGAAGCGGGCGAGGCTGCGGAGTGGGGAGTGCTCGAAGGCGACTGGAAGCGAGAGGTCACCCCGATCGGCGAAGCGATCGAGGCGATGAACGGCGCCCTCACCGCGCAGACGCCCGCCTGGACTCAGCCGTTTGTCGATTCATGGACGCCGTCCACGACTTTCCCCACGTCCGCGAGGTTTGCCCGCCTTGAAGTGGACCTGAGCCGCCCGGGAGCGCTGCCAAAGGATCCGCGGCTCGCGTTGCCGTTCGGCCCAATTGCGAGCATTCCGCTGGCGCTGAATTTTCCATCCATGGGGTCGCTACTTTTCGAGACAATGGAGTCGGGCTCCGGCCCTGTTCTCGGAACGATCAACAACATCATCTGCCGCCTGCTCTGCAACATGCCGCCGGGCAAGCTCAGTTTCACCATTATCGACCCCGTCGGCCTGGGCGAGAGCTTTGCCGGGCTGATGCAACTGGCCGATTTCGAAGAGGCGGTGATTAACCGGCGCATCTGGACGCAGCGGGACCAGATCGAGGATCGCCTGGGCGAACTGAGCGAGCACATCGAGAAGGTGATTCAGATGTATCTGCGCAACCAGTACGCGACCATCACCGAATACAACGAGCAGGCGGGCAGTGTGGCGGAGAAATATCATTTCGTGGTGGTGGCCGATTTTCCCGCCACGTTCAGCGAGTTGGCTGCCAAACGGCTCCAGAGCATTGCCGCCAGCGGAGCGCGCTGCGGAGTCTTTACGCTCATTCATTGGGACCAGCGGCAGCCGCTGCCCGACGGGTTCGTTCCCGAGGACCTTCGCAAGAACAGCGTCTGCATCCGGCGCGAACGCGGCGAACTGGTTGCCGGCAGGGAGCAAACGGAGGCGGGCGCGGCGCTGGTATTCGATCCCGCGCCGGAACCGGAACTGGCCGTCGCGCTCACGCAAAAGGTCGGCAAGAGCAGCATCGATTCCAACCGTGTCGAGGTCCCGTTCGTGCAGATTGCGCCGGAGCCTGCGGAATTGTGGAAAAGCGACACCACGAACGAACTTCGCATCGCCATCGGGCGCACCGGCGCGACGAAAATGCAATACCTGGCGATCGGCAAGGGAACGCGCCAGCACGCGTTGTTTGCCGGCAAGACCGGCTCAGGCAAATCGACGCTGTTCCACGTCATCATCACCAACCTCGCGCTGGCATGCAGTCCGGAGCAGGTGGAGTTTTACCTGATCGACTTCAAGAAAGGCGTCGAGTTCAAGTGCTACGCGGAAAAACATCTGCCGCACGCGCGTGTCATCGCGATCGAGAGCGACCGTGAATTCGGTCTGAGCGTCTTGCAGCGCATCGACGATGAACTCCGTCAACGCGGCGACATGTTCCGCGCGCTCGGCGTGCAGGATCTGGCGGGATACCGCAGGGCCGGCGGGAGGGAACCGGTGCCGCGTTCGCTGCTGATTGTCGATGAGTTCCAGGAGTTTTTTGTGGAGGACGACGCCATTGCGCAGGCGGCTTCAGTGTTGCTGGACCGGATTGTTCGCCAAGGGCGCGCGTTCGGCATCCACGTGCTGCTCGGTTCGCAGACGCTCGGCGGCGCGTACTCGCTCGCCCGCGCCACGCTGGGGCAGATGGTCATCCGCGTGGCTCTCCAGTGCAACGAGGCAGACGCCTATTTGATCATGGACGACACCAACGCGGCGCCGCGGCTGCTCTCCCGCCCTGGCGAAGGCATCTACAACGATGCGGCTGGCGCGCTTGAGGGCAACAGCCCGTTCCAGGTCGTCTGGCTGCCCGACGGCGAGCGCGACGAATGGCTGGACAAGGTCCATGAACTGGCGGTGGCCCGCCACGACTCGTATCCCATGCCAATCGTTTTCGAGGGCAACGCTCCGGCGTCCGTTCGCGAAAACGCGCTGTTGTGCGCGGCGCTGGAGACCGTCCCCGCCGTTGCGCCGCATTCGCCGAGGGCATGGCTTGGAGCGCCCAACAGCATCAAGGGCCCCACCGAAGCGGCGTTTCATCGTCAGAGCGGAAACAACCTTCTGATTGTCGGGCAGCGCGACGAGGCGGCGCTGGCCATGCTCGGAGCGTCGATGCTTGCCGTCGCCGCGCAGCATCCCGCCGGCACGGTGAAGATGGTGTTCTTCGACGGAACCAATCCCGGGGCCGCCGACGCCGAGTTTATCGAGCGCATCGTCAACGCCATCCCGCACGGGGTCACCGTCGCCCGCGGCGGCGATGTCGCCGCGGCGCTGGACGAAATCGCCACCGAACTCAAGGCGCGCGGCACCGACGAGCTTTCCGCACGCGCGCCCCGGTTGTTCCTGTTCATCTACGGCATTCAGCGGTTCAAGAAATTGCGCTATGAAGAGGATTTCTCGTTCTCCATGAGCGGTTCCGATGCGCCCGCGAACACCGGCGCGCAGTTCAACGACCTCATCTGCGAGGGCCCAAGCCACGGAATGCACCTCGTGGCGACGGTGGACACCTTCAATAACATCAACCGTTTCATGAGCCGAAAGGCGCTCAGCGAATTTGAGATGCGCGTGGTGTTCCAGATGAGCGCCAACGATTCCGCCAGCCTCATCGATTCGCCCAAAGCCGGCAACCTGGGCCTGCACCGCGCCATTTTCTACAACGAACACGAGGGCGTCCTGGAAACCTTCCGCCCTTACGCCACGCCGGATTCGGAATGGATCAGGCAGGCGGCGGAGAAACTCGTTCGCCGGGCATCCGCCGACGCTCCAAGAGAGCTGCTGTCGGCGGAGTGAGGAAAGCCCGCAACAATTCCCACGCTGAGCATTGTGCCAGGCCTACAGCCTGGAACACCTCGACGACGGTAGCCCCAGTGCCCTGTATCACGTATATCTTCGCATTTGTTGCGATCAAAATGGGCTGCCGGCAAGGCGCGGCGAGGGAGCATCCTCCAATGCGGCTGTGACCGAGTCGCAACGCTGCCGCCAGCCCATTTTGCTGTCTCGTTCCCAGGCTCCAGCCTGGGAACGCTTCTGTTTTGGAGGCTCCAGCCTCCCGCTCCTCTCCGGTGTGCTGTGCTTTTGGAGGTCCGGCAGGAGGCTGGAGCCTCCGGGGATATTGCATTCCCAGGCAGGAGCCTGGGAACGAGCACGCGTTTCTAGAGGCTCCAGGCTTAACTTAATGGCAGTGGGCCGTTGGCCTCTTCTGGAAAGAATGGCCGAATTGAAGAATGAAAATGAGCCCAACGCCGGCGCGGTCCAAAATGAATGAACCCAAAGCGGCAGAGGAGGCTCGCGCTAGCGTCGTGGACTGCGGTGAAGTGCTCTTTCCATTACCCACAAATCGGAAGCCGAGCACGGAAACCGGAGCGGCCCATATTATTTGTCATCCTGAGCTTGCGAAGGATCTCACGGCGGGCCAGCCGGCGTTAGGCTACCATTCACCGTTCTCGGAGCTGACAGCGCCGCCCAATGAGCCGTCCGTCCCGATTACGGGCCGACTGAAACGAACGTCGCGATCGCCTCGTGAGATCCTTCGCAGGCTCAGGATGACAACGTTCGGGGGTCCGTTCTCACTCCTGCGCCCGATTTGCAAACTTGTGGGTAATGGAAAGGAATCTCCACCGCTTTCGAAGCGTTTGCCCTCAGGAATTACCCAAAGCGTTTCCTGCGCCCCATCGGCTCGTCGCTGTGGGGGCAAACAGGCCTCGCCGCAGTCCTATAACACGCTGGCGCGACCACAACGCGGCACGGCTTCGCCGCTCCGAACGGTCTCACGTCCATTCCAGGTAGAGGTCAGGAGGTCTGAGGCTACAATGTGGTCGGGCCGTTGGCCCTGAGCTTCAGGCATACCCGATGTTAGAGGCGGTAAACAGATACTTGCGAGCCATGAATCCCCCAAAAAAACACGGTTCTCGGCGGTTTTTCGAAAAAAACTATCACTGGACATCATCTTTTAGTTGCAACCACATGGGGATTCCACGTAAAGCGGTGGTATGGCAAAAGCTGAAAAATCCACCACACGTAAAGCAAATCCCGCCCTGATGAAGCCCGTGCAACCCGACGAACTCCTCGCCGCGGTTGTCGGATCGACTCCAATTCCTCGCGGTGAACTCACCAAGAAGCTTTGGGACTACATCAAGAAGCACAAGCTGCAGGATGCGACCAAGAAAACCCAGATCAACGCCGACGCCGCTTTGAAAGCGGTTTTCAACGGCAAGAGCGTTGTGACGATGTTCGAGATGACCAAGCTCGTCTCGGGTCACATCAAGTAACGCGCTTAGCGCTTCACCGGGCGCAAAAGGGAGGGGTTCCTTCCGCGCTGGTCGAACGCCGTCGTCCCGCTCCGCGGGCGACGGCTATCGACCCCGGTGGCTTCGCCAATCAGTGGGAGTTTGGCGCGTTTTTGGGAACGCCAAATGCAATCCATTACGAGCGAACGATTTCCCCGACAATCCCGCCGAGAAGCTCCAGCCCGCGAACCAACTCAGCTTCGGAAACCTTGGCGCAATTCAACCGGACGAATCCACCGCCGGAGCCGTCCGCGAAAAAGACGTTGCCGGCGGCAAAGACTACTCCGGCTTTTTGCGCCCGTTCGCGAATATCGCAGACCTCGATTCCCTTCGGCAGTTCAACCCATAGCATGTACCCTCCGGCGGGCGCTTCCATGCCTGCTGCGGCCGGAAACGCCCGGCGGATGGTATCCAATGCAAGCGTGCGTCTGCGCAAATTGCGTTCTCTCAGCCAGGCAAGGTGCGGAGCCAGTGCGCCGCGAGCGATGAACCGCCTCAACACGGCCTCGGTCAGCACTCCGCTGTGAATGTCCTGCTGCGTCTTGTGCGCGGCGAACGCGTCGTGCAATTCCGGCGTGCCGGGGATGCAGTATCCAACGCGCAGCCCCGGCGAGACCGTCTTCGAAAAGCTGGTGACGAACGAGACGGTTGAGCCGTCGTCAAACGCCCGGCACGGTTTGGGCGCGCCGGCGTCCAGCAACTCCGAATATATGTCGTCCTCGATCAGTCGAACCCCGGCGCTACGGCAAATCTCCACCAGTCGAATACGCCCTGATTCGGAAAGAGTCGCACCGGACGGATTCGAGAGCGATGTGCATACGACCAGACACTTCGGCTTCCACCGCGGCAACAGTTCCGCGGCGGCGTCGAGATCGATGCCCGCGGAATGAGGACCGTGGAGTCCGGCCTGCGGGATGGGCAGCACGCGTGCGCCGGCAGCCGCGATCAATTCGAGCAGCCCGTAATAAGCCGGGGCCTCGCAGGCGACCGTATCCCCAGGGCGAACCAGGATCGAGAGCATCCCGTGCAAGGCCTGGCTGCACCCGCTGGTGAGGATCAACCGGTCGGCCCGGGCATCCGCAACGCCGCGCAAGACGAGATTTTCGGCCAGAAGGGCGCGCAATTCATGGTCGCCCTCCGGGTGATGATAGGCGAAAAGAGCGGCGCCGTCGGTTGCAAACGCTTCGTTGGTAGCTTCGCGAAGGGCATCCAGCGGCAGGGCGTCAAAGCCGGGGACGCCGGCGGCGAGATTGATCAGGCCCGGTCGATCCGCTTGGCGCATGAAGTCGACCAGGCGGGCAGGCGCGGAGAAATGAAAGGGCTCTTGCATCGATCAGGGGAGGTTGGACGAAACATTGCGCTCTGCCGAACGCTGGTGTGAAAGCAGGATCCAGCCCACCGTAAACGCAAGCAGCACCATGGCGCCGATCGGTTGCACGGCCCGGAAGTAAACATTGCGCAAGTGTGGCGCGAAGCTCGCCTTGGCGACTGCCTCAAAGAGCAGCAGATAACCGCCCCACGCAAGGCTCCGCAGCCACAGCGGCGTCTTTCGCTCAAGCGATTCGACGGCGCAAAGGCTCGCGCATGGGCCGAGCATGGCGTAGGTAAGCGGCTCCGTGGCGGGGCCCAAGAGCAGCATCCACAGGGAGGCCAGCAGAAAAAGGTTCGCAAGCATACGCCGCATCGACCAGCGCCTTGCCGCCATCCACGCGCAGAAGACGGCAATCAACGCACCCCCAACCACTTCGGCAATGCGGAAAACGGTGCGGCTCACTGGAATGTGCATCACCCGGCTGAGCACATACGCGCCATCCACCGGCACGTCATCGGGGCCCCACGATAGCCGGTCGTCCGCCATGCGCGTGCTAATCCACGACTGATACTGAGCGGAAACGTAGGCCGGTTTCTGGAGCAGGAACGGCAGAAGCGTCAACGCCAGCAACACGAGAGCAAGGCGGACCGGCATCTTCCGCGGCGCGACGACACAAAGCAACAGCCCGACCGCGAGCGGATAAATTTTGAGGTGCGTTGCAAGGCCGATGGCCAGCGCCGACCAGATCCAATGCCTGGCGCTCGCGGCGCTTACCGCCAGCATCGTCAAGCCGATCACCAGCGGGTTTGCCTGCGCTGTGTCGATGTTTCCCAGCACCAGCGGCAGCACCAGCAGGAACACCATTCCCCAACGCCGGCGGTCCATCGAGTCGAACGGCCCCTTCGTGAACAAGCTCAACAGCCCCCATGCGAGGATTCCGCCATTGAGAAAGCGCCACAGCAGATTGCCCAGGCCTTCGCCGGTCCAGGTAAAGATACTGAAGAACGCGGCCACCAGCGGGCTGTAGACAAACCCTTTCCACGCCTGATAGAGCGGTTCGGCCTTCAGCCAGTGCCCGCCGGCGGTAAGATAGGGCGTGAAAGAAGTCCCCCGATGCGGTGCATGCGCCACGCGGATCGCAATTGCCAGGGCAACCAGACACCAGGCGACTGTCGCGCACCGATTCCACGTGAAAACGCGGGAGGCACGGGCCGGCGGAAGCGTTTCAATTGCGGGTGAAGGAACGGAACCAGGACTTGCGGAACTCATGGAATAAACTCATTGAAATACCCTTCCAGTTGAGCGTCATCCGGCATCGTCGGCAAGGCGGTAATCAAGAAACGCGCAAGAGCGGCGGCGGAGTCAGGTGCGGGATGCGACACTTGATTTTGTGAAAAGGCTACTTTAGTATCACTTCATGCGAACCGAACTGAACCGGCGCTCAACGACCTCGACGCGAGCGCCGATTACGTCGCGCTGGACAAGCCGGAAGTCGCACGCGAACTGGTGAAACGAGTTTTTCTGCACGTCATGCGCGGGAAAATGCAGGTGAAGATGAAAGAGCTCTTACGGCGCGGTGAAAATCGGGTTACGCCTCGTCAGGGCGCCCGAGTTTAACTTTACCGTCGATACGCCAGGGCCGAATCCGCCGATCCGACACCCTTGCGCATGCCCCGCGTCATTTTTCACCTCGATATGGATGCGTTTTACGCTTCGGTCGAACAACGCGACGACCCGGCTCTGCGTGGCCGGCCGGTCATCGTCGGAGCGTCGCCCGACCGGCGGGGCGTTGTCTGTGCCGCCAGTTACGAGGCGCGCGCGTTCGGGGTGCGCTCGGCCATGCCTTCCCGCACCGCGTACCGCCTCTGTCCCCACGGGAGCTTCGTATTCCCACGGATGGCCGCCTACAGCGCGGAGTCGCGGCTCATCAT
>Ga0316226_1001329_pt1 | contig 27007 bp, 26 predicted proteins | sample TBH18017metaG_FD_206009 | JGI IMG/M metagenome (GOLD analysis project Ga0316226, IMG submission 206009) | Freshwater microbial communities from Trout Bog Lake, Wisconsin, USA - TBH18017 | ecosystem: Environmental > Aquatic > Freshwater > Lake > Hypolimnion/Profundal zone | place: USA: Wisconsin...
TCGAAATGCACGGCCGAGGGGCCGGCATGCAGGATGCGAGACATCGCGGCGGCGGTGCGGACCGGCAGGGTGCTCTTCTCCACCACGATCTTGTCGGCGGTCGCGTGCTCGACGATCAGCCGCGCCATCTTCTCCCAATACTGCAGGTCGGCGGCGGCGCCCGCGCCCGCGCCGAAAGTCTTGGTGGGCGTGTTGACGCTGACGAAAATGATGTCCGCCTCGGCGATGGCGCGGCCGATCTCCGTCGTGAAGAAGAGGTTGCGGCCGCGGCAGGTCTTGACAACCTCGTCCAGACCCGGCTCGTAGATGGGCAGCGCGTCGGAGTTCCAGGCCCGGATGCGCGCTTCGTTGATATCGACCACCGTCACGCGCCGGTCCGGGCACTGGCGGGCGATCATGGCCATGGTCGGACCGCCCACATAGCCGGCGCCAATGCAGAGAATGTTGCGTTTCATGGTGCCTCCCCCGCATGGCCGGCGGCGCGGCGGATCGTCTCCATCTCCGCCAGCAGGCCGGCGGCCAGGTCGCGCCGGATGTCCGCACGCCGCAGTCCCAGCAGAATGTTGGCCCGGATGAAACCCAGCGTGTTGCCGATATCGAGGCGGCGAGCGTCGATCCGGCAGCCGTGGATGGGCTTCTGCCGGGCCTGCAGCCGCAGCGCATCCGTGATCTGAATCTCGCCGCCCTTGCCAGGCTTAACCTGGTCGATCAGATCGAAGATGTCGGGCGTCAGCACGTAACGACTGGCAATGACGAGATTGGACGGCGCCTTCTCGGGCGCGGGCTTCTCGACCAGATCCAGCACGCGGACGGTCCGTCCGGCGAGCGGCTCGGCCTGCACCACGCCGTAACGGCTGACGCGCTCGCGCGGCACCTCCTCCAGCGCCACCACCGACGTGCCACACTGCTCGAAGACGTCCAACAGCTGGCGCGTGGCGGGCGGCGAGCCGTCGACAATGGTGTCGCCCAGCAGAACGGCGAAGGGCTCGTCGCCGACGTGATGCCGGGCGCAGCGGATGGCGTCGCCCAGCCCCAGCATCTGCTTCTGCCAGACGAAGTGGATGTTCGCCAGGTTGGAGATGCGGCGGATGGACTCCAGCTCCTTGAGCTTGCCCTTGGCCTCCAATTCGAGTTCCAGCTCAAAACTGCGGTCGAAGTGTTCCTCGATGGCCCGTTTGCCGCGGCCGATGATCATCAGGATGTCGGTGATGCCGGACGCCACGGCCTCCTCGACCACGTATTGGATGACCGGCTTGTCCACCACCGGCAGCATCTCCTTGGGCTGTGACTTGGTGGCCGGCAGAAAGCGGGTCCCGAAGCCGGCGGCGGGAATGACAGCCTTGCGTATCATGGACGACATCTCCCTACACGATCTGCGGCCTGAAGACAGCTACCTTCTGTTCGGCGAGCGTGGCCTCCAGACGGCTGTACATGGCCTCATCGGCGACGACCCCGGTGATGGCGCCGCCCGAACCGGTGAACGCGGCGCTGGCGCCAACCGACCGCGCCGCAGCCACCATCTTCAGGTTGCCCGCACTGAGCTGGTAGAGTCTGGCACGACGGTCGAAACCGGCATTCATCAGGGCGCCCAGCTTGGCCGCTTCGCGGCCCTCCAGGCAGGCGCGCGCTTCATCGGTCAAGCCGGCCCAATCGTGCATGGCGTTGACGACGTCGGGGTCGCCACGCTCAAAGCGGTCGCGGATGTTGTTGTGGAAGACCTCCGACCCTTCCGACAGGTCGGTGCGGTAGGCGATGTAGAGCGGCGGCAGCAGCGCAGGCTCGAGCGGCTCATACCGCCCGTACCCCTGGCGGTCGAACAACTCCCGTGCGAAATCCATGTAGACCAGACCCTGGTAGACCTGGGCCACGCGATCCTGCAAGCCGGCGCTCAGGCCCAGTTCGCGGTTCTCCACGTCGCGGATCAGATTGGCGAGGACCGGCCGTGGAATCTCCACGCCGTAGAAGGCCATGAAGGCGCGCATGGCGGCCGTGATGATCGCACTGGAACCTGCCAGTCCAACCATGTGGGGAATGGTGGAGTTGTAGCGAACAGTGAAGTTGCGCTCGTGCAGCGGCAGGTGGTTCTCCTGGCAGTAGGCGAAGAAGCGCTTGATGGCGGCCTTCATCAGGCGGATGCCGCCATAGTAGCCAAACAGCTTCACCTCGTCATGCAGATGGCGGATGCTGGAGAAGACCGAACTGTCGCGCGTGCTGGGCAGGATGGCCAGCTCGGGCGTCTCGTAGAGCACGACCTCTGCCCGGAAATTCGAGAAGGTGAAGGCGATCGTCCGGCCAAAGTAGCCGTCGGACGGGTTGCCAATCAGGGCCGCGCGTGGATAGGCATATGTTTTGATGATCATGAAGAACCCCGATGACGGAAGTCCACGCTCACCGTCGTCTCAGTAATAGCAAATGAGCGCCCCGATGGGCAATGCAAAGACACGCTTTGGCGTTGGTCTGACGTTCATCTGACCTCGACAAAAAGGGTGACCGGAACGGTCGGCCGCAAGGCCTCCCTCGGCCAGTTGAACGCTCCTTGTGCGAGGCGCTTGATCATGACCCACAGGCCCCATCAAGGTCGCCGTTCCCGTACTCCTGATCCGAGCCAGGCGAGGAACCGCGTTGCCAACTGCTACTTGCCCTTGTATGTCTCTCCCAGCGAATACAGATACCCCAGCAAAGCCGTCTTGCCGCGCATGGTCTGTTGCGGCGTGAACTCGTTGTTGCAGTAGCAGTAGCGGGCATGCCAGAGCGCCTCGCCTTGTGGCCACTGCTCCCAAACCGGGTATCCCTTGCCGCCGTACCAGCCCTTGGGGTCGGCCATGTAGCCCTTGCCCCACGCATCCGCATTCATGTACGGCGTGTGCCCCGGATGCACACCGGGCGTGCCGTCATTGCGGCCGCTGGTATAGATGTCCTCCACGGCTCGGCTTCCCAGACCCGTCATAACACCATGTTCAGGCAATTGCGCCCCAGACCGTAGTCGCTCTCCAGGATCATCGCGCGCAGGAGGCGATCCTGATCCGGTCCATCGGCCGCCACCGCGTGCGCGATGCACATGGCATCGCACGCTTGTGTCGACTGGAACCAGCCATAGGCGGTATCACTGCTGCGCCGCGAAGGCCAGGTCTCCGCGTTGACGACGTTCTTCCGCATCGCCTCGGCGATGACGGCCGCCTGCATCTTCTTCACCAGGTCGGGGTAGTGGATCGGCTGCCACTTGAACTTGTCGCACATCAGATAGCCGGCCGTCGGCCAGTACTGACACAGCTTGCCTCGCTCGTCCAGATTGGCGTTGCGGCTGATGAGCATCGTCTCCTTCGCCACCACATCTTCATAGGAGCGCTCGCCGGTGCTGACGTTGTAGAGCGTGATGGGCTTGCCGACATATCCGGAGTAGTCGCGAGCGCCGCCGTCCCCCATCCACATATAAAGGTCGGCCGACTTCACGGCGGTGTGCTCGGGGTTGTAGCCGATCATGTTGACGTGAATGGCCTCCGAGACGCTGATATAGATGTCGAAGGTGATCTCACGCGAGGTGATATCGGTGTTGGTGGCGGGGGCAATGCGCAGCGTGTAGTGCTTTCCCTGCTGGAGCTTTTGGGGCAGCTTGAGATACACTGTGTGCTCGAGCGTGAATTTCGCTTCAGGCCAACGGCTGTCGGTACCGCTGACCTTCGTCTTGCGATAGGCCTCCGTCGCCGCCAGCGGCTGGGAATAGACCGCATCATCGGCGGAGGCGAGCGTGTAGTTCCCGGCCGTTTGCGCCGCCGTGGTATCCAGCGGCGGGCCAAACGTCGTGATCACCTCGCCTCCTTTGGTTTCATGCCCCATGAAGGCGGTGGGGCCCTTGCCATCATCCTGATAGGTTACCTTGGCATCCTGCCAATAGATCATGATGTGCTCATCATCGACGCTGCGCACTTCAACAAGCTTCGACGCCTGCGCCGATGCACAGACTCCCGCGGCCGCCGCTGCCAGCGCGCAGGCCTTCAAACTGCCACCTAAAGACATGATCGATCCACTTCTGCGGCATGCGCGGCGACGGCATTAGGGTCACTTCCGGACATTGGACAGCGCGGCATCCAGACGATCGCCGATTACGGCCCAATCGAAATAGCGCCGGACAAAGGCCAGCCCGTTCTGGGCGAGACGCGCGCCCAGGGCCGGATCGGCGAGCACGCGCGCCACGGCGTCGGCAAAGGCGGCCGGCTCGTCGGCCAGCAGCAGCTCGCGTCCGTCCTCCACCGGCAACCCCTCGGCCCCGAGCCGCGTCGAGACCACCGGCACGCCGGCGGCAAAGGCTTCGACGATCTTGAAGCGCGTGCCGCCGCCCATGCGCAACGGCACGACGAAGACCGAGGCGTTCCACAGGTATGGCCGGACGTCATCCACGTAACCCGTCACGTCCAGCCAGTCGGCGCGCTGCGACGTGAGCGACGGCGGCGGCCGGCCGCCCACCACCGCGAAACGGAATGCGGGGCGGAGTTGCCGGACCCGTGCGGCGATCTCCCGCAGGAAGAAGAGCACGCCATCCTCGTTGGGAAAGTAGTGCGTGGCGCCGACAAAGACGGCGGCGTCGGGCTGGCGTGGACCGGCCGGCCGGGCGAAGGAATTGCAATCGACGCCGTTCGTGATCACGGCAGTCCGCAGGCCGGGCAGGTGCTGCTGCAGCACCTCGCCGTCGCGCGGCGAAGTGACCAGCGTCAGGGCGGCCGCCCGGCAGGCGGAGCGCTCCTCGCGGCGGAACTTGGCGGCTTCGATGCGATTGTAGAGGCGGCGCGGCAGGCTGCCCTCGCGTGCGGCCATGCGCGCCAGCAGGTCGAACTCGACGTTGTGCTCGTCCAGCACGACGGGCACGCCAGCGGGGAAGCGGTAGCCGGCCATCTGCGAGAACTCGACCAGGATCAGATCGGTGCCCTGTTCGCGCACGAGGCGGTCGAGCGCCTGCTGCAAGGCGGCGCTGCGGTGAAAGAGCCACTGGAACGAACGCGCCGAAACGAGCGAGGCGAGTTGGCACCCGCGCTTGCCGGACACGCGGCGGGGAATCAGGGTGATGGTGCGGCAGACCGGCTCCAGCCCCCGGGGATCGCCGCTGCTCCCCTCCTCCTGAAAACTCAGCAGGTCGACGGCGTGCCCGAGACGATGCAGTTGGCGGATCAGGTGGTAGATCCGCACCGAGCCGCCGAAGTTGGGCGGATAGGGAATGTAAGGCGTGAGGACCAGGATGTTCACGAGACGACCTCCCGGTAGACTGTTTCGATGGCCCGTACCTGGGCCTCAATGGTGAACCGCGTCAGGACCGTGGCGCGCGCCGCAGCGCCCATGCGGGCACGCCGCGCCGCGTCGCTCGCCAACGCGATCAGGTGCTCGGCCAGCGCCGCGGCGTCTTTCATGGGGAAGAGCAAGCCGTCGCTGCCCGGCGTGACGATCTCGGGAATGCCGCCGGCGTTCGTGCCGACCACGGGCTTGCCGCAGGCCATGGCCTCGATCACCACCATGCCGAAGGCCTCGCGCCAGGCCGCGTTCACCACCACGTCCAAGCCGCGGTAGACCGCCGCCATGTCGCTGCGAAAGCCGGTGAAATGCACGCGCGCGTCGATGCCGAGATCCCGGGCCATGCGCTTGAGTTGTGCGACGTAATCGGTGTCGCTGTAGTAGACCGAGTCATCGCCCACGATCACGAAACGCGCGGCGGGCTGCCGGGCCAGGACGCGCGCAGCGGCCTGCAGCAGCGTGTCCTGGCCCTTGTCCGGCGCCAGGCGGCTGGTGATGCCGATCAGCACGTCCTCCGGCGCGGCGCCGAGTTCGCGGCGCAGGCTGTCGTCCGCCCCTGGACTGAACGTGTTCGCGTCGGTGCCGTTGTGGATGACCTGGATGCGCTCCATCTCCGGCCCGCGCCAGCGGATGAAGTCCCGCCGCATCTCCGCCGAGTTGGCGATGATGGCGCGGGCGCGCCTCAGCGCCAGCCTGTTGGCCGGATAGTCGATGTAGTTATTGTGGATGTGGTAGAGATAGGGAATGCCCGTCAGACGGTGCAGCAGTAGCGTCAGCAGCAGCGCGCGCTTCTTGTCCGAGGTGTGGATCACCTGGATGCCGGCGCGGCGGCAGCGCACCGCCAGCCGCAGCGCCGACCACGCCAGCGGCAGAAAGCTCGCCGCGTCGCGGACCCGGCGTTTCCAGCCGACGCACTGCGCGACGGGCTTGGTGCCAACCTCCATGGTCCAGAGCGTCACCTGTGGAATCGCCCGAAACGACGCGAGCAGGGGGCCATGGCCGAGCACGGCGGCGTGCATGTCGAAGGCGGTGCGATCGATCAGGCGCAGAATCATCAGGTGCACGTGGACCACCCCGCCCACGGCGTCATTGGTGTCCAGCAACAAGACCTTGATCGGGGCAGCCATCGCGGGCGCATCTCCTCCTACTCGAACCACGGCCTGAACTGCAGCGTGTAGTGCGGGTCGCACGTCCGCTGGCCGATGATCTTGGCCGGCACGCCGCCGACCACCGCCAGCGGCGGCACGTCCTTCGTCACCACCGCGCCAGCGGCGACCACGGCGCCGCGGCCGATCGTCACGCCCGGCAGAATCGTGGCGCGGCTGCCCACCCAGGCGTAATCCTCGATCACGATCGGGCGATCCTCGACGCCGAACGCCGGGTCGTCGCAGCGGTGGCTCGAGGTGATCAGCGACACCTCCGGCGAGATGCTGACGTTGGCGCCCAGGCGCAGGCCGCCGCGGGCATCGAGCGTGCAGCGCCGGTTGATGATCGTATGGTCGCCGATGGCGACCGGTTGCGGGTTGCGCCCGAACGGCCGGTAGAAGTACCAGTAACAGCCCATGAAGACGCTCGCGCCGTGTCCCAGCGAAATGCCCACGACCACGCGGTACCATGCGTGCCGGAGGGCGAAACAGGGAATGTGCGCGATGACGTGGTTGGTCAGGTAGGCCACGGACTTGGCGATCATGCGGCGCCTCCCCGCGTCTTGTTGGAGAGCGCGTGCCAAATGTGGTGCAGATCGGCGCGTGGCACGGCGCCCAGCAGCAGGGCCAGTGGCAGGTAGACCGCGCCGCCGGCGGCGATCAGCAGCACCAGGTTCTGCGTGCCCCAGGCGCGCACGACCAGCACCATCGCGGCGCCGGCCGCCAGGGCTTTCAGACCGCAGACGACGTTGCTGCGGTGGAAGACGCCCGCCGGCATCAGCCGCAGGGCGCCGATCATCATCAGGCCTTCGGTCAGCAGCGTGGCCCAGGCGGCGCCCAGGCCGCCGTTGCCCGCGTGGCGCTGGGCAAAGGGAATGGCCCACAGGTTGACCAGCGGATTGAAGACGGCGGCGGCGACAGCCATGCCGGCCCAGGCCCGTTCGCGCCCGCGTGCAATCAGGGCCGTGCCCAGCACGACGTCGATGCTGACCAGCAGGATCGAGGCGCCGAGGACGCCGAGAACCGGCGCCGCCTGCATGAACGGCCCTGCGCCGTAGAGCCGCCGCACGAGCGGCTCGGCCACGGCAATCGTCCCGGCTGAGATCGGCACGGCGGCGAAGAGCAGCAGGTTCATCAACCGCGCCGAGGCCCGGCCAAAAGCGGCTTCGTCACGCTCCCCTTCCCCGCTGGCGCCGAGGCGCATCATGGCGGGAAAAATGGCGGTCATCAGGATGTTGGGGATGAAGAGCAGCGTGCCATAGAGCCGCGTGGCCGCGCCATACCAGCCCACAACGGCGTCGCCGGACATGATGGAGAGCATCATCACGCCGATCCGCACGTAGATCTCGCCGAAGATCACCCACACCAGGAAGGGCAGCCCGCTCAGCAGCATGCGACGGATGACCAACCGATCCCACGCCAGGCGAAAGGCCACCAGGCGCCGGAGCCAGTCAAACTGGACCAGGAAGGATGCCGCCATGGCGGCGGCATGCGCCCAGCAGGCGGCGCGCAGCCCGTACCCGTGCGTCAGCAGCCACCAGCAACCAGCCGTGACGACAACCTTCTCGACGATCACGGACACATTGGGTCCCAGCATGTTCTCCAGCCCCTGGAAAACGCCACCGAAGGTCTGCGTGATGGCGCCCAGGCAGGAGCCGAAACCGATGATCAGCACCGCTTCGCGCGTGGCGGCGTCATAGGGCAGCAGGAAGATCAGAATCGACTGGATGATGAACACGGCCGCGGCCAGCGCCAACTTGAGGGCAAAGACGTTGCCGAGCAGGCCCTGCAGGGCGGCGTGGCGACGGCTGTTCTCCGCCTCGGGCAGATCCGGCGCGGGATGCAGCACCGCGACCTCGCGGACCAGGAAGGTGTTCAGCCCGAGGTTGATGAACTGGCTGAAGAGCATGCCATACGTCAGGGCAAAGAAGAGCTTGCCGAAGTTGGCGTCGCCCAGGTGGCGCGGCAGAATGACCAGCAGCAACCAGGAGAGGGTCCAGGTCACCACCTGACTGGCCCCCTGGATGGCCGTATTCCGCAAAGCGCGTCGGGTTCGATTCATCCGCGCGCATCACACCACAACCCGCCAGCCGAGGCAATCCCTTTTGCGCGACCGAACGCCCTTCCGGGCTTGACACTAGACCCCGCCAGAGCCGACACTTCGCGCAACCACATGTGAAGGAGCTGCCATGGCCGAGAAATCGAAAAACCCGTCGTCGCAACTGGACGCCGTGATATCCCAGATTCGCAAGGAGTTCGGCGAGGGCGCCATCCTGCGCCTGGGCGACGCCGAGGCGGCCAAGAACATCGCCGTGATCTCCACCGGCTCCTTTTCGCTCGACCTCGCGCTTGGCGTGGGCGGCTTGCCGCGCGGCCGCGTTGTCGAGGTGTATGGCCAGGAATCCTCCGGCAAAACGACGCTGGCGCTGCACATCATCGCCAACGCCCAGAAGTCCGGCGGCCTGGCGGCCTTCGTGGATGCCGAACATGCCCTCGACCCGAATTACGCCAGCCGGCTGGGCGTGAAACTCGACGACCTGCTCGTCTCGCAGCCCAACTCCGGCGAGGAGGCCCTGACCATCACCGAGCAACTCGTCAAGAGCGGCGCGCTGGATGTCGTGGTCGTGGACTCCGTGGCGGCGCTCGCGCCTCAGGCTGAACTGGACGGCAGCATGGGCGACTCGCACGTCGGCCTGCAGGCGCGCCTCATGTCCCAGGCCATGCGCAAGCTCACCAGCGCGATCTCCCAGACCAAGACCCTCTGCCTCTTCACCAACCAGATCCGCGAGAAGATCGGCGTGATGTTCGGCAACCCGGAGACCACGCCCGGCGGACGCGCATTGAAGTTCTACTCCTCCGTGCGCCTGAACGTCCAGCGCATCGGCGCCCTCAAGGAGGCCTCGGGCGCCGTCGTCGGCAACCGCACGCGCGTCAAGGTCGTCAAGAACAAGGTCGCGCCGCCCTTCACGGAAGCCGAGTTCGACATCCTCTACGCCCGCGGCATCTCGTGGGAGGGCTCGGTGCTGGATGCCGCGCTGCTGTACAACGTCGTCACCAAGCGCGGCTCCTGGCTGAGCTTCGGCAGCGAACAGATCGGCCAGGGCGCGCTGGCGTCGACCGAATACCTGCGCCAGCACCCGGAGATCGTCGAGCTGATCATCGCCAAGGTCCACGAGGCCATCAAGGCCGGCGTCAAGCCGATCAAGGCCGGCGCGGATTGAGGAATCTCAATCTGCTTTGCGGCTTGACCCGAAAAGGCTATTCTAGCTACATGACAACGGCCTCCATTTCCGTGACGAAAAATCGCCTGAGCGCCCTGCTGGACCAGGTGCGTCACGGGCAGCGCGTGATCGTCACGGATCGCGGCATACCGGTCGCGATGCTTGTCCAGCCGGATGCAGCAGCTGACGACAAAACGGACGGCCGCATCCAACGCCTCCGGCGCCAAGGCATCCTCGTTGGCGGCTCCGGCTGGATCGATGTGAAGAGCCTGCGTCCGCCGCGGCGGCTGACGGGAGGCGGCATGACGCTTTCCGAAGCCCTACGGCAGGAGCGTGAAGAAAGCCGATGACTTTCTGGGATAGTTCCGCATTGGTTCCGTTGCTGATCCGGGAACCACGTTCTGTTCGTGCACGCCAGTTGCTTAAGGAGGATGCGCTGGTCGTGGCATGGATTGCGCCTGTGGAGATCGCATCGGCGCTGGTGCGCCTGTGGCGCGAACGACAGGACGATGCGGCCAATCTGGACGGCGACCTGCGCGAACTGGGCAAGCTGACCGCGCGATGGATCGAAATTCCGCCGCATGACAGTCTGCGCCCGCTGGCCGCGCGTCTGCTGCGCCGGCATGCGTTGCGCGCGCTGGATGCTCTGCAACTGGCTTCGGCCTGGGTTGCCGCCGAAGGGCGGCCTGAGTCCATGAATTTCGTCTGCTTCGACGCCCGCCTTGCCGCTGCCGCGCGCAGCGAAGGCTTTCATGTCAGAGAGTGAGAACAAGGACACCTATGACCGCCTCACAACTCCGCGACAAATACCTGAAGTTCTTCGAATCCAAAGGCCACCGGATCATCTCCGGCGCGTCGCTGATCCCGGAGAACGACCCGACGGTGCTCTTCACCACGGCCGGCATGCACCCGCTGGTGCCCTACCTGCTGGGCGAGCCCCATCCGGCCGGCAAGCGCCTGACCGACGTGCAGAAGTGCGTGCGCACCGGCGACATCGAGGCCGTGGGCGACGCGGGGCACCTGACCTTCTTCGAGATGCTCGGCAACTGGTCGCTGGGCGACTACTTCAAGAAAGAGGCCATCACCTGGTCGTTCGAGTTCCTGACCTCCAGGGATTACCTCGGCTTCGATCCCGCGCGCCTGAGCGTCACGGTCTTTCAGGGCGAGGGCGACGTGCCGTGCGACGAGGAGTCCATCGCCATCTGGAAGTCGCTCGGCATCCCGGCCGAGCGCATCCATGCCCTGCCCAAGGAGGACAACTGGTGGGGCCCCGCCGGCCAGACCGGCCCCTGCGGTCCGGATACCGAGATGTTCATCGATACCGGCAAGGCTGCCTGCGGCCCCGCCTGTCGTCCCGGCTGCCATTGCGGCAAGCACCTGGAGATCTGGAATGACGTCTTCATGCAGTACAACAAGACGGCCGACGGCCGCTATGAGCCGCTCAAGCAGGCCAACGTCGACACCGGCATGGGCGTCGAGCGCACGATCTGCATGTTGCAGGGACGCACCTCGGTCTTCGAAACCGAGCTCTTCGCGCCGCTGATGGCCAAGATCGCCGAACTGTCGACCACCCCGCCGGCCGATGCGGCCGTGGTCCAGCGAGCCAACCGCATCATCGCCGACCACCTGCGCACCGCCACCTTCATCCTCGGCGACCCCAAGGGCGGCGTGACGCCCGGCAACCTCGGCGCCAACTACGTGCTGCGCCGCCTGATCCGCCGTGCCGTGCGCTACGCCAAGCTGCTCGGTATCGCCCCCGGCTTCGCCCGCACGCTGGCGGAGCTCGTGATCGCCAACTACCAGGAAGTCTACCCCGAGCTGGCGGAGAAGCGCGCCACGATCATCGGCGAACTGGCTGCCGAAGAGGAGCGCTTCGAACATACCCTCGTCGCCGGCCAGAGAGAGTTCGACAAGATCTCCGCCACGCTCAAGGAGCACGGCCAGGCGCAACTCTCCGGCCGCACGGCCTTCAAGCTCTATGACACCTACGGGTTTCCGCTCGAGATGACCGAGGAACTGGCGTCCGAGCAGGGCCTGGCCGTGGACCGCGCCGGCTTCGACGAGGCCTTCAAGAAGCACCAGGAACTCTCCAAGCAGGGCGACAAGACCTTCAAGGGCGGCCTGGCCGACCACACCGAGACCACCACGCGCCTGCACACCGCCACGCACCTGCTGCACCAGGCGCTGCAGACCGTGCTCGGTCCGCACGCGCTGCAGAAGGGTTCCAACATCACCCCCGAGCGCCTGCGCTTCGACTTCACCCATCCGGAGAAGATGACCCCGGAACAGCTCGCGAAGGTCGAGGCGATTGTCAACGATCAGATCCAACGCAACCTGCCGATCACCCTCGAAACCATGACCATCGAGGAGGCCAAGGCCAACGGCGCCACGGCCCTCTTCGCCGCCAAGTACGGCGAGCAGGTCAAGGTCTACACGATGGGCGACTTCTCGAAGGAAGTCTGCGGCGGGCCCCACTCCAAGACCACCGGCGAACTTGGCAAATTCAGGATCCAGAAGGAAGAGAGCTCCTCGGCCGGCGTGCGGCGCATCAAGGCGATCCTGGAGTAGGGCGGTTTCACCCTTTTCTACCGCCACGCCGTGTGCTAGCGTATTGCTGTGATGTGGACAGGAGATGCCATGAAGAAACAGCTTGTTCGTCTGACGGTTCTTGCCGCGCTCCTCGTGACCGGAATGGCCCGGGCCGAAATGGTCTATGTCGCCACGCTCTCCGATGTGCGCAAGGAAGAGACCTTCCAGGTCATGAACAAGGATGAGCTGAAGGCTCTGAAGCAGACCGTCGACGCCGAGGCGAAAGTCTTCGTCAAGGCCCTTGAAGCAACCAAGAAGGAGTGGGAAGCCGCCGAAAAGGCTGTGCCTGTTGCTGCCGCGGCGCCCAAGGCGCCGGCCAAGGGCGCCGCCGCGGCGCCTGCCGTGCGGACCGGTCCGCGTCCCTTCCCCAGCGGCATGCTGGCTCCCCGCAAAGTGACGGAAGCAGGCCCCTTCGAGCGCGCCCAGGCCGACAAGAAAGTCCAGTCCATGCAGGACGCCCAGGTCAACGCGCTATCAAAGAGCACCAAGACCGATACCAGCAAAGCAAAGAAGACCGACGCGGAGAAGAAACGCGAAGAGCTGCGCAAGGCCCGCGAACTCGAGCAGACCGCTGCCGCCCAGGACGCGGCCCTGAAGTTGCAGGCCAAGATTGACGAACTGGTGAAGGCCGCGGCCAATCCGGTTGCGACCACGGCTGCCGGCGATGACAAGACCAAGACCGCCGATGCCGGCACAAAACCGGCAACGACACAGGGCGCCAATGCGGCCGAAAAGACAAAAGCGGCCAAGTAAGCCACCGCGGACAGCATCCGGTTCCGCACCTGAAGCGCGCGTTCCCATCGCCCGCTGGTCGTCTCGCCCGACGCCCGTGGTGGATGCCTTTCTGCAGCGGCCAACCTTTGATCCGGCCGCCGAAGCGGCTGCCGCCGCGCTGCTTCCGGACATTCGCGCGCGGGGAGAACGGGCTGTCCTCGATGCCGCACAGCGCTTCGATGGCGCCCGGCTGACACCCGCCACGCTGCGCGTGACGCCCGCCGAGCTCGACGCCGCGGCGCGCCAGGTTTCCCCCGCAATCCGGCGCGCCGTCGCCGCCGCCCACCGCCGGGTGATGGCCTTCGCGCGCGCCGGCATGCGCCGCAACTGGCGCATGCCCACCGGCCACGGCGGCTCGCTCGGCGAGCAGTTCACGCCACTGGACCGCGTCGGCGTCTATGTCCCGGGCGGCGCCGCGCCGCTCGCCTCCACCGCCGTGATGACCGCCACGCTGGCCCAGACCGCGGGCGTGGCCGAGATCGTCGCCTGCACCCCCTGCGGCCCATCCCGGCAGGTCAATCCCACGCTGCTCTATGCCTTGCGCCTGGCTGGTGCGACCGAGATCTACAAGGTCGGCGGCATCCAGGCCATCGGCCTGATGGCCTTCGGCGGGCGCACGGTCAAACCCGTGCAGAAGATCGTCGGCCCCGGCAACGCCTATGTCACGGCGGCCAAGAGGCAGGTCTTCGGCTACGTCGCCATCGACCAGGTAGCCGGACCGAGCGAGATTGCCGTGCTGGCCGATGCCACGGCCAATCCCGCATGGGTCGCGGCCGACCTGCTGTCGCAGGCCGAGCATGGCTCCGGACACGAGCGCGCCCTGTTGGTGACGACCTCCGCCGCGCTGGCGCAGGCCGTGCGCCGCGAACTGGTGCGGCAGATTCCGCTGCTCTCCCGTGCCGACCTCGTGCGCCGCGTGATCGCCAAAGGCGGTCTGCTGCTGGCCGTCACGTCCACCCTCGACGCCGCAGTCGACCTCGTCAACCGCTTCGCGCCGGAACACCTTGAACTGCTGGTGCGCCAGCCGCGGCGCCTGGTGCCGCGCATGCGCGCCGCGGGCGCGATCTTCGTCGGCGGCTGGACGCCGGAACCGGCGGGCGACTTCGCCGCTGGCCCCAGCCATGTGCTGCCCACCGGCGGCGCGGCCCGCATGTTCTCCGGCCTGACGGTGGACGACTTCCGGCGGCGCAGCAGCGTCATCGCCTACACCCGCCGCGATCTGGCAGCCGCCCTGCCGATCATCAAAACCTTCGGCGCCGTCGAGGGGCTTGATGCCCATGCGCGCTCCGGCACCATCCGCTTCGAGCCATGAACATCCGCATCTCCAGAAACGTCGCGGCCATGCAGGCCTATACGCCCGGCGAACAGCCGCAGGACCGCGACATCATCAAGCTCAACACGAACGAGAACCCCTACCCGCCCTCGCCCCGCGTGGCCGAGGCGCTGGCCGGGTTCGATGCGTCGCGCCTGCGCCTCTATCCCGAGCCGCGCAATATCGTCCTGCGCCGCCGTCTGGCCGAAATCCACGGCTGCACGCCGGAACAGGTCTTCGTCGGCAACGGCTCGGACGAAGTGCTGGCCCTTGCCACGCGCGCCTATGTGGAGAACGATGGCTCGATCGGCTATTTTGAGCCCTCCTACTCGCTCTACCCCGTGCTGGCCGAGATCCGCGGCGTCGCGCCGCAACCGGTGGAACTGGGCCCGGAGTTCTCCTGGCGCATGCCGGTCGACGTGCGCGCATCGCTCTTCCTGCTCACCTGCCCCAATGCGCCGACAGGCCGGCAGTACGACCGCGCGACCGTCGCGGACTTCTGCCGCGGCTTCGACGGCGTCGTGCTGATCGACGAAGCCTACGCCGATTTCGCCCCTGACAGCTTCATGGACCTGTCGCTGGCACCGGGAAACGCCAACACGCTGGTCTCGCGCACGTTTTCCAAGTCCTTCTCGCTCGCCGGACTGCGTCTCGGTTACGTTATCGGGCCAGCCCCGCTGATCGAGGCCATGCAGAAAATCAAGGACTCCTACAACCTCGACATGCTCACCCAGACCGTCGCGCTGGCGGCATTGAGCGACCTCGATTCCATGCGCGCCAACGTGCGGCGCATCGTCGCCTCCCGCCGCCGGCTGGCGGACGCCCTTCGGACACGCGGCTGGTCGGTGCTCCCCTCTGCAACCAACTTCCTCTTCGCCGCGCCGCCGGATGGCAACGGCCAGGCGGTCTTCGACCACCTGCGCGCCAAGAAGATCTACGTGCGCTACTTCCCCGGCCCCCGCACCGGCGCCTACCTTCGCATCACCATCGGCACCGAGTCCCAGATCGACGCCCTGCTGGCCGCGCTGTAGGATCAGGAACAGCCCTCAGGAAAGGCATGGCATGCGATTTCCCCTGATCGGACTCTTGCTGCTCGCGGCCGCCACCGGCGCGACGGCCGCCGATGGCCCCGCCTTTCCCCTGCCCCTGCACCCGCGTCTGCTGCTTGATGCCGCCGGCGTGGAGGAGCTTCGCGCGCGCATCGTGCAGCCGGCCTGGAGCAACCAATGGATGGCGTTCCGGACGGCGTTTGACCATCGCCTGACCGAACCGGTCGAACTGCCCCCGCGCGGCGGTAACTGGTACCACTGGTATATCTGCCCCGAGCACGGCGCCACCCTCATCACCGGCCGCCGCCTGAGTCCGTGGACCTGGGAACACCGCTGCCCCGTCGGTGGCGAAGTGTGGCGCGGCGACCCATCCAAGCCGTCGCGCGACTTCGACGGCTGCATCCTCGCACACACCCACAGCGCCTACGCCAACGCGACCCGCGACGCCGGACTGCTCTTCGCGGTCACGGGTGACGCGCGCTACCGCGAACGGGGCCGCGCGATCCTGCTGGCCTACGCGCACCGCTATGCCACCTACCCGCTGCACAACACCCAGGGCCGCGCCGCCATCGGCGGCGGGCGGATCGGCGCCCAGACGCTCGACGAGTCGGTCTGGTTGATACCCGCCGCCGAGGGCGCCGACCTGCTCTGGACGTCGCTGGACGAGGCCGACCGCCGCACCATCGCCAACCAGCTCTTCCTGCCCGCCGCGCGTCAGGTGATCCAGCCACACCGGTTGGGCGTGCACAACATCCAATGCTGGATGAACAGCGCCATCGGCCTGACCGGCCTGCTGCTGGACGACGCATCGCTCGTGCGCTTCGCCATCGACGATCCCGACACCGGCTACCGCACGCAGATGGCGCGCGGCGTGCTCGGCGACGGCCTGTGGTACGAGGGCGCCTGGGGCTACCACTTCTACACCGTGAACGCCGTGATGCCGCTCGTCGAGGCCGCCCGCCACTGCGGCCTCGACCTCTACGGCGAACCGCTGCACCGGCTCTTCGCCGCACCGCTCGAATTGGCCATGCCCAATCTGCACCTGCCGGCCTTCAACGACAGCCACGACATCGCCATCGCCGCGCCGCCCTACGAGCTGGCCTACGCCCGCTACCGCGATCCCCTCTTCCTGCAGGCGCTGGCGGACGGGCCGCGCAACAGCGAGCAGGCGCTCTGGTATGGCGTCGATCCCCTGCCGCCCGCCCATCACGGCGCCGGCGCCCCCAGTCGCAACGACACCGGCGGCGGCTACGCCATCCTGCGCCAGGGCGACGACGCACGCGCGACCTGGCTGTGCCTCAAGTATGGCCCGCACGGCGGCGGCCACGGTCACCCGGACAAGCTCAGCTTCGTCCTCTACGCCGACGGACGCACGGTCTGCCCCGACGTCGGCGCACGCAACTATGGCTCGCCGCTGCACCTCGATTGGGACAAGACCACCCTCGCGCATAACACGCTCGTCGTCGGGCTGACCAACCAGCTACCCGTCACCGGCCGCAGCCTCGCATTCGGCGCCAGCAACGGCATCTCATTCGCCATGGCCGATGCCGGTCCGATCTATCCGGACCTGCGCTTCGTCCGCACGGCGCTGCTCTGCGGCAGCAACCTGGTGGTCTTCGTCGACCGCATCGAGTCCGCCCGCCCGCAGCTCCTCGATCTCGCCTGCCATGTCGCCAGCGCCTGGAGCAACCTGCCCCCGGGCACCGCGTTCGACCTGCCTGGCCGGCCCGGCTACCGCCGCCTCGCCGGCGCCACGACGCGGGCGAACGCCGCGGGCCTCGTGCTGCGCGTCACCGACTCCAACGCTCCGCCCTGCGCCATCGTACTGGCGGACAACGCCCCAACCGAAATCATCACTGCCACGGGCGTCGGCGCCAGCACGGCCGACCGCGTGCCCCTGGTTCTATTCCGCCGCACGGCCGCCCAGGCCACCTTCGTCTGGGCCCTCGCGCTCGACGGCCGCGTCCCGCGGCTTGAAGTGCTGGCGGATTCGGCCGCAGCCACCACCGTCCGGATCACCGCGCCGAACCGCGCGTGGCAGGTGTCGGTCGACCGCGCCGCAGCGCGCGTGACGGTGGAGTAGCGGTCTGCGACCCCGGGGCGCATTCTTGACAGGCGCTGGCCGGCGCGCAATGCTGTGCGCGTGAAAACCATCCGCTTGCTGACCATCGGCAACAGCTTTGCCGATAATGCCATCACCTTCCTGCGCCCCCTGGCCGAGAGCACGGGTCGCGTGTGCTTCGAGATCGGCACCGCCAACATCGGCGGCTGCTCGCTGGAGAAGCATTGGAACCTGGCCCTCTACACGGCCAAGCACCCCACATTCAAAACCTACCGCATCGGCGTGGCACCGGACGGCACTCCGCGCGAAGCCACGCTGCAGGAGGCGGTGAAGGCCGACGCCTGGGATTGCGTCACGCTGCAGCAAGTCAGCGAGAAGAGCTGGCGCCCCGAGACCTTCCAGCCCCACCTGGGGCTGTTGTGCGACTTGGTGCGGCGCGCGCAACCGCAGGCCCGGATCTTCCTCCACCAGACCTGGGCCTACCGCTCCGACGCGCCCTTTCTGACGCAGAGCAGCCTGACGCAGGAAAGCATGTTCGAGCGCATCCGCGCCACCTACGCGCAGCATGCCGCCGAACAGAAAGGCCGCGTGCTGCCCTCCGGCGAAGCCGTGCAGCAGGCCCGCCGCGCGCCGGGCCGCGCCTTTGTCTGGCCCGAGCCGGACTTCGACTACCAGCAGGCCGAAGCCCCCGCCCTGCCGCGCCAGGCGCACTCGCTCGCCGCCGGCTGGCACTGGGCCATCACCAACAGCGCCGAAGGCATCCCTGAAATGCGCCTCGACGCCAAGCACCTGGATGCGCATGGCTGCTACCTGATCGGCTGCGTCTGGCTGGAGTGCCTGTCGGGCGTCGACGCGCGCACCGCCACCTTCCGCCCCGAAACGATCGATGCCGAGACCGCGACCTTCCTGCGCACCACGGCCCACAACGTCAGCCAGCGCTATGCCGCACAGGTCTGAAAGGGCGCAATTGCCGTGCTGACAATCGCGCCTCCCGGTTGTAGGATTCCCCGCTATGAATGAGCAAAAATTGAAACAGGTGGCGTGGATCGGCGACGCGTGGGTCAAGAAGCCGATCCGCGGGGTGGTGCTTTCGTTTCATGGACTCGGCGCGCCGGCCGTCAAGACCCAGCCGTCGACCGAAGAGCTCGGCTGGTCGCAGGCCGGCGGGCTGGTGGTCTTCCCGTACTATGGACCGTGGTGCTGGATGAACCGCCAGGCGCGCACGCTCGTGGACGAGATCGTCGATTCGGTCTACGCCACTTATAAGCTGAAGAAGTCCGTGCCGCTGGTCTGCACCGGCGGCAGCATGGGCGGCGGCAGTTCGCTGCTCTACACGCGCTATGCCAAGCGCCCGGTCGCCGCCTGCTACGCACTGTTCCCGATGTGCGACGCCGTCTACCACTTCAACGAACGCCCGGACCTGCCGCGCACCTTCCACCAGGCCTTCCTGGGGTACAAGGGCGGCCTGACCTCACTCCTCAAGGAGCACTCGCCCCGGTGGCAAGTGCCGCACATGCCCCGCATCCCCTACCTGATTGTCCAGGGCGACAAGGACACGTCCGTCTCCAAGGCGCACCATGCCGATCCGATGGTGGCCGCCATGCGTCGTCGCCGGCTGGATGTCGACTACGTCGAGGTGCCGAACATGGGCCACGGCGGACCGATGCCCGCCGCCGTGATCCAGCGCAGCATCGACTTCGTGGCCGATGCCTGGCGCCGCTGAAGAGGCGCGGCGGCACAGCGCCGCGACTATAGGGCAAGGCTGATTACTGTAGCCACGCCGCTGCGCCGGCGTGCAGTAGAATGTCCGACGCGCCATACGGATCACGCGCGGCGATGCAGCGCCGCGGTTACAGCAGCCCTGCGCACCCGCCTCGCACCCCAAAAAATCGGCGCAATCTGCGGACAAAGCCGCCCCCCGCTCCATCTCCGACTCTCGACCGACATGAGCGACGTGGCCCGAAATCTTCCGGGGGCCGTTGACGCGCCTGCGCCGTGAACTTATGATAGTTGATTCGTCCAGGACCTGTGCCTTGGAGTCGCACTGACAGGAGCTATGTTGAAACACACGAAGAAGGAACATGCCGCCGCCGCCGAGCCCGCCGCCGCCGAGCCCGCCGTGGTCGAGCCCGCGGTCGTGCCGGTCCAGCCGGCCACACCGCCGGCGGTTCCCGTGTCGCCCGCCGGCGCGGCGACACCTGCCACGCCACCGCCTGTAGCGCCCGCCGAGAGCGAACTGGCCGCGCTCAAGGACACGCATCTGCGGATGATGGCCGACTTTGACAATTTCCGCAAACGCCAGACGCGCGACCGCGACGAGGCGCTGCGGCGCTCCACCGAGATCCTGGCGGCTGAACTGCTGCCGGTGCTGGATCACCTCGATCTGGCGCTGGCCAACGTCAAGGTCAAGGACGACCCCTTCGTCAAGGGCGTGCGCATGGTGTCGGATCAGTTTCTGGCGGCGCTCGCCAAGTTCGACGTGCGCCCCTTCCAGACTGTCGGCCAGCCCTTCGACCCCGCGCGCCACGAGGCGCTGACCCAGCAGCCCAGCGACACCGTGCCGGCCAACCACATCCTGCTTCAGCTGCGCTGCGGCTACCTGATCGGCAGCCGGCTGATCCGGCCGGCCCAGGTCATCATTTCCAGTGGCAAGCCGCAAGCCGTCGCCGCTCCGGCGCCCCAGGCGCCTGACGCCCCGGCTCAACCACCGCCACACGCGAAACACGCTTAATCTTCTGAAGGACGCGCAGCACGCATGGCAGCCAAGAGGGATTACTACGAGGTTCTGGGTCTGGCTCGCACGGCCTCGGCCGACGAGATCAAGAAGAGCTATCGCAAACTGGCGATGCAGTATCATCCGGATAAGAACCCCAACAATCCGGAAGCGGCGGAAAAGTTCAAGGAGCTCTCGGAAGCCTACGAGGTCCTGAGCGACGAGAAGAAGCGGCGCCAGTACGACCAGTACGGCCACGACGGCATGAAGTCCACCTTCGGCCCCGGTGGCTTCGACTTCTCGCGCGACTTCACCCACATGTCCGACATCCAGGACATCCTCGGCAGCCTGTTCGGCGAGGGTGGCGGCGGCATGTTCGAGAGCTTCATGGGCGGCGCGGGCGGCGGACGCCGCCGGACCCGCGGCGGCGTGCAGCGCGGCGACGATCTGCGCTTCGACCTGGAGATCGACCTCGAGGAGGCCGTCTTCGGTTCGGAACGCGAATTGGAGCTGCCGGTGACGGAGGAGTGCGACCTCTGCCACGGCACCGGCGCGGCCTCTGGTTCCAGCCGTGAAACCTGCCGCCAATGCGGCGGGCATGGCTTCGTCATCTCCGGCGGCGGCTTTTTCCAAGTGCGCCAGACCTGCCCCGTCTGCAACGGCGAGGGCAGCATGGTGCGACGTCCCTGCGCCAAGTGCACCGGCACGGGTCGCGCGCGCGCGCGTCGGCGCCTGGCGCTGCGCATCCCGCGCGGTGTCGAGACCGGCTCCCGCCTGCGCCTGACCGGCAAGGGCGAGGGCGGAAACAAGGGCGGCCCGGCCGGCGATCTCTACGTCGTGCTGCACGTGCGCGAGCATGAGCTCTTCGAACGCCAGGGCGACGACCTGATCTGCACCGTGCCCATCTCGCCGGCTGTCGCCGCGCTGGGCGGCGAGATCGAGATCCCGACCCCCGACGGCTTCGCCAAGATCAAGCTGCCGCCCGGCACGCCCAATGGCAAGGTTTTCCGGCTGCGCGACAAGGGCGTGCCCAACATCGAAGGCCGCGGCCACGGCGACCTGCATGTGCGCGTGACGCTCGAGGTGCCCACGCGCCTCAACGGCAAACAGCGCAAGGCTCTGGAGGATTTCGCCGCGTCGACCGAAGAGGCCAACTATCCGGACATGCTCCGCGTGCGCAAGACATCCGAGGCCTTCTTCGCGCGCCGCGATGTCCTGCGCCGCACCGAACGCGGTTGAGCGGGAACGTCGGACGACTCGGAAATTCGGGAACCAGAATTCAGGAGTCAGAATTCAGAATGAGAGCATCATCACGACGACTCCGGTGTCTGCATGCTGTGTGCTGCGGCTGAATTGATTCTGACTCCTGGCTCCTGACTCCTGGATTCTTTCTCGCCATGCACCGCCACTATCTCGATACGGCCCGCTTACAGGCCACGCCCATCACGCTGGCGCGCGACGAGGCGCGCCACCTGCTAACCGTCCTGCGCGTCCGTGAAGGGGATCGCGTCGAGTTGTTTGATGGCTGCGGACGAACCGTGATCGCGCGCGTCGGAAACGCCGGCCGCCATGCGCTGGAGCTGCTGGCCGAGGCCGCGCCCGTGCTACACCCGCCGCCCGCCTGCCGACTGACCCTCTTCGCCTGCGTCAGCAAGGGCAAACGGATGGACTGGACCATTGAGAAGGGTGTCGAACTCGGCGTCAGCCGCATCGTGCCGGTCCTCTCGGAACGCACCATCGTGCGCCTGGATGACGAGGAAGCCGGGGACAAGGCCGAACGCTGGCAGCGCATTGCGATCGAGGCCGCGCGCCAGTGTGGCACGACCTGGCTGCCCGAGATCGCCGCGCCCATCCCGCTGGCTGCGGCCGCGGCCCAGATGCCGGCCTGCGCGCCGGTTTTCGTGGCGGCGCTGGTGCCCGAAGCGCAACCGATGCGGCAGGCCCTGGCTTGTTTCCGGCAACCCGCCGTTGTGCCCTCCGCGGCCGGCTGGTTCGTCGGGCCGGAAGGCGATTTCACGCCGGCCGAATTGCGCCTGTTGCTCGATGCCGGCGCGATACCGGTCAGCCTCGGCCGCCTCGTGCTGCGTGCGGAAACCGCAGCCCTGTGGGGCCTCTGCGTGCTGGGCGCCGAATGGCTTTGACGCCGGACTGGGTTTGTAGGAACATTCCTGCGAGGTGGGCAGGCAGCGATTCCTGGTTCTTCGTTCACCTGAACCCTGAACCCCGACCCCTCTCACCCTGACTCCAACTCCGTGCCGAGAAGAAGACACATGACAAAGAAGTGCGCTCGATATCTGATTCTCCCCCTGGTCGCACTGACCATGGGCGGTTGCGCCATTGTTCCCGAGGGCGACCACGTGGTAGTGCGCCCGGTCTACCCGGCGCCCCCGCCTCCGCCGCGTCCGCATCCCGTCGTGCTCGTCTCGCCCCCGATGGCGGCTCCCGCGTCGGCGTCATTCTTCGTGTCCCAGCCGCCGCCTGCGCCGATGGTCGAGATGATTCCGGTTGCGCCCCCTGGCCACAACCACGTGTGGGTGTCCGGCTTCTGGGCGTGGAATGGAATCGCCTACGCCTGGCATCCGGGCCACTACGAACGCCGCCCGCACCCGGGCGCCGTCTGGGTGACCGGCCGCTGGGAAAACCGCGGCCGTGGCTGGATCTGGGTCGAAGGCTGCTGGCGCTGATTGCGCCTGCGTTCCACGTCTAGCCGTGCGTCAGCAGCAGCACCACGGCCATGGCCGGGAAGGCGTAGAGCGTGCTGAGCACGACGATGGCACCGGCCAGATCCTTGTCCGCGCCCATCTGATCCGCCATGACATAGGACGCAACGGCAACCGGACAGGCGAGGTAGAGCAGTTCGATCGTGCGCAGGTCGCCGGTCAAACCGAACCAGACGGCCAGTACCCAGCCAATCAACGGACCGATCGCCACGCGGATCAGCGAAGAGACCGAGGCGTGAAAGAAGTGCCCTTTCACGCGCTCGAAAGTCAGGCTCGCCCCCAATGCCAGCAGGGCCGTCGACAGGCCTGCCTTGCCCAGCATCTCCACCGTCTTGCCAATCGCCTGCGGCAGCGTGACTTGCAACCAGAACGCGACCAGCCCCAGCATGCAGGAGATGATCAGCGGGTTTGTGCCGATCGCCGTCAGGACCGGTCGCCAGCGCTGCCAGGCATTGCCGTGCACGCCGCGCGGCGTGAGCAGGAAGACGCCGACGACATTGTAGAGCGGTGTGATCGGCGCCATGACCAGCGCCGCCAGCCCGGCAGCCTCCCTGTTCTGCGTCAGCGCATAGGCGACCACCGGAATGCCGACATAAGCCAGATTGCCGCGGTATGATCCCTGGAGAAAGGCGCTGCGCGAGGCCGGCGCCACCCGCAGCACGCGGGCCAGCACCCAGGCCACCAGCAACGCGGGCAGAATCGCCAGCGCCATGATTCCGGTCGTCTTCAACACCGCGCCGCCAGCCACATGGCAACGGGCGATCTCCGTGAAGAGCATGCACGGCAGACAGACCCAGAACGCGAGCTGGTTCAGCCCGCCGAAGAAACCGTCCGGCAGAAAGCGCAGCCGCCGCAAGAGCATGCCCACGGCCATGGTCAGGAAGACCGGCGCCAGCGAGTCGATGACCACCTCAAACATGGCGCATACCATAGCTGATCGGGCGAGCAGGCGTCATGATCAAAAGGGATGGGACGTGTTGCGCGCGGCAAGAAAACAGATATACTGCCCGCGTGACGCGAGAGTAACCTCACGGAGTTCCGCATGGATACACAGGTCCGCTGGGTTTCGTTCGATCTGCTGGAGCGCTTCAGCAGGGACGTGCTGACCGGCATCGGCGTGCCACTTGCCGATGCGGCGATCTGTGCTGATGTCCTGATCACCGCCGATAAGCGCGGCATCGACTCGCACGGCGTGGAGCGCCTCAAGACCATCTACTACGACCGGATCGTGAAGGACAAGGTCCAGCAGCCGGTCACGCGCTTCGAGATCGTGCGCGACGCGAAGGCCACGGCGGTCGTGGACGGCCATCACGGCATGGGCATGGTGATCGCGCACCGCTGCATGTCCATGGCCATTGAGAAGGCGCGCGCACATGGCGTGGGCATGGTGGTCGCCCGCAACTCGACGCACTATGGCATTGCCGGCTATTACGCCATGATGGCCTGCAACGCGGGCATGGTCGGACTCACGGCCACCAACGCGCGCCCCTCCATGGCGCCCACCTTCGGCGTCGAGCCGATGCTCGGCACAAACCCGCTGGTCTTCGCCTTCCCCACCGACGAGGCCTTTCATTTCACCAACGACTACGCCACCTCGACCACCCAGCGGGGCAAGATCGAGCTCTACGCGCGTTTGGGCAAGCCGCTGCCGGCGGGGTGGGTCGTGGACCAGTCCGGGCAGACGCGCACCGATGCCGCGGACGTCCTCCGGGATCTCTCTGCGGGCACCGTCGCACTGACGCCGCTGGGCGGACTGGGCGAGGACGGCGCCGGCTACAAGGGCTATGGCTATGGCACCGTCGTGGAAGTTCTCTCCGCCGCGCTCCAGCAGGGCGCCTTCCTGCAACAGCTCAACGGCCTGGAGGACGGCCACAAGTGTCCACCCAAGCTCGGTCACTTCTTCCTGGCCATCGATATCGAGGCGTTCTGCGATTTGCAGGCCTTCCGCAAGACCACCGGCGAGATCCTGCGCGCGCTGCGCGCCTCGCGCAAACAGCCGAACGCGGAACGGATCTACACCTGCGGCGAGAAGGAGTACCTGGCCTGGCTCGACCGCCAGGAGAAAGGCGCGCCTGTGCCGGCTGCCACGCAACGGGAACTGCTGACCATGCGGGATGAGATCGGTCTCAAGGGATACGCTTTCGGATTCTGAGGGCAGATCATTGCAAGCATCCACCGCGACGGACACGAAGGTGCGCGAAGGAGAGAAGGATTCCCTTGCGGTTCGCGGCTCGAACGAGCTTGGTCATCGTGTAGAGCCTGTCGCGGCAGGCAAAAGGAGACAACTGTTATGAGCAAGCCACTTCCGCCGGAAATCGCACAGCAAATCGCCGATCATGTGTTCGCCGGGAACAAACTTGCCGCCATCAAACTTCATCGAGAATACAGCGGCGAAGGACTGAAGGAGTCCAAGGACTTCGTTGCGTCACTGGAAACAGAGCTTAGAACCAGGGAACCCTACCGGTTCGCCAACGACTCCGAAGACGCCAGCCGCGTGAAAAGCACCGTGGTGAGTGTCTGCGCTGTCTTGGCGGTTCTGCTCGCCATGTTCCTGTGGCATGACGGAAACATCGCAGCGATCAAACAGTGGTGGGGCCTTTCGACCTCAAGTGTGCCCGGCAGCCGCACGACGCATGGCAGGGACACCCTGTCTTCAGCGACAACGAATGCGCTCCCTCAGCCGCAAGTGCAACAACCCCTGCCTGTGGTTGAGCACAAATCAGTCGCAACCAATGCTCCAGCAGAAACGTCCCGCAGCATGCCCGGCAGCCGCACAAAGGATGGCAGCGGCGCCTTAGCTTCAACGACAACGTATGCTCTGCCTCAGCCGCAAGAGCAACAACCCGCAACCGTGGTTGAGCACACATCAGTCACAACCCCTACTCCAGCAGAAACGAAGGCCCAACCAGAAAACCCCGTGGATCTCTCCGGAGTCTGGCGCATCATGCGCCCCCCCTCTTTGAACCGAACCGCGACTTTGACCCGCGTTGACGGTCAGCACTACAAATTGACGCCAGCCAACCTTGCCTTTCAAGGCGTCTATGCCTGGGACGGCAAGACACTGTCCATGGAGAGCGGAAATCGCGGCTATCGTGACCTGACGTGGGAACTGACGACTTCCGGTCAGTTCACCATGGTGAAGGGCGCCTACAGGGGCGCCACGATGAAACGAGAGCAATGAAGCCCAGCCAACGGCTGATGCAGCGGGTGGCGCTGGACAGTAGAAGCCGTGTGACAGGACCCGCCGCTGCATAGCCGGAACGTTGGGTGGACATACTGGATCCCATATCTGCTCTTCGTCCGCCGGGAAACGGTATGCCTGGTGTTCGCCTACAGCGCCACCTTGGGGTCGTTCCCATACGCCGAGTCGATCTGGACCAGTCTTTCGAGCGTGATGCTGAACATGTCGAAGAGGCCCTTGAGCAACGCCTCGTCCTTCAGGACGCCATGGCACTGGAAATACAACTCGTCGACCCCCTGCGGGAAGTCGGCGCCAAACCACCCCTCGTCGTCCCGGACCTCAAGGGAGATGGAAGGCTGAGCCTCGACCAGTTGCTTCAGCCGGGCGTCATTCAGGAGCAGCTTGACCTTCCCGGCATCATTCCCCTTGATGACGAAGTTGTCGTCGAAGGACGGATCGCCGATCTCGATGTCCTGCATGCCAAGGAACTTGCCGATGGGCGAGAAGAGGCCCTCCCGGTAGATCTTGAAGTAGAGGCCGTCCTTGTTCACGAACGGCGCCCTCATCCGGGTGTAGGTCGTGCTGCTCTTGCCCGTGCTGACGGTGTAGGTGTCCAGCGTGATCACCCATTCGCCAGACCGGTAGCGCAAGGCGTCCCGTCCGAGGAACCCGCCCGCATCGAAGTTGCCGCCGATGTCCCTGGCCAACTGCGTCCAGATCTCCGCCTTCGAGGGACCAAAGATGGAACGTAGGATATCCATCGGCTTTCTCCTGCTGACCTTCAGTGCAATCGGTGTGGCACATTCTTGCCATTTTGCTGTCCGCAGTGCGAGCCTTAACGGAACGGCGATGCTGGTGAGCCATCGCCCGTCCACCGAATGCACCAGCGAAACCGCAGCAGCCACGACGCCACCTCTCGCGGCTGTTGCGGCTTCTGCAAATCGGCGTATGATGGCTCCATCTT
>Ga0316226_1001331_pt1 | contig 26978 bp, 38 predicted proteins | sample TBH18017metaG_FD_206009 | JGI IMG/M metagenome (GOLD analysis project Ga0316226, IMG submission 206009) | Freshwater microbial communities from Trout Bog Lake, Wisconsin, USA - TBH18017 | ecosystem: Environmental > Aquatic > Freshwater > Lake > Hypolimnion/Profundal zone | place: USA: Wisconsin...
ACCCAAGGGAGAAGATCAGAAGCATGAGCAACATCACGCTAGCCGCGCGGAACGCTGACTTGTCTGAGGTAGTAGGCATCCTCACGGAGCAGCGCGCCCGCAGGCTGGACCTGGTGGTCCCCGCCAGGCACATCAGCGCGGCTGACGGCAAGATCGTCATCGCGGACAGCGAGGCTACCCAGCTGGTCACCGAAGACGGCGTTTCGTCCACGGCCGGCAGCTACAAGCCCACGGCAGTGGCGCACGAGGGGCTCGGCGACAAGCTGGGCATCCCGACCGCTTACCTCAAGAAGCTGGCGGAAGCCCGCACCGACCTGTACGACGCCAACGTGAACGGCATGCTCCACGGGCTCGTCTGGGACTGGTCAGGGTTCCTGGGACTGAAGCCGGATACCGAGGTCACCCACGAGCCCTACGACGGCAACCTGCTGCTCCGGCTGCTCAAGGGAGACGAGTCCGACGACGGCGTGCTGCGCGCGGTGCTGTCCCCGAAGTACAAGTTCATCGACAACCTCGATGTGCTGCTCGCGATCATGGACGGCATACGCAAGGCGGGTGTCAACGCCGTGCCCGGGTTCGCCGACCTGTCCGAGCGCCGGATGATCGCCCGGTTCGATGTCCCGGAGATCGCCGCGCTGGCACCCAAGCTGCTCGACGGCTACCGGTCCCCGTTCGAGGGTGCCGGGGCCGTGGAACGCGCCGGGGAGGACCGCCCGGGGTACCGGCTGCGGTCCGAGTACGGGAACTGGTCGCCGGAGGCCGCCATGCGCGCCGCAGCGGCCGAGGGCCAGGGATACGAGCGCGGCAAGGAGCCGGTCGTGTGGGCGGGCCTGCGGGTCAGCAACAGCGACGTCGGCGGCGGTGCCCGCACCATCACCCCGGAGATCCGCGTGAAGGTCTGCAAGAACGGCCTGACGCTGATCGCCGAGGCCAGCCGCGCCGTGCACCTGGGCAGCACCCAGGCCGAGGGCGTGGTCGAGTGGAGCGCCGACACGCAGGAGAAGGAGCTGGCGCTGATCACCAGCCAGACCGTGGACGCGGTGCGGAAGTTCCTGGACCCGGACTGGTTCAGGGGACAGGTCGCTAAGATCGAGGCGCTGGCCGGCGTCCCGGTGATCAAGCCGGAAGAGACGGTCCGGGAAGTGGCGGTGGCGGCGAAGTTCACCAAGGCCGAGACTGACGGGATCCTGGAGCACTTCTTCCGGGGCGGCCAGTTCACCAGCGGCGGCGTGGCCAACGCGGTCACGAGCTACAGCCAGACCATTGAGTCGCCCGACCGGGCGGCCGAGCTGGACAGCCAGGCGGTCAGGGTCATGGAGCACGCGGCCAGGATCGGGAACCGCAGTTAGGTAACAGACGTGAAGGCCCCGGGGTTCCATCCAGATCTCACCCCTCCCGGGGCCTTCACCCATGTACGAGGAAGGACACAGAGAGATGGACGGAGGACTGGCCAGTTTCGCGATCCTGGCACGGGTGCTGAACGCCACGTTCGGCATCGACCCGCCGATCGGCCGCGCGCAGGTGTGGGCCTGGGCCAAGCGCTGCAAGCCGACAGTGAACAAGGCCGGGGTACCGTTCCCGCAGCCCGCCGCGTCCAACACCGACCGCAGGCGCGGCCAGCCTCATGACCTGTACAGCGTGAGCGAGGTCATCGACTGGTACCGGGGCGGCGTCCCGGACCGGCGGTGCGCGGCGTAGCGGGGAATACCCGGGCGCGCTATACTGTTGACAGAAGTGAGAGGCCGAGAGGCCGGGAAAAGGGAGATGGATCACACGATGAGCAGCTATCTGACCGCCTTCGAGAGCGGGATGCTGAACAAGCCCAGAATCGCGTACGGGCCGGCCGAGCACGACCGGACGCCGGAGCAGGACGCGGCGCTGACGGCGGAGCGCGAGGAAGAGACCCGCCAGCGGTACATAGCTGCTGACCAGGCGGCTGCCTACCGGACGTACGCGCCGAACATCCTGTTCAGCGGTGTGCGTGCCGGGGAACAGATCAGCACTCCGTAGTGTTGACGGAAGTGATCAGCCGGGACTGAGGGCCTGCACCGGGAGACCGGAACATCGGCGAGGCCCCGGCTGGTCAGCCAAAGGGAGACAGGCACAGAGGGAGGACCAGGGAAAATGACACCCGACCAGGCAGTCCGCCAGATCAGGAACATCGCATTCAAGCCGGGCTGGCGTCTCGACGCCCTCGCGCTGGGTGACCGCGAGCACGTCGCGGTCACCTATTACATCGACACCGTGGACTCCAGCTACCCGGGCCTTGACGGCATCTGCCGTCGTCAGGTCACGCTGGAGCGTCCGGACATCATCGACGTCACCGGCCTGGACGAGGCGGGTCTCTGCCACCGGCTGCTCAAGCTGGCCAGTGCCGTGGACGAGCACGAGAACCGCGAGTTCATGAAGGTCCGCCAGCCGGACGGCAGCTGGGCAACCCCGCTCCACCCGCACACTGACCAGGGCAATTCGTCCTGGCGCACGCTGGAGGCCAGCGCACGATGACGTTCTACGAGCACGAGCCCGTCACGGTCCTGGGCGAGAGCCCGGACCGTGCCGAGGCATGCATCGAGACCAAGACGGGCGTGCACCTGCACGTGCCGTTGCGCGAGCTATCGGATGTGCGCTACCCGGAAGTAGGCGTCCGGTTCCCGGTCGGCGAGCACGCCGGCACGATCATGGCAGACGTCACCGATGCGCTCAAGCGCGCCGACGCCAAGTACTCGCACATCACCGAGTGGCGGACCAGCGTTTTCGACAACACGTACGAAGAGAATTGCAAGAACGCGGGGACCTGGGTCGTGGTCAAGTGGGGAGACGAGAAGTGAGCCAGTTCGATCGCCGGGCGGCCCTCTGGGTTGCCCGGCGGTTCCCCGGCTCGGACCCGGTGATCGGATCCGTCGAGTTCGTGATCGATGCCGCCGCGTACCCGGAAGGTGCGTATTGCGACCTCGAAGTGGCCTGGGATGACGCCAGGCCCGACTATTACCGCATCCTCGATCAGGAGATGCCAGCCGTAGAGCGTACCGAGATCATCCAGCACGGCGCGTGGGACCACAACCTGACTGTCCTGATGCGCGAACTGGCCGACATGGAGGATGTGTGATGAGGTACCTGTACCCCGCGAGGTACGGGACGAGCTGGCCAGGTAACCAGCCAGGCGTCCGGCACTGGCTCGTCATCCCGCTGTTCTTCCGGGTCAGCGTGCTCCGGCTGCTGTTCCTCTGGCTGCCGCTGGCGCTGGTCCTGGGGTTCACCTGGGCGGTAGCCGAGTTCTGGATCCTGGTCGCCTGCGGTATCGTGCTGGCGCTCAAGGTAGCCGAGGGCTGGGGTCCGCACCTGGACTGGGCAGCTATTCACTGGGAGCCGTGGGGGCATGTCTTCGCGGCGCTGATCGTACCACCGAGGGAGACGGGCAAGCATGCACGACGAGACTGAGATAGCCCGCAGGGCGATGGTCCTGTCCGGCCAGCCGCGCCAGGACCTGAGCACCGCTGCCGTCAAGGGCGAGCAGACCTGGGACACCGGGGAGATGCAGGCCGAGTTCGAGGTGCTGGATTTCGTGGCACCGTTCGTGGTCGTCCGGCGCAGGAGTGACGGCGCACTGGGCAGCCTGGAATTCACGCACATGCCAAGAACGTATTTCGGCTGGCGGGAGCACGAGGAATAATCCCGAGCCCCGTACTGTTGACAGAAGTGTACGGGGCAAAGGGAACCACGTGTAAGGGAGACAGGCGATGAGCAAGATCACCGAGGCAGTGCCCGGCAGTGATTTCGACCTGCTGGATGCGCTGATCGGGCTCGATGAGGGCACGCTAGGCGAAGATCAGGAGACCGAGCTGTTCCAGTACCTGGTTGACAGCGGACTGGCGTGGCGGCTCCAGGGACGGATCGGCCGCCAGGCGGCTGACATGATAGAGGCAGGCGTGATCACGCCGCCGGAGGGAGACAGGTAATGGCTGGATATGAGTTCGAGCCGGGTCAGAAGGTCGAGACCCGGTACGGCAGCCGGTGGATGCCGCGCACGGTCCGGGCACTGACCAGCAACATGGTTACCTTCGAGGAAGGCGGATTCGCGGACAAGACCCGGGTGCGCCCGGTGCCGGAAGTCCGGCCGCTGGCCGTGATCGCGCAGGACATCCTGGACCACTGGGCCAGCGTCTACTTCGGCGCGGTGCCCTACCTGGAGGCGATGGGCCGGCTGGACAAGATCACCGACATGTACGGCGCGGACGACGCCGAGTCGATCGTGATGTACTTCCTGTCCAACGCCACCGGCTGGCGCGGCCCGGATGCCCGCCGGATCAAGGCCGAGCTGAAGAGCATGCTCAAGGCGGCGAAATGAGGACGTTCAATATGAGAGACGGCGGCCAGTTCACCCGCGACACCATCGAGGCCGCGCTGAGCAGCCACCAGTCGGCGAAGCTGATCAGGGAGTGGCAGCGCGCCCCGCACAGCTTCTCCGGCATCCTGCACTACCCGGTGTTCATCGTGACCCTGGCGGACGGCAAGCACCTGGAGCTGGCGACTATGTGGGAAGCCCACGCGTTCGTCGCCGGCCTGGCCAGTGCCAGGCACGCGTACGAGCACCAGTTCGCATTGAGAAAGTCATGAACATCAGATGGGTTCTCTGGGTGTACCGGCAGATCACGCTCAAGTCCTGGATCGTGGCGATCCTCTGGATGGTCGTGGCGTTCGGCGCGCTGCACGGCACCGGCCGGTACTGGTTTCTCGGCGGCGCGGCGTTCTTCCTGGCCGGCGGCTGGTTCGAGGCTAGGTACGACCGGCGGAAGCGTCAGGAGCAGCGGTCACGGGCAGGCACCCGGTCATAGGGTCAGATCCCGGCGCGGGCACAGGAACATCCTGTGCCCGCGCATCGCGTTGCCTGTCAAGCGACCACAGGCCGCGCGGGTTCAGCAGGTCGAGCACGTGACTGACACTGACATGGACGTCCTGGCCCCGGCCGCTCGCGGCATAGCCCTGGAGCATGCCGCGTACCCGGGCGATCGTCTCGGCGTTCTCCAGTGCCCGCTGATCGGCGGCTGACCTGCGCAGTCCCATCAGTGCCTCGGGCCGACCCCGCCGCGCTGGAACAGCCACTCGTCCACGACCGAGAGGTCGATCTCGGTGCCGCCGAACGCGACGTCAGCGGCGTACTGATGGCCGTGGATGCCCCCGGACGGCAGGGTGTCCTCGCCGTTGTATGCCGCGACCCAGTTGTTGGTCGCCTTGTTCGCGAGGATCGTGCTGGCCGATCCGTAGGCTATCGCGAAGAAGCCCTCGGTGTTGATCTGGACAGCCCAGCTGTGGTACCACTCCGGTATCTTAAGGGTTTCGAGGTCGCAGATGATGCCCCGCTGCGCGATCACGTCATGCGCCTCCCAGCCGAGCGCGACGGCCGCCGCAGCCGCTTCCCTGGCGTTGTCCGCCGGGTTCTCGGTACCGTACGGCACCCAGCACGGGAACTGGTGCAGGCTGGCGAACCGCTGCCAGTTCTCCAGGGTCCAGGTCCGGTAGGCGCGAGCGCCGCCGATGTACCCGAGCACGCCGGTACAGCCAGCCGGGGCCTTTGCGGGAGGCGTGGCCGCGTCGAACACGTGAGAGAGCGTCATGGCATCAGGGTACTGCGCGCCTGCCTTATGTCGGCAGGATCCTCATGTACGATCCCTGCTCGACGGTATACGGATCGCCTGTATTCGAGACCTGGCAGTTCAGCGTCAGCGTGCCGGCCGCCGTCACGGTGAGGATCGCGTAGATATCCGCCCAGGCACCCGTATTGGTCTGCGGCGGCGAGGTCAGGCCGGACGTGAACGGCGTCACGTTCATCAGCGTCGATTGCGTGGGTGCGGCATTCGCGGCCTGCGGCTGCCAGAGGATCGCGTTGACGACGCCGGTAGCTGTCCCGGTGAAGGCGAACGTGAATGTGTGCGATCCGCCCGAGTTCGGGCAGGTGCCGAAGACCCGGACCGTGACCTCGTAGTTGCCGGCACCGAGGGATGCGGACAGGCCGGGGATGGCTACCGGGCTGGTCGTGTTGAACGACTGACCGCCGCTGCCCACTGTCGTGTAGGCGGTGTGGTGCGTGATGTTGTACCGCTGGCCGTCGAGCGCATTAACAGCCTGCATCTCTCCAATCGAGTTCGACAGGATGGTCGAGACCGTGGTCGGCAGGGTTCCGGTGAAGTTCGTGAAGGTGAGCGGCACGGTTGTCTGGACCGACGTCGTGCCGCCCGGTCCCAGGGTGAGCGTCGCCTGCTCGGTGTAGGGTCCTCCTGGCGCGCTGGCGGTCCAGATCGAGAAGACGCCGCCGTTCTGGTTGGTCGCCACGTACGTCCCGCTGACCAGCGCGTACCCGGTTCGCCCGGCCAGGAAGGCGTTACCGTACTGGTCGGTGCCGGCGTTGGCGGCATCCGAGCCGATCAGCGTGCCGAGGGCCGCGCCGGTACCGCCGTACTGGAGATCGGCGTTGGCGTTGATCGTCTTGAAGGTACCGAAAATGTAATTGAAATTTATGGCACCCTGGTAGATCTGGACGGTCAGTGACGCGGACTGGTCAAACGAGGACACGCCGGGCGCGACTCCGTTGCCCTCCGGGTCGACGGTGGTGCCGTTCGCCGCGACCACGAAGAACGGGTCGTTGCCGGTCGCGGGCGTGCCGTTGTAGAAGAAGAGGCCGGACGGGTTGATGATCGAGTCGGTGCCGAGGAACGTCGCGGCGCTGATGACCGTGCTGTTGACGATCCCGGCGTAGACGATCCCGGCCGCGAGCTGTGTCGCGGTGATCGTCCCGGCCTGGATGAGCGAGCCGGGTACTTGCGGCATCACGAGGATGCCGGCTGCGTAGATCGTGCCGCCGGACGCGTTCGGTGACAGCCGGGCATAGCCGGCACCCGCCGTCCCGGCGGACTCCTGCACGGTGGTGACCTGAGTCCATGTATTAGGCGTGACCGTGAACGTCTGGGTGGTCGTGCTGACGTATGTCCCGCCGATGCCGGTCAGCCAGTCGAATCCGACGATGGCCTGGCTGGTTGTCGAGTATATCCAGGCTGTCACCAGGTAGTTCGTGTTCGGCACCGCCGCGAACGGGACAGCAGATTCCTCCATCGCCCCGGTACCGGAAGTCTGGGTGAACTCGCCCGCGTACGCGTACGGTGCCCCGGCCGGCGGGCTGGCGGTGACGCTGAACGTGCCGTTGAAACCGGCCCATCCGGTCGGGTCGCCGCCCAGGAAATACGGGTTGGCGTTGAGCGTGCCGATGTTGCCGATCAGCGACGCGGTGAGCGCGGATATCTGGGACGGGGTGATCTGGAGCGGGGTGCCGGGGATGTAGTCGCTGGTCGCGCTGGCGTTCCCGGCCTCGTTGACCGCGACGAGCACGACGTAGTACGTGACCCCGGCGGACAGGCCCGCGATGGTGAAGGTGCCGGCCGAGGCCAGGGTGCCCTGGTAGGTAGCGGCGGTCGGCAGGAACCCGCTGGCCGTGGAGCAGAATATCTGCACGACATCGAGGTCGGCCAGCGGGTTGCTGCCGTCCGTCATGGTGCCGTTCCAGGCCACGGTCAGGGCGAGCGGTCCGGGAGTTACCACAGGGTCTGACGGCGCGGCCGGGACGGATACGCTGTTGCTGACCAGGGAGAACGACCCGTCTTGCTGGACACCGAGTGACAGGACCGGGTTCTGGTTGGCGTCGTTGATCAGCAGCGTGCCGTTCTCGATCGAGCTGTTGCCGAGCTGGCTCACCCGCTGGTTCCGCTCCAGCATCTGGATCCGGCTCTCCAGGCCCGCGATATAGGAGGCCAGCTCGTTAAGCGAGGGCGGGAGACGGGGTGTCACGGCCATGGCTATATCGTGCCAGCCTGCCCGGTCTCGGCGATGTAGGAGAAGCTGTCCGACCGGGCCACGGTCAGTGTCATGATGTTCGTGGTCGGGTCCTGCTGGATGGACGTGATACGGCACCAGATCATGGTGTTCAGCCAGCCGGTGCACATCGTGACCGGGATGTCGTCGCCGCACCCGAACGACCCGAACGGAGCGTTCGGGTGGTTCTTGATGACGACCGTCACCGGCGAGTTGATGTTCTGCATCGAGGCCAGCACCTTGTTCGCCTTGGCGGACATCCGTGCCTGGGTGGTGACCGTCTGGTCGTTGTACACGTAGGAACGGGCGATCCGGCCGGACAGCTGGCTGACGGTACTGGCGATCTCAGCGGACCCGGACCCGGTGCCGAGGCCGATGACCTTATCGGCGAACTGGGCTCCGTTGCGTGTGACCTGGACCGGCTGGGTGATGTTCTCGCCTTCGGCGAACCGCAGTTCCGTCCGCCGTACGCCGAGGCGCGGCACGCCGAAGTTCATGGTGTGCGCGACGTCGGTCTTGGCGGTGTCCGTCCAGGTGTGCGTCTCGTACCAGTCGAACACGGCTTCCTGCTGGATGGCCTGGATCTCCTGGCCGCAGTCGGTGCTGTTCCACCACAGCAGCTGGAACGGGACCGGTGCCTCCGTGACGGTCGTGCCCTTGGCCGCGAACCCGGCGAGGCCGGGCTGGACGGTGATGTGCGTCGGGATGCCTGCGGTATTCGTGGCTATGATCACGATGTTGTACGCGTTGCCGTTGATCAGTATGGTCTCTCCGGTGGTGAAGCCCTGCGGGTCATCGATGGCGAGGTTCTCCGCGCCCGCGTTCGCATCGACGGAGAGGTGCGTGAACGTCTGGACCTGGAGAACCGGTTCCTTGACCGAGTGGTTCTCCGTGAGCGGCGTGTTGATCACGATCTCGCCGACCGCGAGGCCGCCGAGCCCGGTGGGCACCTTGGCGATCGTGTAGCTGGTCCCGCCGTTGACCTGGATCCGCATGCCGGGCGTGAATCCCGAGGACTCGTAGACCCAGAATGACTCCGCCCCCGCGCTGGCCGGGCGGGAGATCTGCGAGGATGCCAGGTTGTCCACGTACGCGCCAACGTTCACGCCCGCCAGCTCGCTGCCGAGGCGGAGGCCGAGGTTGCCGTTGGGCTGGGACTGGAGCCAGGCCCAGATGTACCGCACGACGTTGAGGGCGTCGATGTTGTACTCGGTGTAGTTCGGTCCCTGGTAGATCATGCCGCTGGGGTAGCCGCCGAACCCGGTCGCGGTGATCGTCCACTGCGGCCCGTTGATCTGGGAAGACGTGAGGATGCCGCCCCACAGGATCTGGTTGTTCTCTTCCAGGTAGATGGCGTCGCGCCATTCCTCCAGCACCGGGTTGCCGGTGCTGTCCTTCATGTCGGAGCGGGGCGGCGCGAGTATGCAGGTAAATGTGTTGGGGTTGTTCAGGCTCCAGGTAATGGAAGGGCTGGTGATGCCCTGGACGTCCCGGTGGATCCACGCGCCGGTAATCAGGTTCTGGCAGTGCATGCGCGGCATCTGGGACTGGATGAACACCGGGCTGGCAGGGGCTAGCGTCATGTGATCTGCTCCGCGACGGTGCCGAGGTAGGGGACGGCCGGGGCGGCGGGCGTGAACGTCACGTTGACGAGACCGAACGCCGGGGTGCCGACGTTAGTGATGGTATAGACCTGGCCGGCGTTCATGAGCGCGTTGTACAGCGCCTCGTACACGAAGTCCCAGTAGAAGACGGTAGAGGCAGGCGGCGTGCCGGCCGCCGTCGCGAAGACGGCGGCCCCGGTCGCCCCGGCGGGCGGGTACGTCTGCGGCATGATGGTCACGACCTGCGTCGTGGCCGCGAGCGCGCCGGATGACGCCAGGCTGGCGGAGATGAGACCGGAAGGCCCGTACCAGTTGATGCCGACCGAGACGCCGGCGGACCAGGCGGCCGACGCGGTGACCGAGCCGGTCGCTATGTACTCGTAGCCTCCGCCGGGAAGCGTGATCGTCTCGGATATCATGCCCGGCTGGGACGTGGTGCCGTTAGGCGTGACCGAGCAGGAGTGCGTGCCGAGGTCGAGTGCCCACGGGTACAGGAGAGACTGGGCGATCACCGCGCCGCCTGTCGCGGTCCACGGCGTGGTTCCTGTCTCGAATGAGCAGTTCTGGTTGAGCCGGGCAACCGGGGCGGATATGCCGGAGAGCGGGATGGTGACCGGGTTGCCGGAGTACATCTGGAACTGCTGCCCGGCGGTCACCCCGTAGTTCGCCACGTCGGCGGCCCGGAGCGTGATCACGTTCGTTGCCGGCCCGTCTTCCACGGCGATGAGCCCCCACGGGAGCGCTATCGTCGGTTTCACAGTGTAGATGAGCACGTCCCAGGCCCCGGCTGAGTCAGCGGGCGCGAGGCCGGGGAGCGTGACAGTTGTCGTGACAGCGCTGTAGAAGTCAGCGGCCCCGGCGGTATCTGTCATCGTTACCGGGATCAGGCCCGGACCGGCTGCTGTTTCAGCGGCCCCGGCCGTGTCCGTCATCGTGACCGAGGATGACCCGGTACCGCTGATTGCCAGCTTGTCGGCGGCCCCCGCCGCGTCCCCGGCCGTGATCCCGACAAGGTAGGCCAGGGTATCGGCAGCCGCGCCCTCGTCGGCCAGGATGGGCATCACGGCGGATATGACCAGGGTGTCAGCGGCCCCGGCGGTGTCTGCCTGTGGTACGGGTGACGCGCCGCCGGACTCAGAAGCGCTGTCCACTGCCCCCGCGACGTCGGACATAGCAGTGGCCCGGGTCGGCGTGACCAGGGTGTCTACGGCCCCGGCGGTATCGGACAGAGCGATCCCGCGTGCCGGGATGGTGTCGGCGGCCCCGGCCGCGTCTGCCAGCGGGGCGGTCACGATGACGGCGGGCGCTTCCACGGCTCCGCCGGCATCGGGGAGCGGTGCGATGACGGTGACGGCCAGGGTATCGGCCGCGCCCGCGACGTCGGCGGCGGTCGCGGTCACGGTAACCGGCAGGGCGTCGGCGGCCCCGGCCACATCTGCCGCCGGCACGGCGGCCGGGCTGGCCAGCGCGTCCACGGCTCCGGCCGCGTCCGCCTGGGTAACAGGGGTCACCGTCGCCTGCGCGACCGCCTCGTTATCCGCCGGAGGCAGGTAGAACGGTGTGACTTCAGGGCCTTCGGGAGCGCCCGGGAACCAGCCGGGACCGAAGACGAACGGACCCGGGGGCATGCCCGGGTCGGCGGCCATCACGGGAGAGAGCCCGGCCGCGATCGTGACGATCCCGGCCGTCCAGGCAGCGGTGCCGACGCTCGACTGCGCCCATGAGTACGTCTGGCCCTGGCTGCCCGCCGCGATCTGCACGCCGGACCACGCGTAGAAGCTGGGGTCGCTCAGGATGCTGGTCCACGGGTACCCCGGCGTGGCGGATGTAAGGAAGTACCCGATCGCCGAGCCGACGATCAGCTCGTTCGGCTCGGTCGTCGCGCCGGCCGGCCCGGCGGACGGGTTGGCTGTGTTGTTGCCGGTCGCCAGCGCCTGTGCCGGCGTATCAAGGTACGGGTACGAGCCCAGGCCGTAGACCTCGTACGCCTTGAGATCGAAAGCCGTGCCGCTGACCGTGACGCTGACAGCGGTCGATCCGCCGGGAACGCCGGCCAGCACGTAGACGTACTGCTCGACCGTGCCGCCGCCGGCCACCGGCGACTGCGTGAACGGGAAGGACAGCAGGGTGACGGGAACGCCGCCGCCGTAGGCCGGTGCCGAGAACGAGATCGTCCCCGAGCTGGCGTACGCGCTCGGGATCAGGACGATGGCATTGCCGGCCGTCACCGCCAACGGGAAGTTGCCGGACGCGCCGGTGATCTGGGCGGCCTGGACGACCCGGATCCCGTTGTAGACCGGTGTCTCGACGTCGGTGCTGACCGGCCAGGGCTCGAACGGTACGCCGTTCGGCGTCGCGGGGGCCGCCGGGAACCACCCGGGCGGCATAGGTGCCGGGTCAACGTTCTGCGCGAAGACCGGCAGGAGGGTCTCGTCCGACATCAGGACGGCGATGCCGAGGTCCGAGCCGGAACCGGTGCCCCAGACCGGTTGCTGGGTAGCTGACGTGCAGTCCGGGTTGAACGCCAGCCCGTTGCTTTCCGGGTCGATGAAGTACGTGTAGCCCGGAGTGGACCCGGCGGCATAGGAAATGCCGAAGTAGCAGAAGCAGAAGTACAGCTCGCCGGGCGCGGCCGGGGTCAGCGCCGGAAAGAACGCCGTCGCACCGGAATCCAGGTTCCCCGAGACATCCAGGTGCCAGGTGCCGACAGTGGATGAGAACTCCTGCCCGGCGATCCGGAGATTGCCGGGCAGGGTCGCGGTGAAGCTCAGGGTCGCGGTCGATGACCCGGTGGCATAGGACGTGCCTGCCCAGACGACGGCGCAGCACGGGCTGTACGTACCGCCGAAAGACGGGGTGACCTGCTCCCAGGTACAGTTTCCCCCGCTGATCCCGTCGCAGTAGACGATGCTGGTGGACTCGCAGATGATCTCTACGAGGATCAGGTCACCGGTGTTGACCGGGCTGACGGTCAACGATGAGCTGGTCCCGGCGAACGGGCTGCCGACCGCCGTAAAGGTCATGCAGCCCTCCCTAGCAGCGTCTTCTTACATAAACGGGGCTGGCTCCGGGGATCAGGTCGGCCCGGTCACCGCCGTGAGCGCGTTCATGAAGTTGAATTCGCTGGCCTGGGTCGCGGTGCCGCTGCATACCCCGGCGATCGTTCCCATGTAGTCCGATATGGTGATGAAGTTGGTAGCATCAGCCGACGCGAACCCGATCGTCTCCAGGCCGGCCGCGCCCTGGGCGGTGGTGTACGCGTACAGCTCGTCCGCGTCCGCTACCCAGCTCTGGAGTATCTGGGCGAGCTGCTCCACGAGCGCGTTCAGGCTCGCGACGGTGGGGATGTCCCCGATAGCCATATCCTGTCTCCTTTACCCGAGTAGTTCGCAGGTCAGTTCGTCGGTGGTGATGGATGTCAGGCCCGTGTTCGTCGCGACCGTCACGCCGACCGAGACGAGCTGGGCGATGTTCGTGACCATGCCGAACCCGGGCGTCCCGGTCTGCTGGACGGTGACCGCTGCCAGGGTCTGCGGAAGAGGCACGGGAGTGGCGAACGCGGTCAGTGACGTGCCGGTAGTAAGCCGTCCGCGTCCGACGATCTGCGCGTTAGTCAGCGAGACGATAGGACTGGACACGGAGGTGATCCGGCCCCAGTACTCCAGGATCCACGGGATGCCGGTGACGGCCACAGCAGTGACAGACGGGCTGGCTCCGAGCACGGCAGACGACGCGACCAGCGGGTTGGAGACCGTGGCCGTGGACGCGGCGGTCATGTAGAAACCCCAGGTAATGGCACTGGCTGTCGTCGTGGCGGCATAGCTCCCGTGCGCTATCAGCCGGACCCGTGTTCCCTGGTTGAGCTGGGGCGGGAACAGGATGAGCTGTGCCGGGCTGATGTCCGTGAGCGTAGCGGTAGTAAAGCTGCTAACGGTTACCGACGTGTTGTTAAGTTGCGGGATAGGCGCAGACCAGAGGGTACCGGGCATGTCAGACCACCGTTCCTGAGCCGCTCGGGTAGCCGAACGAGATTGTTTCCGTGGCGGTCCAGGTCTGGCCGCTGGCCTTGGTGCCCATGCCCCCGGCCGGGACGCCCCGGTTGAAGAAGATGGTCGTGCCGCCGAGCCCGTTCAGGTACACGCCCGAGGCGGTGTAGTTGTCGGTGCCGAACTCGTTCCACGCGAAGTTCGCGACACCGGTGCCGAACGTTGACGTGAACGTCAGGGTGGGCGGGGTCGAGCCGGTCGCGATGGTGGGCGAGGACGAGACCAGCTGGTAGTACGAGGTGGTCGATGACGAGCCGGTGTCACCCTGGAGATATGTCTGGGCGTAGCTGACGGCGGTGGATGACGTGCCGACGCCGATCCTGCCAGCCGACGCGGAGAACTTGGTGGTGATCGAGGTGCCCGCGACGCCGCCGAGCAACGCCACCCAGCCGCCCTGGACGACGTTGTTGCAGTTCTCCTGCGTCCAGGTACCGGAAGGCGTGACATGCAGTTCGCGGAACGCTTCCGGTGAGACGGTGAAGTTACCCCGGGTCATGATTCGTGACGGGTCCGGCCCGAGCAGTTTCTCCAGTGCCCACCGGGTCTGGTCCTCGTCCCACTTCTCGATCGTCATGCTGGTCTGGACCACCGCGTACTCGTGCATGGGTGAGTGCACCGCGACCTCGAACCGCTCGCTGGCGCTGTTCATGTCCAATGTGTCTCCCTAGATTGTCGCCGCGAGCTGCTGGAACTCTACTAGCAAAGCGATTTGCGATGACTCGTCCGTATAGTTGATGCCGGTCTGCACGCCGTCCGTGGTCTGCGCGAACTGGAGCGTCTGGGTGGTGCCGCGCAGCGACGGGCCGACCGACGCCTGTGCCGACCCGCAGATGGCGTGCCTGCCCGAGCCCTGCTGTGCGACGTTGACCGAGGTGAGCGTCTGCTGGAACGCGAGCGCGGGCGAGGTCACCGATGAGCCCAGCACCGGGTAGAGGAAGCCCCGCGCGTTCCCGTTCCCGGACGAGCTGCTGAAATACACGTCCGAGAGGGTCCAGGACAGTACTGCCGTGGTGCACCAGGCCGGGATGAACACCTGCCAGGACGCGCCGGGCGGCCAGGCGTGCGGGGTGGTGCTGACCGTCCAGTTGGTGGACGGGTTGACGCCGCTCCAGGCGAACGCCTCCATGATGCGCTGCGGCGTGCAAACGTACCGCAGGTCATGGATGTAGCTCTGCTGGACGACTGACGTGCTGGCCGGCATGTCTACCCGGGCCAGCGGGATAGCCGAGAGCGTCGCGGGCGGCAGTGTTGCCCCGGCCGCGCAGGAGATCACGCGCGGGTAGATGATCTGCCCGGCGGCCGGGCCGGTCCACGGGCTGCCGCTCCAGGTCGGGTCTTCCGCTCGCGCGATCACCATGTAGGACTGCGCTGACCCGCCGGTCGCGGGTACCGTGCATGTCGTGTCGTTGCCGACGTTATACCCGTAGTAGCTGCCCTGGTACGAGGTTTCCGTGCCGGCGATGACGACCGCGCCGGTGGTGATGACGATGCCGCTGGTTGCGGGGCTGTTGGCGTTGACCTGGCAGTCCAGGTGCCCGACGACGCCTTCGCTGCCGATGGTGGCGCTGTTCAGCATGAGGCGGAGGAAGTTGCCGTTCTCGCTGTTACCATCTACAGCGTATGTGGCAGTCTGGAACGTCACGATGATCCTCCGATGGCCAGGGTCGCGCTATACCAGCTCACGATGCACGTCGAGCTGCCGGTCGGGTCCTGCCCGCCGAGCCGGACCAGGGTCGCGCCGGGCTGGGCCTGCATCGAGATCAGCGCCGATCCGGTCAGCAGGCCCGCGATGCCGGTGGTCACTCCGTTGAGCGTGACTCCCCGGTTCCACGGCCTGGTATCGATGACCAGGATGTCGGTGTTCTTCAGGATTCCGTTGTACCCGGTTGATACCGGTGTGTTGACATAGGTGAGGGTAGGGTAGCTGATCGGCCCGTGAAACGTGAATACCGGCCAGGTCGGCAGCGAGCCTGTGTTACTGATGGTGCTCTGCTGGTAGTAGTCGGTTTGCGAAAGCTGGTACGGCGGTGTGAGCGGCGGGGTCAGCGTGCCGAAGTAGCTCGGCACCATGGTCAGGGTGACCGAACTCTGGACGTCCTCGTACCAGGTGTTGTCGGCGGCCTGGAACTGGGCGGTGAACGGGACGAGGCCGTTGAATACCTGGCCGTAGCTGGGCATGATCTTCCGGCCGCGCCCGTAGCAGCGCCGGGTGACGTCCGATCCCTGGTAGTAAGCGCGGAGTACCTGGTAGGAGTTGTCGAACAGGCGGACGGTGGGGTCATTCCACATCGCCGCGAGCGCGCTGTAGCTGTCCATCGCGGCGGCCCCGCCGCCCGGGTACGTATACGCCTGCCCGGTCTGGGTGACCACCATGCCGGGAAGCGTGTCAACGCCGAACAGCAGGCCGTCGTGCCCGACGACAGCCTGGTCCTGCACGTTGATGCTTCCGGTGTCGGTCTGGGTGTTGCTGATCTGGATGTTGTTCGCGACGTTGGGCGGCAGGCCGCCGTAGACGAACGCGTTCGGCGCGTTGTCGTGGCCGACCGAGTACTGGCCGGGCAAGAGCACGGGACTAGCCATTGCCTGCCACCCCGGGGATCGTCTGGTTCATCCTGGCCACGTTGAGCTGCCAGGTCAGCTCGGTGAACGCCTGTGCCAGCGTGGAGCCTTCCGGCATCATGAGGTTGATTGTGTCAGCTAGCTGCGCGGACGCCATGCCGGACGCGCCGAGCCCCGGCATCTTCGCCCCGGCCGGGGTCACCCACTCCGGGCCGCGCTCAGCCAGCGCGTAGACCTGTCCGGTGTTCATGCCGTAGCCGACGACCGGCTCGGTGATCAGGCCGCCGCTGCCGTACCAGTGATCCACCTGCTCATGTGCCCACGCGGCGGCCGGGTTCCCGTACCGCTGCTTGATGTAGTTGAAGAACGCGATGAGCTGTCCCGTCATCGTGGTCGCGTTCCCGCCGTACTGGGCGTACTCGGACGGGCCGTTGATGAACTGGGCGATGCCGTACGCGCCCGATCCGGGGTTCCGCGCGGTCATCGACCAGCCGGACTCAGCCATGGCGACGTTGTTGAGCGCGCTCCAGAGATTTCCTGTCCAGCCGATCAGCGCGGCCATCTTCATGGCGAGCTGCTGGGCCTGCGCCGGGCTGCCCGATGCCGGCTGGCCGGGGAGCCCGAAGTTCGCCTTGGCGTTGGCGACGGCTTCCCGGGCGGCGCTGGCCACCGTGTTCGCCCTGCCCATGCCGATGCCGATGCCGTTCATGATGTGCTGCCCGGCCTCGATTGCCCATTGCGGCGGTGAGTGGATGCCGAGGGCGTTCATGATGTCTGCGGGAAGTTTCTCGAAGAAATGGATGACGTCGTTCCAGATGTTCCTGATGCCGTTCCACAGGCCGGTGATGATGTTCTGGCCGCCGTTGTATAGCCAGTTCATGGCATTGTCGAACACACCGAGGATGTCTGATTTGGCGGTGTCGAACCATCCTGGCAGCGTACGTGTAAGAAACGTACCTATTTTCTGGCCGAAGTCAGTCCACACCCAGTTATAGAAATCATTGAGTACATCCTGGATGTCACCCCAGATGGCGTTCCAGTGCTGGTACAGCTCCATGGCTCCGAGTGCCAGCATTCCCTCCGGCCCCAGCAACGGCAGCAGGTACTTCCCCCACCCGTTGTAGATGAAGTTCCAGGCGTCTTCGGCGATTTTCCTGATCCATGTCCATACCGTGTTCCAGTGCTCGTACAGTTCCACGATGCCGACCGCGAGCGCGGCGACCGCGAGCAGGACCAGGCCGATCGGGTTGGCGTCGAGCGCGATGTTGAGCAGTGCCTGCGCTATCGTCCAGAGCTTGACCGCGCCCCATATCGCGAGAACGGCGTCGACGATGCCCTTCAGGACGGGTACCGGGATGGCGCTGATGACGGCGGACAGCGCGGTGGCCAGGGCCGTGACCACGACCACGAACGCCGCGCTCAGGATCTTGGTCAGGTCGGACAGGACCGGGACGATCACGGGCAGCAGCTGCGCGAGCGCGGCGAGGGCTACGGTGGCCAGCTTGGTGACAGGCGGGAGCACGGCGGCGATTGCCATGCCGAGCCCGGACGCGATCTCGGCGGACAGCACGCCGACCAGGCTGATGACGGGGCCGAGGACCGGGATCAGGCCCCTGACAACCGCGTCAATCAGCTTGCCGAGCGGTCCGACGATATCTTCGAGCGCGTCGCCGAGGATGGCGAAAGTCCCGGTATTCTCCAGCACGTTGAATATCGCGGACAGGGCCTGCGCGAAGGTGGTCAGCGCGGGCGCGACGGACTGGAGCAGCTGCGCGAGCGAGCCGAACGCGGACACCAGGTCGCCGATGATCGCCTGTACCAGCGAGGCGAGGACACCGCCGAGCAGCTGGAGGAACGGCATCAGGGACCGGATCACGGCACCGAGCTGGCTGAACACGGGTGCCAGGGCGGACGCGAAGACGCCGCCGAGCTTGGAAAGCAAAGGCAGCAGGCCGCCGACGACACCGAGCAGGTCGCCGATCACCTGCATAGATGCCTTCATGGCCGGTCCCGCCGCGCCGAACAGGCCGCCTAGGTTAGACCCGAGCTGGCCCATGATCGCCCCGAACTGCCCGGCCACCGGGACGAACGCCTTGACGACCATGATCAGGCCGGGAAACAGGTTCGCGACCAGTTTCTCCAGGCCCCCGATGAGCGGGCCGAATGCGGGCGCGGCGGCCTGCATGACCTTGACCAGCCCGGTGATGATCGGGACGATGCCCTTGAATAGGCCCATGAGTTGCGGGGCAACGACCTTGAATACCCCGGCCAGCGGTGCCTGGAGGGTCTTGAGCAGCGCGGGTACCTGCTTGAGGACCGCTGACAGCGCCGGGACGATGGTCTTGCCCGCTGCCGTGAGGACGTTCTTGGCGTCGCCGCCGATCGCACTGAACTGGGCTTTGAGCTTGGGACTGGTAGCGACGACCCCGGCGATGGCACCGCCGATCAGCGCCACGCCGAGGCCGCCGCCGATGAGCCCCGCCAGGGCCGGGAGCGCCGCCAGGGCCGTGCCGACCGCGCCGATGATCGCGGTCATCTTCAAGCCGATACCGAGGATGCCCGGCCCGATGCCGCCGGCTATGCCGGCCGTGAGCGGTCCCAGGTGCGCGGTCAACGCGCCGAACGCGTGCATGCCGCCGCCGGACGCCGCTGCGGCCACGTCACCGCCCGCGCCGCCGCCGCCCCGGCCGCCGCCGCTGAACAGGCCGCCGAGCAGGCCGCCCATCAGCCCGGTCAGCCAGCCGCCGCTCTTCCCCTTCTTCCCGGATTCGGTCCTGGCCGCGTCGTCAGCCGCGTCGGCGGCCTCTTTGCCTGCCCTGGCCCCGGCCGCCCTGGCGGACACGTCATCGACGCCGATGACGTTCTTCACCGTGTCCTTGTCAGTGACCGTCTGGCCGATGCCCCCGCCGGTACCGGAGATCATCTTCCCGAGCAGGCCCTGCTGGGCGGACTGGCTGGCCGATGGCGCGCCGGTGACCGAATGCGGGGAGAACAGCGAGTTGAGCGTGCCCAGCACCGAGCCGTCCGGGCTGCTGCGGAGCCGGGACGCGGCGTCGCGGGAGATCGCCTGGTCAAGCTGGGCGAACATCATCCGCGCCTTGGATATCGACGCGTGGTCGAACACCGCCGAGATCCTGACTTCGTGCTTCTTGCGGGTGAAGTCGTCTACCCTGGCTTCTTCGAGCTTCAGGTCGCGGTCGAACGTGTCAGTTCTGAGGGTGAGTCGTGCCTCGATGGCACCGGCATCAAACACGTCTCACCGCCCTCTGTCCCAGGCCCGGTCCCGAGAATGCGGGTTAGCTTCCAGTTCCGCCCGCATCTCGCTCAGGTTGATAACCTTCACGCCCGCGTCCACGTTCTCCCGCACGGCCGGCCCGCTGGGCATGCCCGGGATCACGTCGCCGCCCGGCTGGCCGTACCCGCCGCTCGCGTCCGCTTGCATCGCGAACGGGATGTCCTCGTCATCATGCAGTCCCTGGAGGTACGTCTCCTGGACATCCCATGACAGCGCGTCCCATTCGTCTTTGCTGAACCCGAGCCAGCGCCTGACGGCGTAGACTACCGCGCGGCGGCTGCGGGTGGCAGCGTCAGTACCTGCGCGTTCCCACCGCCGCCGACGACTTCCGGGGACATCACCTCTTGCTGGAGCCAGCCGAAGAACACGTTCCGGATACGCGGCGGGAGCTTGAGGATCTGGGCCTTGCTCGGGTGGTCCGAGCACAGGCCGGAGTAAATCCCGGCTACCCGGTCGGTGATCGCGGCGATGACCTCGAAATCCAGGTCCTCGATGATCCCCATCAGCTCGGTCGGGTCGGAGATCGAGTCAGCGCCCTCGGGCAGCTTGCCCTTGAAATCGGCCAGCATCGTCTTGATGCCCTGGTAGAACTCCTGGAGCTGCGCGTCGGTAGGCTCCCTGATCGTCCCGGCCGCGCCTTTGACATGAGGCTCGAACGTGTAATTCAGCGGCTCGACTACAGAACCGGCGTCAAAACCTGCCATGGGCGTCCTTACGAGGTTGCGACTGCCGTGAGGTCGGTGATCGTCACGGCGCTGAAGTTGCTGATCGAGGATAGCGTGAGCGGGTAGAGCCGCTGCTGCGCGGCGCGCCGGAACGCGGTCTGGACCTGGCCGGCCGACACCGCGACCGGGATGTAGAGCACGCGTGCGTAGCCGAGCTGGTTCTTGCCGACGATCGCGCAGCTGACGGTCTGGAAGTTGGTCGAGAGCGTCAGGACCGACTTGCCGGGCTGCCCCGCGCCGGGTGCGGTGACCGCGATCGAGCCGCCGTTGCCCCAGGACATGTTGATGTTCGAGATCGTTTCCTCGGACAGGTTGGTGGTGATCTGGAGATCGGCCGTGCTGATGGCCACGCCTACCGGCGTGGGCTGTTCCTCGATGGTGATGTTCTGGACGGTCGGGTTGAACGTCATCGTGACGCCCGCCTCGGTGGACCCGACGTAGGTCCAGCCAGCCGTCAGCCACGATGTGCCCACGCCGAGGTTCTGGTCGATCGGCACGGTCGCGCCGACCCCGGCCGAAGGGTTGTTCTGGACGAAGAAGACGCCGATCCCGTACAGCACGTTGGTCGTGGTGTAGTTAGGCGGCGAGTAGACCAGCGGTGCACCGGACACGGCTTATCCTTCCGGGGTCAGCGTGACGCCCGCCTCGATAGCGGACTGCATCACGGCGGGGACCATGCCCTCAGGCACGGGGCTGAACTCGGTGCCGATGTGCGCGGCACCGAAATGGAACTCCGAATGCGGCGGCTCGACCTTGATCCGCACCGTGCCGGGCGGCGCGGGCACAGAGGCGTCAAGTTTGTCGGCCTCGGCACGCAGCGCGAGTGCCCTGGCTGCCGGGTCGTCCGGCTGCTCGACGGCTGGCAGTTTCTGCGCCTGCGCTTGCTGGCTTACTGCCTTGGCAGCCGCGTCCGGACTGCTCCCTGATGGCTGCTCGGTCATGTCCTCGATCCTCTCACGTCACTTACGGCAAGGCGGGAATCAGCTCATAGAGCCGTAGTGCGAAGTTCGTCAGCGTGCCGCTGAAGTCCACGCAGGTGTACCCGACTCCGGACGGCGTACTGGCGCTGATCTGGCCGCCTGGCGCGCTGCTGAACTGCGTGCCGTCTGTCTGGGTGAACTGCTGGACCGACCACGGGCCTAGCCAGCCGTACTGCGCTGTTGCCGGGATGGTGACCGGGTACGCGGTGTATGGCTGGGCAAGGCCGCCTGCCTTCTGCCCGATCAGCGGGTACGCGGTGATTGCCTCGGACGCCGGGTTGTAGTACCAGAGGTACATGTATCCGTTGTTGATGAACTCGACCCCGGCATAAGGACCGGATGCCCAGGTCGTGGCGAAAGACGAGCCGCCTGTGCCGGCTACGTCGATGCCGCCTGACGGTGCCGTGGGGAATATGCCTCCGGCTGTGGCCAGTGCTGACACGTTCATCGCTACCGGGTTGATGAGAGCCCGCGTGGCCATCAGCCGCCTCCTGTAATGATCAGGTACGTGCAGGTGTACTCGAACCTGCGGTCTTGTGGGTTGAGCGGCATCGGGACCGGCGGGCTGCCCATCCGGGCCAGGTTGATCACCGGCACGCCGTTCACCGTGACGGGATAGGAGCCGTTCAGCACCGTGACGTCGAACAGCTGGGCGGCCAGCTCAGGCGCGAGCGGGTCATCGTCCGGGCCGCGCACCCGGGCCTGGAATGACCAGCAGTCCGCCCCGGCTTCCTCGGTGACGTAGCCTGGCCCGCCGCCGGGAGTGATGTGCACGGCCCGGTCCGGCGCGGACAGGATCTCGGGTCCGGGAATGAGCAGGTACCCGGTTTCAGGGATGTTCTGCCAGCCGAGCGCGACCATCAGGTTGATGATCAGCTGCGTGCGGGCGATCGCGGGCACCGGGTGCGTCATAGCCTGCCCCGCAGCGCGTGAGGTTCATTCCTGCCGGGGATGACGTGAACCTTGCCGTTCTTCATGAAGTAGACCGTGAGCCCGGCTGCCAGCCGCATCCGGAGCAGGGCGCGGCTCTTGATCTTCAGCTCGTACTCGCTGATCCGGCCGACTTTCGGCGGCCGGTCGAACACCTGGTCACCGCCGGCCGTCACCGAGGGGTGCCCGGATCCCATCAGGTCGCCCCATTCGCGCGGCGCGTGTATCTCAACCTGGTCACTCAGGTCTTCGGCCGCGCGCTTGAGCGCGGGCACGCCGCCGTCATCGAGCACGGTCCGGGCATAGTCGTCCAGGTACCGGCCGTGCCGCTCCATCAGCGGCGTCTCCAGGTACTTGGCGTGGCCGCCGCGCGGGTGATGAAACTCAAGATGCTCGTGCTGGTAGTGCGCGTACACCTGGTCCACGACCACGGACATGCCGAGGGTCTCCGGCGCGTGCACCATGCGCCGGAGGTCCTGCATCCTGTCCGCGAACGTGGCTGTCATCCCTGGTATGTCGCCCCTCCGTTGTCCAGCCCGAGACCGGCGGCATGCGGGGACCAGCCGAACGGGTCATCCGACGTCAGCGCGCCGGTGAGCGGGTCGATCCGGGTGTTGCTGTCCTGGTGCGTGAAGATCCTCGGGATCAGGTTGATGACCTCGCCGATCTCGCTGTTGACGCCGCCGGCCGCTGCCGGGTCGAGACGCAGCACGCCGTCACGGGCGTCGTTGAGCATCTGCTGGGCGTTCTGGTATGCCAGGTACGCCGGGTGATCGGAAGGTATCGCCTTGCCCTTGAGGTACGTGCGCCAGGCGAAGAACGCCGCGAGGTCGAGCGTGAGGTCGTGAAAGATGCTCGGCGGGGTGGCGCTGGCGTTGCTGTCGTCCTGGATCGAGCCGAAGTACACGCTGACCCGGTTGGACGCGGACGTGAGCGCGAGGATGAGCTGGGCCTGGCTCAGTGTCGCGGGCGTGCCGGTCCCGCCGTCCGTCCCGGCCAGCACGTTGATCAGGTCGGTCACGCTGGCGTACAGGACCGGGTTCGGGAGCACCGGGTAGACGGGCGTGGTCACGGCACCGCTCCCGCCAGCACCCAGGCCGCGAAACCGCCGAACGCCCAGGCCAGCGGCATCTGGCCGGTGAAGACACCATCTTCAGCCAGCGCGGCGACCACGAAGCAGATGCACCCGGCGACGAGCAGGACACGGACAAGCCACCACGCGCCCGTGTGCTGGACCGGCTGTCCTGGCTGCGTGCTCATTGCGGGTACGCGAAGGGCATGCCGGCCCCGGTCGGGTTGCCGCCGTTGATGCCGGTGTTCTCGTAGGTGGCCGGTCCCATCGCGACGCCGCCGAGCGAGTCCTGGGTCTGCTGGCTGGTCAGCGGGGTGACATGGCTGGACAACGTTCCTGACGAGGAACCGAAAACAGTAGCCGGTGCGTTGGCCAGTGCTGACCCGGCTGGCATGTCGATGATGGTGCCGCGCATGATGCGCTGGCTCACGCCGTCATAGGTGATAGCGATATCCGTGTTCACGAGCTGCGGGTTGGCTGCCATCTGAGCCTCCTAGTTCCCGGTTTCCGCATGGTCTGCATCATCGCCGGTCTCGCTGGCGGGCAGGGGTGCCAGGTTCCCCGGCCCGCCGTACTCTGCCGCCAGTTCCCCGGCCGGGTCCAGGTCCACGACGGTGCCCGCACGGACGAACTGACCGCGAACGGTGCAGGCCGCCTGGACGACGTACGGGCCGATTGCCATGTCTAGTTGGATACCCCCGTGGCAAGACCGGTTTGCGCGAGAGTGGCGTGCTGCGCGTAAGGCAGCACGGTGTACGGGTTGTAACCGGCGGCTTCCGCCAGGGCGTTGTTGCCGTAGAAGCCAGGGTCGTAGCTCTCGTTCAGCGGGTTGGTCCAGGTCCAGGTCGGCGCGCTGCTGTAGATCAGCGTGACCGAGCCGGTCGGCGGGAGCGGCACGCTGTACGGCGACGCGACCGGGCTTCCGGAGATGCCGGCCAGCAGGCTGGTCCAGGTCCAGGACGTGGGCACGACGGAGTACGTCAGCGCGATGGTGCCGCCGCCGGGGACGACGGCGGTAACGCCGGTCGCGGTGAACTGGGTGACGCCGTTGACCGCGACCACGGTCACGGTGCCGCCGGTGATCGCTACCGCGACCGGGTTGGTGCTGGAGTTGGTGGCCGTCACGGTACTGGCCGGGATAGCGGGCGTGAGAGCGGAGGCCAGCGAGGGCGACGTCACGAGGATGCCCTGCACGGTGCCGCCGGTCACGGTCGCGACTGCCCACTGGCCGGTCTGGTTGAGCTGGGCCACGCCGGTAGCCGGGACAGCTGGCGTAGGTACGGTCATCGCTTCTCTCCGATCAATTTGAAAGAGCTGCATGGCCCACGTCGTCGGAACCGTCTACGAACGCACGCAGGTTGCTCGCGCCGATCGCCTGGTACAGGAGCTGCGGTCCGTTGCTGCCTGCGGTGGAGTCGGCGTATATGACTGTGCCGGCCAGGAATGTCTGCGGGACGTTCGACCACACGCCAGCCGCCGCCGTGATCGCTGTGCTCCCGTACCCGGCCGCACCGCCGGTTCCCGGCTCGCCGGCCGCGACGGCGGCGGGCAACCCAGGCGGGAGCGTAATGGTAGCAGTGAGGACGAACCGGCTGAGTGCCATCAGAACCCCCAGGGCGGCGCGTTGTTGATGTTCTCAACGCTGGTGAGCGTGAGCACCGGAGTGGCCAGTGATACGTTCTGAGCGGTGGCGTGGTTGTACTGGAGGGCATTGACCGGCACTGACGTGGCGGATGTTGCACCGGTGACCATGACGATCTCCGGTGTCGCGCCCGCGTAGTACAGGTACTGGCCCGGGGAGAACTGCGTTCCGCCGGAGGCGAACGGCAGTGCCGTGGCCCCGGCGGTCGTCAGCGCGCTCGTCGCCAGCGGGCTGCCGCCAGCGCCGATCGTCACCTCGTACTCGCATCCGCCGCACCAGTACGTGAGCGTGCCGGTAGCGAACATCACGCGATTGACGTGGCAGCGCGGGCACACGGCTGTGATCTGCGCTGGCACGAGCGTTCCCGCGATGTTCGGCATGTCTTACCTCTTCCCCGCCGCTCGCGGCGGTACCTGCGGCCCGGCCGCCATCCTGGCCCTGGCCGCCGCCACGATGTCCATGTCCGCGCCGTCGCGCGGGTCGGATCCGCCCCCCGCGCCGCCGGGCACGATGTCGATCGCGTCCTCGGACTTCTGGTTCTCAGACCCGGGCATCGCGGGCTGGGACTCGGGGATGACCGGGGCGGTCTCGATCACCCGTGAGCTGCCGGGCGGGTCAGGGCGCGGCCCGGTGTCGCCGCGTACCGGCGGCCCGGGCCGGAACACCGGGCCGGATAGCAGCGACGGGTGGACGCGCTGCGGGAGCGACGGGTCGATGGTGCCCTTCTTGCGCACCACCTCGATCCGCCGTCCGTCGCGGTCCGGGTCGTGCCGGTTGAACCGCGCGGCCTCGTCCTCGGTGAGGTACACGGTGTCGCCGGCCATCACCAGGTCGGACTGGCGGTGCTCGCCCTTCTCGACCGGCCCGCGCCGGGGCAGGGACAGGTTGACCAGGGCGATGTACGGGTCACCGAGCTGGACAGCCGGGGCGTGCGGCTGTCCCGCGTTCAGCTTGGTCAGCAGCTTGTCGAGCGTGGCCTGCTCACGCTCGGACAGCGGCGACGGCGGGGCGTCGGTCGTCATTGTGTCAGACTCCGCTCAGGAGGCAGACACCCAGCGGCTGGTCCAGGCCGATGGCCGCGCTGCGCTGGGTGTCGGAGCGCCAGGTCTTGCGCGGTTCCTCGCGGTAGAGCGGGCCGGCGACGAACGGCAGCTCGTCGGCGTAGAAACCGGCCCGCTGGCGCTGCATGATAATGGCGTTGCCAGCCGGGACCTGGCGGCTGACCAGCACGTCCAGGTTGAAGATCTTCTCCGGCAGGACGCCTGTGTAGAGCAGGTTCTCGGACGCGATGTCACCGATGTACGGCGCGGCGAACGTGTTGCTCTGGAGCAGCGTGTTCTTGGTGCCGTGGTTGATGATCAGCGTGTCAGCCTCGAACCCGAGCCACTGCGTGACACCGGAAGGGGACACGATGTTGGCGTTCTCGACCAGGTAGCACGCCTGGGCGATGTCGGCGCGGGTAGTCGCGCTCGCGCTCGACCACGGGTTGGCCACGGCCAGGGTCTGGATGGACGCGTTGGCCACCACGGCGCTGTAGAACGCGGTGTTCCAGCTGTAGACCATCGTGTTCTTGACCTGGAGCAGCTGCCGTGTCACCGGGTCGATGGACTGGCGGCGGCGCATCTCGTCGGAGACCATGACGGCCATCGCGCGCTCATGGCTGAAGACCACGCGCGGCGTGCCGATCGAGGTCGGCATGACCGGGACCTCGCCGAACTCAGGCCGGATCTCGGGGAAGTCATCCGCGTACAGCGGCGTGGACTCCGAGTACCTGACCGCGCCGCTCGGGGCCGCGCCGCCCATCCGCAGAACCGAGTCCATGATGAACTCGTTCTCGGTGATGTCCAGGATCAGAGCCGGAATGACCAGGGGGTCTTTCAGCAGCTCGTTGACGGTTATCCGTGGTGCGTCAGAATAACCCCGCGCGCCAGTAGGCATCTGTTCACTCCCTCTCTAATGCCTAGTAAAGACGGATCCGGCCGAGGAAGTACGTCGCCGCACCCTGGCCGCCGATCTGCTGGGTGAGCATGCCGGCCGAGACGCCGCCGGGGTGCGCGCACCGGCCGACGATCACGGACGGGCCGGTCGCGGTGATCGCCGTGGCGGTGCCCGGCCAGTACGCGGTCTGCCGGAGCGAGGTGACGCACCCGGGGGCCGCGCCGGCCGAAGTACTCGTGCCGATGACCAGCAGGTCACCGAGAACGGCCGGGCCGGCGTACCAGCACCAGATGTCAACGCTGCCGTAGTAAACCGAGCAGTAGTCAGTGA
>Ga0316226_1001343_pt1 | contig 26841 bp, 25 predicted proteins | sample TBH18017metaG_FD_206009 | JGI IMG/M metagenome (GOLD analysis project Ga0316226, IMG submission 206009) | Freshwater microbial communities from Trout Bog Lake, Wisconsin, USA - TBH18017 | ecosystem: Environmental > Aquatic > Freshwater > Lake > Hypolimnion/Profundal zone | place: USA: Wisconsin...
TTAAGGCTAGTACCACCTTGTGGACCTGCTATAGAAGCAAATTTGGCACGTGCTTGACCTATTGACATCATAGTTAGAGCATAGGCATAGTCTTGGATCCATGGGAATGTCATAGGATCATTTAATAACATAATATCCGGTTTATAGTTTTCAACCCACAGCAATACACTTTCAAATTGGAAACTATCAGAATTATTGCCTGTATCACCAGCATAACCAAATGGCATTTTACGAACAATAGTTAGTTTCTTAGTAACCTTGTTCCATGTAAAGTTCATGTAACCACCAAACATAGTCATAGCTAGCTTTTGATAGTCAACAAACAGTTCGTAGTTTGTTAAACCGCCAACACGACCAGCAACTAACATATAAGTGTTTAGATAACCAGAGCTGAATGGCTCAAATTGACTAGCTGTTGTACCAGATACCGATCCAATACCACGACGGAAGATCTGTCTAACGTTCATAATATAGTTAGGTAGGATATATTCTTGTGTTTCTGGTTGTAGATCTAAGAAAGCGTAACTTTCTTCTGTTGCGTTTGAACTGCGCTGACGATAACGGATAAGAGCTTGTTTAATACCCATGTCAAAGTGTTCTTTGTCGGCTTCAACATCAATCATACCATAACCTAAACGTAGACGTATATAATCAATAATATCGTTTTGTAGATTTGATACGGTAGTTAACTGTGCTTGTAGGTTAGCATCAAACGCAATATGCCCTGCGCCTGTGCCCGTAGACGGATTATAAAGACTGTCTGTTATAACACTAAGATTAGGTGTTAAGGTATCTGTAGTTGACGAAACATTTGCTGGTATTAAAGACATTTAAATTATCCTGTTGTCAAGTATTTATCGTCAACAACAGGATAATTTTGTTTATGCTACTTTCAGTAAGATCGTATCTTCGTTGATACGTCCGTTAAGTTTAACTTCTGTAGTTTTGATATTTTCTAAAAACTTGCGCAATTCAACTTTACTAGCTGACATAAACTCTTTAAGTTGTACTTCAGGTTTACGAATAGTCTTTTGTGTGCTTTTGATATCATTGTATCCTGTAATAGTAGTGCCTTTAACATTTAACGCACCTCCCATTTCTTCAGCAACATAACGACCAAGTTTACGTGTTTTAACATTGTAAACCCACAATACCTGTGCGCCAATAATGTCTACAGGGCTAACACTCACTAATTTAAGTGTAGTATCATTCTTTAGATATTTAAGTTTGGCAACAAGTTTTTCTTTTTGCGGAGGTTTACGTACACTTGCTTTCTTAGTTGCTCGTTTAACCTGTCCATATTGAGCGAAACCATCAAACAATGCTGTATAGAAAGCTTCTAAACGTTTGTAGTCAGCTGTTTTAAGGTGTGCGTAAGCATCAACTGTGTCTTCATCCTTGCTAGTTTTTGCCGCAAGGAACTCTGCGCGGCTACGTTCAAACGGTGCTAGTATTCTAGCTAGTGTTGCCGGTGCTACACTTTTAGCTAACAAATATTCATATGCTTTTGGATCTACAGTTTTACCTTTAAACAAATCATCTTCTAATTCTAAGAAATGTAGTTGGTGCTTGTCTGCTATAGCATTCATACGATCTTGTATTGTAGGTACCTTTACGTCAATCTTAGGTGCCTTTACATCAGCTTTCACTGGCTCTTCATCTTCTGCCAATTCTTCTTGTAGCCGGATAACTTTCTTTACAGTAGCTAACAAGTATTCTACATGACGATCACGTAAGGGCATACCTTGTGTATGTGCTTTAATAATAGCGCAGGCAGTAAATGGCGTTAGGCCATCTTTGGTTTTGGCATAGTAGTCAATGGTTTCTTTGTCTAATTGATGGTACACACTGTCTTTACCTTGATGTTTACGCAACCATTCTACAAAATATTTTTTTAGATCTTTTACACTGTAATAATAATTGTAGTAACGCATGGCTTTACGGAAGGTATGATCAAATTCTTCTTCAGTAAATAGCAAAGCACGTTCTGTATCCCACACTGGCTCTGTGCCTGTGTACTTTTCATCTAAGAAAATAGGATCTTTAGTTACTTTAGCTTTCTTCTTTGCGCCATCAATCTTAATTGCCATTTGTCATTTCCTTTTCTAACTCACGTTTAACCATTTTGTATGCTGTCTTATCGTATATATCCATGTCATCCCATTCACTGTTAATTTGCGCTAGGGCTTTCCAAAGATCACGATTGTAAAATTGTACTGCTGAGTACGCTTCTTCTATAGTCATAATTAACATTATTTTTGTAGTGTGTATTTAATTAAAATATTTTTTGCTTCTGTAACATCAGTAATAGGTTCTAACTTATCTAATGTAATTAGTTCATTATGTAGATTAATAGTGCGTTGTGCTTGATATAATCTATTATATTTCCCATCCGGATAAGATGGCTGTGTCCAAGAGTGTTTCATTTTTACCCCGCAAGTAGAACAGCAAATGTCATCATACGTTCATAGTTTGCTATCTCTTCGTTGACTTTGTCAACCAGTTCTTTATGTAATCTGGTTTGCTTACCCAATCTGCGGCAGTTAATTTCTTCTTTACTTACATCTTGTACCATTAATCCAATATTATGACTGATGTTCCACATTTCGTGACTATATCGTTTCATAGTACGTATAGGTGCTTCTATACGTTGCTGTACTGTAGACCAATCCATACTTGTTTGTATCTTATTTTCCATTTTTGTATTATACTATCTATTTGGCTAGTTGTCAATCACGATAAATATACAAACAGTAGGAATTTTTAATGCCACGTTTAAGTTTATACAAACCCGAAAAGGGCAGAGACGACAATTATATTAGTAAGATTATGCACGAGATGTTTACCGTTGGTGGCGTTGATGTGTATACTCACAAATATCTAGGTCCTCTTGCTCAGCCCAATGTTAGTGCCACTGAGCCTGGTAATACTAGTCCACTAAGCACAGGCATTACGGGTATTCAAGATTTACTATTCTTAGAAAACCGTGATCGCAAGTATGATACATCAGTGTATACTATGCGTTGTGTTTATCGTGTAAATGATAATGATTTTGATCTTACACAGTTTGGACTATTTCTAACTGGCGATACTATGTTTGCCACGTTCCACTACCAAGACATGGTAGAAATTTTAGGTCGCAAACTTATGGTAGGTGATGTATTAGAATTGCCTAATTTAATTGATTACTATCCTTTAGATGAAGGTATTTCTGCTGCGCTCAAACGTTTTTATGTTGTACAAGATGCTAGTCGTAGTTCAGAAGGTTTTGCCGCAACTTGGTGGCCTCATCTATGGCGTGTTAAACTACAACCACTAGTAGACAGTCAAGAATACAAAGATATTCTTAATAACTTACCTGCTACCGACAGTGGCGATAATAATAATACATTAGGTCAAGTTTTGAGTACATATAACAAATATATTGCGATTAATGATGCTGTTGTTAGTCGTGCCGAGCAAGATGTACCTGAAAGCGGATATGATACCTCAGCTATATACACTGAAGCTGTTGATGCCAACGGCAACCCAATTGACCCCGGTGCGTTAGATGCTAGCAATGTATTAGATGATGCCAGTGATGTTAAGAATGATGCCAGCGCACAAACTTTAACATCAGCACAGAAAGTAGAAGGATACTTAACCGGAGATGGTTTGCCACCTAATGGGGCTACTGTTGCGGCTGGTATTAGTTTCCCTGTAGTGCCTAAATTAGGTCAGTACTATCTACGTTTAGATTTTACACCTAATAGACTATTCCGTTATGATGGCACTCGTTGGGTCAAAGTAGAGGACGCTGTGAGAACTAATTTAACACCAGGATCAACTAACACCACACAATTAAGTGGATTTATTAATGATACTAATAAATTCATGAGCAATAGTATTGCTTGGGACGCTATACGTATCAGTAGCAACTATACTCCGGGAGCTAACTCCTTTACAAGTTCGTTTAATATTACATCAGGTGTTATTATTACTAACGTATTGTATTCGAGTACTTATGGAGTACAAACTTCATTAAATGAAATACCAATCACTAATACACTAGCAAATGCTAGCGGTAATTTGAGTATCACTGTTGCTAATACCTACAATGTAGGTGACCTATTACAATATAATGTGTATACTCATGTGATTAACGAAAGACAAGGTCTAAGCAAGGCTCTAAGACCATCAGCGGATAACTTATAATGGTAGCAAGTCAACAATTTTTTTATGATGGGCAAATTGAACGCTTTTTAGCACAATTTATTCGTATGGTCAGTGGCTTCCAAGTTGAGTTTGGTGCTGATCGAGATGGTAATCAAACCCTACAGCGTGTACCAGTATACTATGGTGATGGTAGTAGACAAGTTGCTACTATTATTACGCAAAACTCAGCACCTAATACCTTACCAGTGGTTCCTGCTATGACTGTGTATATTTCTGCAGTTACCTACGATAAAGAACGTATTCAAGATCCTACATTTGTTGGCACAATGAATATTCGTGAACGCTACTACAACGAACAAACACAAGAATACGAAAATCGTCAAGGCAATGCTTTTACTATCGAACGCTTGATGCCTGTTCCTTATACCTTAGAACTTAAGTTAGATATATGGACTAGCAACACTAAACAAAAATTACAATTAATAGAACAGTTACAAGTATTGTTTAATCCAGCAATGGAAATTCAATCAACAGATAATTATATTGATTGGACTAGCCTTAGTTACGTTTTACTTGATAGTATTAACTGGAGTAGTCGTACTGTTCCAATCGGCACAGACAATCCAATTGATGTTGCTACTATGTCATTTAAATTACCTGTTTGGATAAGCCCACCTGCCAAAGTTAAAAAACTTGGAGTTATACAAAAGATCATTGCTAATATACATAACAGCGACGGCGACTTAAGTGATGCTATATTAAATGACGATAACCTATTAGGAGCTAGACAGTATTTTACTCCAATGATGTATGGAGTACTATTAATAGGTAATACATTAACCTTGTTAAAATCTAGCGAAGTAGAAAACCCACGAGATATCAACGGAGAGAGTATAGCACAAACTCCAGTCAAAGTAGGTACACAAGACATTTGGCGCAAATTAATCAATGTCTACGGTGAATTAAATAATGGAGTTAGTCAGGTCAGACTACTACAAGAAGATGGTATTACCGAAGTCATTGGTACTGTGACCTACCATCCAACAGACGATACTCTATTGATTTTTAATGTAGACGTCGATACTACTCCTACCAATTCCTTACAACCAATTAATGCTATCATTGACCCTACTAAGTCAAGTATCACTACAGCAATTACTCAACCTAGTAGTGGAACACGCTACTTAATATTAAATCCAATTGGTAGTTTTAATAATCCACCAGGAACAGGTCCTGCGCTATGGCGAGGCACAGATGGAGTTGATATTGTAGCCAATGCCAATGACATTATACAATACACAGGCAGTCATTGGGTAGTTTCATTTGACAGTCAGGCCAATGATACGCTACAATATGTAAGTAATCTAACCACAGGCACTCAATATAAATGGTTTCAACAACAATGGGCGAAAAGTTGGGAAGGCGAGTACAAAGAAGGTCTATGGACCTTGGTCATATAGAAGGTGTAGGCGCTTTTATATACTGTACTTCAACTAAACGTTATCTTTTTCTATTACGCAATGGCGACAAATATGATGGTACTTGGGGTCTGGCGGGTGGTAAGATCGATCCAGGCGAGCATTTATTATCTAGTTTGAGTCGAGAATTAACTGAAGAACTAGGTTACAATTTCCGCAGTATTAAAGTCATTCCTTTAGAAAAATTTACCAGCGACAACGGCAAATTTATATATAATACTTTTTTAATTCCATTAGATGGCGAATTTATTCCGTTATTAAATGAAGAACATCGCGGGTATTGCTGGGTAGCCTTGGAAGATCATCCAAAACCCCTACATCCAGGAGTTTGGCGCACAATCAATTTTGATGTTATTATAGAAAAGATTAAGACACTACAAGAAGTATTATAGATCGCACTCTAATACAAAATCTCTAAAATTAATTTGTCTAAGATTCGAACAATATTTTAAAGTTTCTGGGAGTAGATTTCTACCGTGTGGTGTAACCCAGACCCAATCAACATCATCATAGGCATCAAATAATGCTTTGCGATTGTCAATCCATTTAGTATCGTCAATATCGAGTTCACTAGGATCATATCCTTGCGTACCAGCATAGACATTCCAATTAGTAGTTTCAGTACTGTGGCCATCAAATCCTAATAGATAGATTTTTTTATGTTCATCAAATGCGGCCAGATATGCCGCTGTTGTGCCAGCATCTACATAAGGATCATACGGTATTAGATAGAACTTATTTGGATATTCTAATAGATGTAGATTATTAGTATAGACAATATTATTTTGTATATAACTTGAACTGGCTATTTCAGTAACTATGCCACTACCTCTGGCTATTAAGAAATCAGGAGTAAAATCTCTATATAGGGCATTACAGCCATAAGTTTGTACAGTATCTCTGCCCAACAAGCCGCTAGATTTTTTAAGATTGTTAAGGTCAAATCCTAATCTATTAGGGCCATTGCCAATGACTACAGCTCTATTAGATATTTGATTATTAGTTACAGCACTAGGTACTGTCTCAACTGTGTTTATCCAGCGTTGAAATTCATACTTACGTTCTGTAATAATTTCTTCGCCGGCATAGTATTGACGGTATTTTTTCTGTATGTTTGCCATTGGTTACCTATTAAACAATAAATGTACCCATCGCTTTAACGTTGGCCTGTGCTATTGTCGATGTATAATAAATGTTTACATTGCCACTAATTACATTAGCACTAATAGTACCTACACTAGTTCCATTATTTACTATTCCGTAAACACTAACAAAAGCATTACCGTTACCGTCTGTTAACACGTGTGCTTCATATGTTTCAAAGTTGGTTGTGCCAACTTTGGATGTAATCAAATACTTAGCAGTAGTATAAGCAGTTTGACTCCATGTATCAACTTGCACTGGCGTATTTGCTAATGGAATATTAACAGGTGTTTGATTGTAGGTAACTTTGTTTCCTGTTAAGAAGTTCATGTTACCCACTGGGTCAACTAATACACGCTCAGTTGTACCCGATGTTCCTGTCCATATACTTGATCCTGTATTATCAGCAATAAATTGATTTAAACCATTACCGCTAGCAAGTGTTGAAACTACAGTAGTAGTTGCTAATACACGAACGTCAATGACATCACCAGGTGCCGGAGGTTCTGTAAATGTTAAAGTTGCACCGCTTACACTATAAGCAAGTGTTGGGAACTGCATCACACCGTTAATGCTTACAATAGTGCTTGACGTTGTTGAGTTTGCTTGGATTGTATAGGTCGTGTTTGTGCCGTCAACGTTTCCGTATCCAGTGTTGCCACTAAATTGTCTATCACTAATTACAGTAAATGATGATCCTGTTGCTTGCCAAGCACTGCCATCAAAGAATTCTACGTTATTAACAGTGCTGTTAAAACGCATCATACCTTGTACATCAACGTTACCACTATTACTTGGTCGTTGTGCTGTTGTACCTACTGGTAATAACATCGAATCATGTGAGTCAACTTTAAATGTAGCACCAGGTTGTATTGTAGTATTACCGCCACTTGCTCCGGGTCCACTACCACCAACTACTACAGCACCGAGGTTACTGTTAGCATAAATTAATGCTGTGCTTGTAGCACCTTTAACAGTAAAATTGTCACTTGTTTGGCTGTTATTAATTACAGCACCATTAGCTATCCATAAGTTGCTGTTAATACCTACACCGCCGTTAACTGTTAGTGCGCCAGTTGTTGGACTTGTGGCAACTGTACTATATTGTATACCAACGTTTGTGTTATTAGCACTTACTCTGATACCCACAGTTGTAAATGAATTAGCAGAAATTACTACATCTTTAGTTGCTGCTAATATCAGATTGCCACCTATACCGAGACTATAACTATCTATAGGTTTAATGATAGGAACATTTGAATTATTAAGATAATTAGAACCTGTTATACCTACTAAATGTAGATTATTGCTGTCTGACCCGGTATCTGCCATGGCAGCAAATTCAGAAGTTGCTAAATTACCGTTACTGATATTTTGTATTGATATTCTTTGTGAAGAGTTAGAAACCGCAGTAATTTGTACAACATCTTCTAAATATAAATTATTATTTAGATCTAGTCCAAGAGCAATTCTGGTATTGCTCTTAATAACTAAATTCCCAGCTATGCCAACGCCACCATTAACTACCAAAGCACCAGAAGAGTAACTATTCGAAGTAGTAGCTGTATTAACTGTTATTCCAGAATCAGTAATATTAGCACGAATATTTGTGTTTAAATATCCGCCAGTAAAGAATGAAATTGTTTTTCCTACAGTATCTGTACCAATTACTAAGTTAGCAATATTAGAATACATATAGCCGTCACCTGGACTTGCTACAGTAAATCCTTGACCATTTACGTCATACCCGCTTCCTAGAATACCAATATCAAGGTAGTTATTTGTGTCAGTTCCGATATTATTATACAGAGCAAAATCTGTACTTGCTATGTTTCCTTGACCAAAATTCTGTACAGCAACCTGTACACTATTATTTGTATTACCAGCAAAATATCCTAATACACTAGTATGTATACTTGTGAATGCATTTACTCCATTTTGTACAACACCTAATATACCAGCAGTAGTAATATTACCAGCGGCACCAATAGCACCCGCTGTAACAATAGAGCCACTAGTTGATGTATTACTTGATGTTGTGGCATTGGCATAGAAACTAGCACTTGCTGATAAGGTTGTAAAGGCACCTGTACTTGCTGTCGCATTGCCTACCGGAGTAGCATTGATAGCCGCAAATTCAGCTAACCCGCCAATGATATTTCCGCTAGTACTTAATGTAGCAGCAACAATACCAACTGCTAATAAATTGCCTGTAGTATTAATTTGTCCAGCATTTAATTGTGGAGTCAAAATATTACCAGCAGCATTGATATATCCGCTGATTGTTTCATTTCCGTTAACAACTAAGGTATTAAATGTAGCTGTTTGTCCAAGTACGTTGCCTTGTACATTTAAGTAACCACTGTTAATTGTTTGGTTGCCATTAACTGTTACGCTGTTAAATATAGCACCTGTTGCTAATACATTACCGGTTGTATTAATCTGTCCAGCATTTAATTGTGCTGTTAAAACATTGCCTGTTACATCTAAATAACCAGTTACAATTTCGTTACCATTGACTGTTAAAGATTGGAATGTACCCGATGTTCCTAGTACGTTACCAGCACTGTTTATTTGTCCTGCTACCAAGGTACCTTGAATACCTGCTCCACCAGCTACTTGTAGTGCTCCGGTTGTAGTTGATGTTGATGCTACTGGGTTAGTTAATACTAAGTTACCAGCTTTAACTCCATCATAGATAGCGTTAGTAAAGTCAACTTGGCCACCAGCTGGCTCTGGAACATTACTGAATATTTTCCAATAGCCGTCTGCGTTATCACGAATCATACCAGTGTGTTGATATGTGTTACCAGAGCCACCAATAAAGTGACTGTAGAAGCCTAGATCATAATTGTATGGATATACCACATTACCTTGTAGATATAATAGTGGATCTTGTACAGCTAGGTATTGATATCCTGTACCAATAATATTAGCTGCGTAAATATTACCTTGAACAAATACGTCTTGGCCGAAACTAGCACCACCTGTTACTTGTAGAGCACCAGTACCAGTCGATTGTGTTGAGTTTGTCGAGCTATTAAGAATTAATGTGCTTAGTGTACCAGTTTGTCCTAGGATATTACCTTGAACGTTTAAGTAACCACTGTTAATTGTTTGATTACCATTAACAGTTACACTATTAAATGTACCAGCGGTAGCTAAGATGTTGCCAGTGGTATTGATCTGTCCTGCGTTTATTAGAGCAGTTGATATATTACCTGTTACGTTCAAACTAGCACCAGTAAATGCTGTGCCTGTGTTACCAATAAATCCAGATTCAATATTGCCAGCAATCGCATACGTAAATACCGCAGTGCTCGGAGTTACATTACCAATTGCTGTATTTTGTATGCCTTGTCCTACATACAATCTACCACCTATACCAGCGCCACCTATTACTTGTAATGCGCCACTGGTTGTGTTTGTGCTTGCTGTTGCTGATTTAATTAATAACGCATTTTGCGCATAATTAAAACGAGCAATTTCGTTAGATGCTCCTTGTCCGTTTAGGGAGAATACTATATCATTGGCTAACGATGTTGATAGTAATAAGTTACCACTTCCTGTTACAGCATTACCAAATACATACAAGTAACCATCACCTGGATAATTTAATTCGCTACCAGCGCCGCCGGTAAAGCCGGAACTGTTGATACCCATGTCGATGTAACCTTGGGTAGTATTACCTGTATCCATTGTAGCGACAAAGTCTGAGGATGCGTTTGATCCAGCATTGAGGTTTTGATTGTTAATTTGGATGAAGTTGTTAGCATTACCAGTTGATTGAATAGTCGTGTATGGTTGTGGAGTATATCCTATTACACCAGCATATAGGGCACCAGCACCTACAGCATTACCATAGAATACACCAATGTTACCACTAATAGTAAAGCTATTACCGATGACATTTAGATTGCCGCCTACCCATAAATTTCCACCAATGCTTGCTCCGCCGGTTACCTGAAATGCGCCAGTGCCAAATGCTGTTGCTTGTGTAGCGTTTGTAACTGTGGTTATTCCACTAGATGTTAGCGTTGTAAACGCACCTGTGCTAGTTGTAATATTACCTATCGGAGTCGCGTTGATAGCTGCAGCCTGAGTTAATCCTAAGAGGACATTACCGCTGGCATTTATTGTTGTTGTTATTAAACTAGCTGATAAGATATTTCCAGATACATTTAGATATCCAGTAAATGTGCCGTTACCGTTAACTAGTGCTGAATTAAATGTAGCACTTTGTCCTAAAATATTACCTTGAACATTTAAATAACCACTATTGATACTTTGGTTACCATTGACTGTTAGACTATTATGAACAGCACCAGCTGATAATATGTTGCCAGATATATTAATTGCAGCACCATTAAATTGTGTGCCTACATTACCCACTGTAACTGCGGCTACGTTGCCGAATGTTGCTGTGGAACCTGTATGTAATTGTGCGATACTTGTACTTGATAAGATATTACCAGTAACATTTAAGTTAGCACCTGTAATAGCGCCTGTGATATTAATACCACCTACGTTGGCAAACCCACCAACGTTTAAACTACCGATACTTAATGGTGCTAATCCTGTAGCATTAACGTTACCATATGTTGTGCCTGTTTCTGCGGTAGCAATTAAACGGAATTCTTTGTAGGTTTCGCTCCATATAAATGCTTGGTTAGTTGATGTACCGCGATTAAATACAAAACCTTCATCGTATGTATTTGTACCGCTAAAACCATTGTTTAAAACAATTAATGGGTCATTAACATAGGTGTTAGTTGATGCCACTGTAGTCACCGCACTACTACCTAATACACTTAAGTTACCTGAAATTAACAAGTCACCTGGTATAGTAACGTTACTAGCAAATAAGGAACCTACGATAGATCCTGGCTGAATCTTTTGGCTAGCTACAATAGTAGCATTGTAGATTTGATTATTTAATATTCTGGTTAAGGCCGACATGGACACTCCGCAATTTATTGTTATAACACGCTAACAGCCTGCGGTTCCATATCCCCTTAGCTTGATCTGTGTTGTTTAGTATATTTATGCGAGTTTAGAAATTATATTGCTGGTACTATTGGGATTATCTTCTTAGCTGTTTGCTCGGGGCGGCCATTAACCCACCAGAATATATCTCGTCTATCTGCCCGTTGCGGACCATCGATGTAAATGGGAACATAGCCTGTGATTAGTTCAAATATGTTGGCAAAGATAGCAACGTTATCGCTATAAGCATTATCACAAGTAGCTTCCCATAAGTCGCCTGTTAAAAACATACAAGCACCTTGACATAGGTGTATCATAGGGCAGTTAGGACATTCTGCTCTATCGCTCCAATGTGTAGCTGTGTCAACTCTAACTTTGGATAAGTCACTAACATGCCCAATGTGATGTGGTATACCAGCTGGGTTTCTAGCCACTGCGCTGACGTTTTGGCAAGTAAGTACATTACCATGTAGGTCCACAGCAATGTTATTAGCCTTATCCATACCGCACTTTTGTGGCACAGTTTCTAGCCGACGCTGTGACTCAACTGATGTTAGAAACTTTCTAACCTTTTGACTTATGCCCAAGAAACGTTTTGCTTTTAAGTCACGTATTTCGTTGTAAGTTTTGTGCCTATACTTGATTTGGTCATCAGCATCTAACAAGGAATTTTGTAGGCCGCCTACATCATAAGCATCAACAAACATGCCTTCACCTATTACTAGGTATTGTAGGTAGTCTTCACCAAGGTTAGTTCGAATAAACTCTTCAAAGTAATCAGTAATAGCTTCACGGCTAGTGTTCTTGCTGTTCATCATAACGTTGAAGCTTACTTTGTGCTTAGGTGCTAGTATTTTGTACAGGGCTATTACTGCCATTCTACTACCGTCATCAGCTAAAGGATCAGGGCCGCGAACATGTTGCCCGGGACCATCATGACTTATACCTACGCCAAAGCTATGACGATCCAACCACATGATCTTTTCTAAGTCCAGCAAGCTACCATTGGTAATTACACTGTGTTCTGCCTTGGGATATTGTTTGATAATTGCTTCTGCTAAAGGCTTAAATGTTTTCCAATAGACAAATGGCTCACCGCCCCAATACTCAAATTTAACACCCTCGCCGGTTCCGGGCAACCAGTTAGGCATATTAGCCACAAAGGCCGCTACATCATCTGGTGTAGTTTCATCTGAATGTGGCACAAAGCGTTGGTTACAATAATCGCACTCAAAGTTACAGCTAAGACCCATTTGAATTTTAACTGTGCTAAGATTGCTTTTACCTTGCTCTATTACAGATTGTACGAGATTGGCGTCAACGTTATTAGGTGCTACAATAACATCGCCATCTTTCCAACGAAAAGAATTATTTGATGTATCATAGACGACATCTTTATATTCTTGTGTTGCTGATTTATAGCCTGTAATTTCAAATAATGCCACTGTTATGTCCTAGGTATGTAACGATAATTCCAACTGTCACTGGGTGTTAGATGTAGACCAACACTAAGTCTTAAATTATTCTTAGCACGAATATTAGGTGTCACTGGCATGTGTGCTAAGTGACTTGGAAATAATACTGCTCTATTAGGTATATATTCTATTTCAGTTAGGCCGAGACTAGTATCTGGTTTCTTAGTAGTGTCAGAAGTTTGCCAGCATGATTCATCGTTGAATATTTGTAGTTGCCCTGCCCAGGATTTATCCCATGACTCTGAAGCAAACCATATAAGTGAATAGTTACCCGGTGGCCCGTCGACGTGACAGTGTGATTCGTTAGATGTAGTAGCACCATTAATACCAACTCGTTGTACAGCAAATGGTCTTATGTCTAACTGGGCTAGCTGACCGTATAAGATGCCGCCAACTGTAGATTCTACTGTAGGATCAAATATGCGCCACACACAGGTTTTATTTGTAGCACCGCTTAAAGGTGGAAACGTCCAATAGCTACCCTTAAAGTATTCAAGACACAGATTCCATTCTTTGTCACTTAAGAAGTTGTCTATGATCATAACTTAATAAAGCTATTGGCCTGTTGACGGTCTTTAATTCTGGCATTCATTACTACTAGAATACGATCCTTGGTGCCCTTGTACATCTCAGACTCGTGGAACATATAAGCAGGATGAATGATAAACAGATTAGGCACTGGTTTTAATTGAAATAACATATTATGATTAAGTCCACGTGAACGCTGTGCTATAGGATCAATTAGTAGCAGTCTACCATCGTCACGGTCACATGTGTCCTCATTGCTGTCAACTACATCTAGGTCTACGTAGAATACACCTACATAGTCTATGCCGCGATGTGTGTGCGGGCGTGCCCTATCTCCGTAGACAAAGCGTCTGGGAAATACATTAATTTCAATCTCAAGTTCTTCTGGGTCAATAAAACCTTCAACTCGTAGAAAGTAATACATTCTTTCTTTAACAAGTTGTCTGAAGTATTGTATGCTGTCATCGGGGTCTAGAAACAGGTTAGGGATAGTTATTTCCTGATTGAATATTTCTGGCACACCATTATACTTGTCGATGTGCGGAAGTATTGCCTGATGAAACTGCTTAAGTATGTCATCAGTTAGGAAATTATGCTCCGTCCAGATATTAGTTGGCCATAATTGATGTAACATGTTAGATCTTTTTGTAGAATGGATGCTGTATAGGCTCAGCAATTCTAATAACAAAAGTAAAGAAGTAACGAGTTCTTTCGCCTAGATAGGGTTCACTTTGGTGATACAAGTATGCCGGGTGCATGATAAAGAACTTAGGATAAGGAATAACATCTATATTCTGCGTATGATTTAATGCTCGTGAACGTTGTGAAATAGGATCAGTTAGCAATAAACGACCTTTAGGTGTTTTAAAATTATCAGTGCCATCATTTACTACATCTAAATCAGCATAGTAAACTGCTACATAATCACAGCCACGATGGTTGTGTGTTTTAGAACGTTCGCCCGGTTGATGACTGCGTGCCGCACTTACTACTTCGATGTCGTACTTTTCTGGATTGATAAAACCTTCTGCTTCCATCATCATTAAGGTACGTGATTTGATAAATGCCTTCATCTTGTCGATAACAGGATGGTCAACATCTAATAAGTTATAGCCTTTGCGATTAGGATCTAGGATATCAGGAACATGTTTAAATTCCTTAGAATGCTCTTCACCAATTCTAATTAGTTCTTGATTTTCTTCATCACTGATATCGACCTTTTCCATTAGGATATTTACTGGCCAATGTCTTTGAATTGTTATTTGTTGATTATCTACGTTCATACTTGGATCTCCGCCTTACCTGTGTAAAACTTAAAGCCTGCTTTGACTTTGCCCTTACCTTTGAACATGAGAGTAGTCTGCGCTTGCCCTTGCTCATCTGTTATAAGTCTTGTTTCTTGTAATAGACCTGTTGTGGTTTCTAGGTATATTTCGATGCCAGGATTATGAGCAAGTGTGCCGTCGGCATTTACTAATTGAGTGTATACTATGTCATCTTTAAAGTCAAGTGCGATGCTGGGCAACATTGGAATAATGTCATCTAGACCGTTGCCATTAATAGTTTCGATAAAATTATCGCCTTGTTCAACCCCATTAATTACTATAGTTTTTGCTGGCAGGAATACAATCCAATCTTCAAAAGGGCTATCCGGCCATGGACGAGCAAAGCAAAATCCCTGCTGTATGCCCAGCATTGATGCTACTACATGCCCTGTGGTTGATTTAGAGTCTACTGTGTGTCTAAAGAAATCATATACACGAACTTTTTCGTGTAGTCTAAACCCTATACCTATAATAGCATGTGGCTGATTAATCTGTTCGTTTGAGCTGGTATCTCTATTAAGATCAGCCGGTGATAAAAATCCACTATAGTGATCAAGTTGATTCATATTCATTTCGCGGCGATGCGAAACAACACAATCTTTACTACCTATTAAGGTCAGATCGTATTTTATTCCGTCCATACTGTGTTCTATAATTAGCGTGTTGGGGCTTTGATCTTGCCCTACGTGAGGGCATTTTTTGAATCCTATCATAATATTATCCAGTGTAATATTATATAGTTATCTGAGTTTTCCCACTGAAGTATTTAAATCCGGCTTTGACTTTACCTTCTTCTGCGCCAATGACCTGTGTAGTAGCAAGACCTGTGCTGTCTGTTGTACCTCTAGCTTTGGTTAAATAACCTGCAGTTGTTTCAAAGTAAATATCAACACCAGCTTTTGCTATAGGATTACTGCTAGCATCTACCAGTTGTGCCGATACGGTAGTATCTGTTTTGGTTAAAGTGATCCCTGGAAGATTTTCATTACATACATCTGCTATGGTTTTATCGATGTCGATATCAAATGTTGTAGTAATGGCCGTTCCATTAACTGTTAAATTATTTGCCACAACAACAAAAGTCCAATCATCAACCGGACTATCCGCAAATGGTACTAGAACATACATGATAGGACGAATCTGTGTAGCGTTATTAAAAAACCCAGTTGATCCTTTGATTTGATAGGTGTATTTTAGTACGTCGACAAAATAAAATCTATTAGTTTCTTCAGACAGTCCGCAGGCAATAAATTGATGCGGGTTATTTAATGACAGTCCTGTTTTCTTTTCTGTTAAAATGTTAACTGGCGTAATTGTATCAGTGACATCCGGAGATTCTGGATAGTTATATGTTGTTACTAATCGGCCGTCCACCATAGTATTTGATGGAACTCCTTTAAACCAATTTAATTGAAAAGACCCATCTGAGTTTGTAGTTATTGAGATGTTGCAATTAACAAAGTCATTTTTAAATGGTCTAATATAAAACTTCATATCTATTTCCTTGAATTAACAATTACAATTACAGTTACCAACCATGGTGCCTATTAGGTTATTATTTATATCGTAGTAGTATAACGTCAATGCCATACCACTGCCACCCCAGGTAAAATGATTACCTGTTTCACCTACTTTTGAATAAGTCGGTAATTGGGCTGTTAATGTTGTGTACCCGCTGTCGTTAGTAAAGGCACTGATATTAGCTGGTGTTTTTGTAGTTTGTACTGTGCCATCACCAAATGTAACTATTCCATTTCCTAATATTACGCTCATAGTTTAATTAGCAGTTGCAGTTACAATTCGCTGCGCCGCCCCAAATAGTATTATTATTAATATCAGACAAATATAGTGTAAGACTATATCCCCAAGATCCTGTAAAACTGCCTACTGACTGTGCTTTTGTTGCGTAAGTTGCTGCTACATTACTTGGCGTTAGATATCCGTTATCGTTAGCAAAGGCACTGACATTGGCTGGGGTCGCTGTGGTTTGTACAGTACCATCCCCAAATGTCATTATTCCATTTCCTAATATTGCGCTCATTTTTAATATTCTCTTTAGCAGTTACAATTACAATTCCACGGTCCAGCAGTACCTAATTGAGTTCCAGTTACGCTATAGTAATATAATACCCCATTACGACTTGCTGTACCAGTTACTGAATGTATAGCATTAGGTATTGTTGCCCATGTTGATGCGGCTGTTGATGATGTTAAATATGAACTGTCGTTAGTAAAGGCACTGATATTAGCTGGTGTTTTTGTAGTTTGTACTGTGCCATCACCAAATGTAACTATTCCATTTCCTAATATTACGCTCATTCTAGTTTCCTAGTCGACGTTTAAGTTCATTGACTTCTTGACGTAGTTCTTTAATGGCTTCAATTAGTAGCGGAGCAAAACGTTCATATTGAACAGTTAAATATTCATCGCTGATCGGTGCTGTTTTAACAATTTCAGGTAATACTGCCTGTGTGGCCTGCGCACTTACACCAACTTCACGCTGACGTGTGTAGCCTAATCCTTGTGCCAGATCATTTGCTTCGTAGTAGAATCCAGTTAGTTGGTCTACTTTATCTAGAGCATTTTCAATTACACCTAGTTTAGTTTTTAATCGTTCATCTGAATAGTAACTCGTAATAGCATTAGTCGCACGTATTTCACCTACGTTACCAAATGTTCCAGTACCTACTCCCAATGACGTTAGTTGAGTATATGCTGCTGTTATATTACCTGTTGTTATATTACCTGTTGTTATATTACCTAATGTGGTGATATACGGTTGACTTGCTGTTTGTAATGTACCAGTTAAATATGCTCCGTTGACATATCCAGCAGCGGTTAGGTTGCCCGAAAGAGTAACTGATGAAGTACTAATAGTACCTTGAATAGTTCCGTATATAGCACCAGCAACATATAAGTTGCCGCCGATACCCATACCGCCACCGACAATCATTGCGCCCGAAGTAGATGAAACAGAATTTGTATTTGCTGTAATTGTTAAACTACTTGCTGTTAAATTAGCACCTGTTGTGCTAGCACGTAGCCAAGCCGTTTTTGTGCTATTGTAAACATAAGTAATTCCGTTTACTAGTGCTTGTTGTCCGTTTGATGGGCTTGAAGGAAATGCCATATTAATTTCTTCCTACTACAACTTCTATAGTTGCGATTGTATCATCATTAATTGTTTCTAGACTCTTACCAATTACGCAACCAGGGCGCCATTTTGTTTGGTCTAATCGTTGTGCTATACCTGGAGTGTTGCTAGTTACCACCAACTCGCCTTTATTAATAGGACCTTGGACTTGACAAGGCACACGTCCTTGAAGTGCTACCGGCAAACCATCTATACCTGTATTCATAGTATAAGCAGGATTAACTGATATAACACCAGCTACAGCCGAATCATGGTCTGTTGTGCTTATTGTAATTTCTTGATTACCACCAAATACCACCACAGTGCCCGGAATATAGGAATTATCAGCTACATATAATTCGGCTAAGTCAGCGTATACTGCCGTAGATGCTACCGAAAATACTGTTTGGAATGGAACTGATGCAGTGCCTATATTACCCCAACCACCACCGGCACCATTAACAATAGCAGTCGCAACATTAGATTGATTTACTGTTAACGCTTGTCCAACTGCCAGTGAAGTCCCGACACTAGCATTACTAGATACTGAAATACTCACCCCTGTTATAATTGCCACATTAGTGTTTAACGGAGCAGAAGTTATATCAACCCAAACATGATTAGTACCATCATACTCAAATTGGAATAAGATATCTGTACTAGTATCATACCACTGGTCACCAACTGTTGGGTTTGTTGGTGCTGTGCTTGATGTGGTTTGTCTAACACCCCCGGCATTGATGTTTCCTGCGGTAATATTTCCTGTTACATTTAAATTACCCAATGTACCAATAGTAGTAATATTTGGTTGATTTGCTGTTTGTATTGTACCAGTTAATGTTGCTCCGGTATTTCCGATAGTTGGACTGTACACTGCTCCAAGTGAAGCATATCCAGTTGAAGCAAGATTACCTGTTACTTTAAATGTTTTAGTGGCATTGTTAAATCGTCCGATTTCATTGCCAGTATCGCCGCCACCGACTGAAAATATAATATCAGCATTAGAATTGTACGTGCTTAATACTAAGTTACCGCTACTTACTCCGGCATTTCCTAAGACATACAAATAACCGTCATTAAACCCAGTAAGTCCATATCCCGCTTGATTATATGTACTCGAATTAATACCCATGTCAATGAAACCAACAAGGGCATTACCATTATCAGCGGTAGCTACTATATCTGTACTTGCAATATTGCCTGAATTAATATTTTGTATATTAAGTTGACTGTAGCCATTATAATTAGCCGACAATTGTAATATAGTTTGCGGCTCAAACACATACCCTGTACCAATACCTGCGTATAGTGCCCCAAAACCATTAACGTTACCAAAGAATTGGCCACTATTACCAGTAATATTAATTTGATTTATATTACCAATAAAGTTAATACTACCCGATACATTTAAATTGCCATTTACACTAGTATTTCCGCCATTACCAAATGAAGTTAGTCCGGCTAACGTAGTAATATTTGGTTGACTTGCTGTTTGTAATGTACCAGTTAACAATGCCCCACTATTACCAATTGTTGTAGCATTTACTGTTCCTGCTAGTATTGTAGACGTTGTAATTATTGAATTTACAGTAATATTACCAGCTGATATGTTGCCTGTGACTATTTCACTTTGATTTATAATCTCAGTGTTAACCGAAGTAGTTGTACCTAGTACAGTTAAATTACCTGTAACAACAATATTACCACCAACTGCTAGATTACCCTGTACTGTAGTAGTTGGACCTACTAAAGTATTAGCTGTACTCACTCCATTGGCTGATAGTGTTTGTGTTACTCCGTTTGAAGTAAACACAAAGGCATTATTAGTTACACCAATGGTACTACCGCCCAAATCAATAGTACTAGCTGAGAAATATCCTGTACGCCAACGTAATGTTGGACTACCTAAATCATATGCGACATTTGATGTAGGCAAAACATTACCAGTAATATTAACATTAGCAGTGTCAAGTAATACTTCTGTTGTGCCATTAATTAACTCATAGCTCGATACTGTGGCACCATTGAAGTTAAGATGACGAACTTCGATAACGTCTGTAGTCAAAGGTATTTCGCTAAATTGAATTTCGTTATTAGAAACAATGTTATAAGCAGTAAATGGTTGTTGTAGCGTACCGTTAATGCTAACCATAACACCAGTAGTGGTTGAATTTGAACTCAATGTATAAACATTACTTGTACCGTCTGGATTGATGATATCCGATGAAATTGTTGCTTGCCCCGGAGTTATCCAGGTATTACCATTCCATGTTTCGAGTTGACTGTTGTCTGTGTTAAATCTAGTAAAACCTATTAACGCATTACTTGGGCGAGTCGAAATATTCCCTGACGGGATGCCCAATGCTAAATTTCCTGTTATCTGAACTGTGCCTGTGCCCGTTGGGCTCAAATAAACATTACCGTTAGCAAATGATGTGCTAATAGTTGTGTTGCTAAAAGTAATATTGCCTATGCTAACAGCCGCAGGTAACCCAAATGTTCCTGAATACACAGCACCACTGATATACACACTATTACCAGTGAAGCTAATAGGGCTACCGCCACTATATGGTGTGTTATTACCGTTGAATTGTAAAATTCCTGACTGATAATCAAAAAACCACTCATCATTGTTACCAGAACCTGTGGCAAATATCTGTGTGCCTTTTGAAGCCACATTGGCTGCATTACCACTAGGTGCTATCCATGCTTTGATTTGATAGGTAGGACCAAACTCAGGCGGAATCCAGAATGTCTGTCCTGTTTCCCACGTTAATGTAGGTGTTGTAATTCCACTGTCATTGGTACACTGTATTGGAAAGCTAGAAGTAAAGACCGTGACCACGCTGGTATTACTGCTAGGAATAATACTAGGAATCTGCCCAGACTGCTGCATAATTTTATCAGCACGTATTTGTAAGGGACTTGGAAACGGCTCTTGGGTCGCATCAACGTTGCCTGATATATCAGTCTTAGCCGCGCCAAAGCCTATCTTTTTCCAAAGGTAGTCTACTTTCTGCGAATCAGGTACTTGTGATATTGACATCTTATGCTAATCCTAAAGTAGTCACTGTTTGACCACTTGCTAACGCTATTCTTATTAAGGCCACATTATTTGTTGCTGTTGTTAAACTTACATTACCAAATGTAATTGTATAGTTTCCGTTTAGTGCTACGTTGGCCGCTATCAGTGTGCCTGATCCACAACCATTTGATCCATTACCACCACTACCTGTGTTTGCTCCGGGACGTCCACTACCACCATAGTTAACAGTGGCATCTAACCAACCATTTAGACTACTAGTTTGATCTATATATGTTCCGGGTGCCGCTACCCAAACTCCAGCAACACCCGCTGGTGCTACTATATTTAAGTTAAATCCACTTATACCACTACGTTGATAGCCCATGGTAAAGTATTGATTATTAGCACCGTCACCACTACGATTAGGTCCTGGCGGTAAGTAGCCTGTGCTGTAATTGTTAGCTGAGAATTTTAATACGCCAATTCTTATGGTTGCTTCTCGTGTGCCTGCTACTCCGGGATCAGCAGCTTCTGTGTAGACATTAGGTGTGGTCATGAAGTTAGTAGAACTTACATAGCTTGGTGTATTGGTTGTTGCTGCCAAGAAGTAGGTGCTACGCACTCCTGGGTTAGTATTACCTGATGTATTTGCTGATATAGCAATTTCACTAATCCCCGTTTGCGCCGCAGTATGAACTTGTATGTTAGCATTGGCGCCAATGTTATATAGATTCACTGATTGTCCGTTACAGTTAGTGGCATATATCAAAAGATTAGCCACACTGCGCACAGAGCTTGATGTAATTGATACTGTTAAGTTGGCCACTGTGTAAGGTGAATATGCTCCGCTGTTAGCGTATGGTATGTTACTACCGTTGACTAGAGCATTAGCTGGATTGCTTAAGGTAGCATAGGTCCAGTTTGAGTTAGCTATGACCAAACTACCTGTACCTTCTTGGTTTTGTCCAGATAGCATCTGTAGCGGATTTGTAATATTAGTATAGGCCTGACCTATCCAATTTGGTCCAATTGTAACACCAGATACTGTTAGCGTTGGGCTACCAGAATTAAAATATGGTATACCTGAAATATATCTATAAGTTCCAGGTGTAGCTATAGAAATATTACCCCAAGTGACTGTAGGAGTGGTAATAATATTATCAACTACAAAATCCACAGCTGATGTTGATCCAGTAATTGAATGAGTTATCCTAAATCTGTTTGCTCCTACATTCAATACACTGCCAGAGGATGTGACATTAGCTTCAAACCCATAACTGTATCCTGGATAGTATATTGAGCTAGCAAAGGTAGTGGCTGCGCCTGATTGGTTGAATAGGTTGTAATCACTAAGAGTGGTAATCCAAAGGTTTCCAGTTAATCCTGTTGTCTGTGGAGTTGCTAAGTTTACATTACCAGCATAGACATTGTTGATTAGCGCACTTAATATACCAGCATTACCATTATAGGTTAATGTGTTAGTGACTGTGCCGGCATTGGCATTGATAACACCCTGATTATATGTAGCACGGTTTACAGCTGCTCCAGCTGTCAAAGTTGTACCACCTGTATTGTCTGTGGCATTGACTGCTAGATATGGAGTTGCACCAACACTAGTACCATAGCTTAATGAACGTGTACTTACACCATATGGCTGTGGCGGTACGTTGGCATAGACTTTTAATGCCTGTGTTGTATATAACGGAATAATACTTGGGTTAGCAATGTTGTCTGTTAACAATGCCAAGTTTACTGTGTCTGTGCCGGTACCGCTGTTACCATTATAGGTATATGATAAGTTTCCGCCCAACACCCCGCCAGCATTAGAGTTGCTAGCTACGTTTGAATAATTGCCATCACCCCATAGCACTGACCATGTAACTGTTGACGTATTAGTATTTGTTGTGGTATTTTGTAAGTAAACAGCATTACCTTGGATAACATATAAATTATTACCACTAAGAACAGTACCACCAGTATTAGTTCTATATAGGTTAAAACTCATTACCGGGTTAGGACCATAAATCTGTATGTATCCCGGAATACTTAATGTAGCAGTGTTACTAGGTCCTGCGCCATTTGTGTTAGTCGCGGTAACTGTAACTGTAAATGGTGTACCAGCATTAGTATTGTATTGATGTGTAGCAGTTGTTGAGCTAGTAGTTGTATTACCTGTACCATCACCCCAATTGATCACATATTGGTTAACATTGCCTTGCGGTACCATTGTCAGTAACACATCTTGGCCTTGACCGCCTGCTGTTACGTTTGCTGAGAAACTAACACTACGAACAAAGGTATTAGTAAATAAGTTTTCTGCTACTGAGTTTAAAATATCAATAGCATCTGTTACATAGGTTCCTGTAGTAAATCCCAAATAGGCAGCGTTAGCTTGTAGATTACCGCTATTAACAGTCGGAGTTCCTAGAGAAATTACATTACCAACTACTTCTGTACCTAGAGCATTATCAACATAGGCTTTGGTTGCAGCATCTGATCCTACAATGGGATTGGCAACATTTATGATTCTATTATTACCGGCGTTTAAATTACCAGTAATAAACAAGTTTCCAATATTAACGTTTGCTACAGTTAAGTTACCGCTGATTGTTAGATTCTGTAGTATACCAACATTAGTGATGTTTGGTTGATTGGCTGTTATTAAGGTGCCAGCAAGAGAATTTGCGTATACTGTATTCCATTGATTGGTTATATTGCCTAAACTGTATACAGCATTGCCTGTGGTAATTAAATGGCCTGATTCAATTAAAATATTGCCATTTACGACTAAACTTTGACCAAAATTGGTAGGATTTGCTTCATTTATCCCCACCGTAAAGCCAGCGAAGTCCATGTACAGTAAAGTTGCGCCGAGTGGACCACTATTAGTGGTGCTGACAAACGAAAGGTCTGTGCCTTGTCTGTCTAATGCTGATATTAACGCATACCCGGGGATTCGACTGATTGCCATCTATTTCTTCCAACCTTTCTACTATTTATCAGAAAAAGTTAGATGGCTGCTGTACTTGAAAAATTATGTAATAAAAGAATGTTATTGGTGCCAGTTGCTGGCGCCGCTGTAAATGTAACTGTAGTAGTGCCGTTAAATGTGTATGCTACACCTGGATTTTGATATACTTGACCAACAAATACTAGAACGTTTGCTTCACTGCCTGAGCTATATGATTTACTCATAGTAAACTGAGTAGCTACAGTGTTCCCACTGAAGCTATCTTTAATAATATTAACTGTACCTTCATGCGCTGTTGCAGCCCAAGAACTACCGTTATAGTATTCAAATCTATTAGTAAATGTATTCCAGCGAGTTTGACCTACTACTGCTGAGTCTGGAGCAATGCTATTAGTACCAAGCGGCAAAGCAAAGGCATGACTAGCTGTTTTAGGACCTGCGTTTTTAATCATGCGTCCCATTTATTATATTCCTAAGTAACTTACTACAGCTGAACACACACTTGGTTGACTGCTTAAACTAACATTAGCTCGAATCATGTCACCGGGAGCTAATGATATTTTTTCCCAGTCTGCTACGTAGGTATCGTTTGATGCTAACTGTATATTGCTATAAATTTGATTTGCGATGGTTACCGGTAATCCTACGTTAGCTGATGGCACTAAGTAAACATTAAAGTTTACCGCAGCATTGTATGTATTACAAAAATACATAGTGCTTACTACGCTGTTGCCTGAACTAACATAAATGTTACTAGCAGTTGTGGTTAAAAGATTGGTTGTGATAGCCATTGCTTATTCCTAAAATAATAACGAGAAGCCTAATGCTCTTGTTTTTGTAACTAATTCTTGATTTGTAGCTAAACTATTTACAACATATAAACCTGCTGTGCCGCCACCTGGTGTGCTGGCATATAATACTGTTGCGTTAGTTACTGCCCCTGGCAGTGTGCTTACATTGTTAAACTGTACGTTTGCGCTGAAAATACTGTTAGTGTTAGCGTAAAAAGTATACCCGTTGGTATTTAAATTTCCGCCTAACACAGGTGCTTTATCATCAAATACTGTTGTCGATCCACTGCTTGATGTAGTTATTGTGCTATACTGCGATCCATCACCTGGACTACCTGCTGTTACACCACTAATTTGCCATTGGCTTGTTGTTTCATTCCAACGTAGTGAAACATTACCGCCTGCGGCTGTACCACGATCAATAAGAACACCCGACGTTGTGCCAATAATGCTTACACCGTTACCTGTTTCACCTGCGTTTAGAGTGATGAAATTATCAGTAATAGATGTAACATTAGAGTTAACCTGTGCGCTATTACCTAGCACAGTTAAGTTGCCAGTGATAGTAACCTGTGGGCCGTTTAAGGTATATGAGCTATTAAAATTCTTAACTAAAGCCATTTAAATTTTTCCAGTTTCTATTATTTATCTGTTTTATTAACTACTAGAGACAAAAAAATAGCACCCGTAGGTGCTATTTTTAATTTACTACTATTAGATATGATCTAATGTTACAGTTGCGTTTGCAGCTGGGCTTGTTGATGTTCCTACATTAAGTGTAGCAGCACCCAAAGTCCAAGCAACTTTTACGTTAGCTGCATATTGTGTACCTGTTACAGGAACTAAAGTCACTGTGCGATCAAACAATTTTCTAACCCAGTATGTACCACCTGCTGAATCAAATGCCGCGATGTTCATTTTGCCATCAGTTGTGGTAGATATTAAAGCTGAGTTAGCAAAAGCCGCTAATGAACAAACACTTGTACCTTGTGATGTTTGAACTAGATAACGATGTCCACTTTTTTGTCTTAGTATATCACCTAATTGTGTTGTTGTGCTACCGTTACCTGCTATGTTAGCATAACATTTAATTGATGGGTTTACTTCACTTTTTAGTGTAACTGTACCAAACGCTGGACTAGTATTTGGTCCACCGAATGTTACTGTTGCTGTGCCTGCATAGCCGCTACCAGCATTAGTAATTGTTACACCTGTGATCACTTGAGCAGCATTAGCACTGATAATTGCTGTACCAGTTGCTTGTGTACCGCTAGCTTCAGTTGGTGCCGAGAATACTACTGTTACGTTAGCAGCATAGTAGCCTGAACCACCTGCTGTCATTGCTACTGAAGCAAGGTTAGCACCTGCGTCATCACCGGCATTGTACTTACCGATATATTTTGGTTTAATTGGTCTTCCCATTTGGTTTTCTCCTTAAAATGGTTGGCGTTCTAGGCCTACGCGGTGGGTGCCGCATAAACTCCCCTCACGGAGCGAACACATATATTTATCGTAACTTGACTTTTTAACAGTTAGATAGTATAATTACGGTTCATTTGTATAAGGAGTTTATTATGACTTGGTATACTGCAAAATATAAAAAAAGTAAGCCTACGTTCAGAGGTGGTGCTACTAACTATAACAGTGTTAACGCTACTAAGAAATATGTAGAATACTTTTTAGATATACAAGAAATGAATGCGCTACTTTTAACTACTAGAAGTTTTGATGTTAAGATGGATTTACTTTATTGTTTAGATAAGGCAGAAAGCAAAAAACAGTGGCACTTTAGACATCCTAACTTTGATAGAAATGATGCTAATAAGATTTT
>Ga0316226_1001356_pt1 | contig 26662 bp, 15 predicted proteins | sample TBH18017metaG_FD_206009 | JGI IMG/M metagenome (GOLD analysis project Ga0316226, IMG submission 206009) | Freshwater microbial communities from Trout Bog Lake, Wisconsin, USA - TBH18017 | ecosystem: Environmental > Aquatic > Freshwater > Lake > Hypolimnion/Profundal zone | place: USA: Wisconsin...
TGACATTGGCGAAAACGAGGAACTATGACGAAATCCTGCACCCGATTCCTAATTGCCGGTTGGCTGCTGACCACGCTGACATCACCGGGCACGGCCCAGAACTACCGGGGAAGACTGGGCGTGGAGGCTTCGGGCGACGCCTTTGTGGACATTGTCCGGGAGAGCTATCGTTGGGAGACGCCCGATCAGAAGGGTGGATGGAAGAGCGTGTCTGCGGCCGATGTGGACGAGCATGGATGGCCCAAGAGCGATTGCAGATGGATCATGGATTTCAGGCCGTGCGCGGAGTGGGCAGGCAAGATTGATGATCCGGCAGCGTACCGGGTGGATCGCAGCGGCACCTATCACGGTTGTTTTCGCGGGAGCGCGAAGCTGGCGCGCGTGCAAGGCGCATTCGCGATCAGCAACTGCGTCTATGACGCCGCGTCCAACCGGACAACCTTTGAACTGACGCTGCCCAAACCCGGCCCGCAACACGGGTTGATCATGCTTGGCTTTCAGGAGACGCGACGGACGCCGAAAGAGAACTCCGGAACGGGGATCTCGGAATTCCGGCTCGTGCGTCCCGGCTATGTGCTCGATGCCCAGGATGTGTTCACGCGCGAGTATCGGGCCTGTCTGGCCAGTGCCGCCTTCTCGACCATCCGCTTCATGGGCGTCCTGGATACGAACGGCAACGTGGAGTGGGACAAGAATGGCCCCGTGACGCAATCCTGGGCGCACCGCAAGCTCCTGACGGATGCCGGCGTGGGCCGCATGGATGCGCTGAACAAGAAGGACGGGTGGCCGTGGGAACTGGTCATCCAGCTGTGCAATGAAACGGGCATGGATGCCTGGATCAACATTCCCGTGGCCGTGGACGACGACTACATCCGCCAACTGGCGCTCCTGTTCAAGCGCACGCTCAACCCCGACCGGGCCATCTACCTCGAACACAGCAATGAGATCTGGAACTTCGGCTTCATCCAATATGCCTGGAACAAGGCCAAGGCGGTGCAGGAGGTCAAGTCCGGCCACGCGCCGTACAACAACGACGGCAACAGCAGCGAGGAGCTCTGGGCGCAGCGGCGGCATGCGCAACGGGTCAGGGACAGTGTGGCCATCTTTGGCGATGTGTTTGGGAAACGGGAGATCAACCGGCGGATTCGCGGCGTCCTGGCGGGCGTCACCGCGGATCCCCAGGGGTTCTTTGTGTGCGGGCGGCTGCCAGGCATGCTGGAGTTTCTGCGGGCGACGGGTGCTGATCCGAGCAACGACATCTATGCCATCTCTATTCCGATCTACTACGGCGGCAAAGCAGCCTCCGGGGCGGCGGGCACAGGGAGCTCTTCAGTTGATCAGATTCTGGACGGTATGCGTCAGTCCATCGACGGCGAGAAGTCCAACCGAGCGGCGGTCGTTGCCTTGGCCCGGCGCTACAATCTTGCCGGAGGCCTCTGCGCCTACGAGGGCGGTCCGGACATTGGTGGCGGTCGGACCGACAACATCGGGAATCGCATCCTGGCGATTCGCGACCCGCGGCAAGGGGAGCTGTACAGGCAGAACCTCACGACCGGCTATTGGGATCTGGGCGGCAATCTCGCCATGCAGTTCACGCTCTCCGGCCCATACAGTCGCTATGGGGCGTGGGGTCTGACGGATGATGTCAGCATCCCAGACCGGAACGCGCTGTTTGGCGTGGTTCGTGAGTTGATCGGAACGGATGGGGGCAAGCAAGGCGACCCTCGTGCCCGCGCCGACCGTCGCTAACGGGGAACGCCGACAATGAAGCATCCGCCCTCTCTGCTGCCTGCTCCGCGCCGCGCGACGTGGACGAAGGAGACGTGCCCGCTTCGGACCATCCGTGGGATTGCGCTGTGCGGCGATCCACTGCACATGACCGGTGTTGCGCGAAGGCTGCAGGTCGCTGCGGCTCAGGCCGGCGCGGCGTGGCCGCTGCGCGCGGCGCCAGCCAGCGGCAAGCGCGAAGCGGGCGTCGTCTGGCTCGAACTGGCGCCCGAAGCCAGGATTCCGGCACAGGGCTACCGCCTGAACATCGACCGGCGCGGCGTGACGCTGCTGGCTTCGGAGCCGGCCGGGCTCTTCTACGGCGTCACGACGCTGGTCCAACTGCTGCGCCAGGCGCCGCACGCGCTGCCGGGCGCCCTGATCGCCGACCATCCCGACTTCCCGTCGCGCGGCGTGATGCTCGACATCAGTCGTGACAAAGTGCCGACGCTCGAGACGCTCTACGCGCTCGTGGAGCGGTTGGCGGCGATGAAGATCAACCATCTCGAACTCTACACCGAACACACCTTCGCCTATCGCAACCATCGCGAGGTTTGGGAGCACGCTTCGCCGATGACCGGCGACGACATCCTGGCGCTGGACGCCTTCTGCCGCGAGCGGTTCGTGGAACTGGTGCCGAACCAGAACTCCTTCGGTCATCTTGGTCGCTGGCTCAAACTGCCGCGCTACAATGATCTGGCTGAGTGCCCGCACGGCGGGGCCAAGACGCCCTGGCACACCATCACCGAGGGGCCGGTCAGCCTGAACCCCGGTGATCCGCGCTGCCTTCCGCTGCTGCGCGAACTGTACGACGAGTTGCTACCCCATTTCTCCAGCCCGCTCTTCAACGTCGGCTGCGACGAGACCATTGATCTTGGCCAAGGCCGCTCCAGGCGGCGGGTGGCGCAGCGCGGCGTGGGCCGCATCTACCTGGAGTTCCTGCTCAAGATCCACAAGCTGGTGAGCGCGCGTGGCCGCACCATGGCCTTCTGGGGCGACATCATCATGCACCACCCGGAACTGGTGCCGGAACTGCCGCGCGACATCGTCGCGCTCGAGTGGGGATACGAAGCCAACCATCCCTTTTCCGAGCACACGGCGCGCTTCGCGGCCTCCGGCGTGCCGTTCTACGTCTGCCCCGGCACCTCGTCGTGGAATGCGATCGCCGGGCGGACCGAGAACGCTCTGGGCAACCTGCGCAGCGCGGCCGTCAACGGCCTCAGGCAGGGCGCGATCGGCTATCTCAATACCGACTGGGGCGACGGCGGTCACTGGCAGTATCTGCCCGTCAGTTACCTGGGCTTTGCCGCAGGGGCCGCCGAATCGTGGTGCTCTGCGGCCAGCCGCGAGCTCGACCTGCCCCGCGCGCTGGATTTCCACGTGTTCCAGGATGGGGCGGGCGTCATGGGTCGGCTGGCCTATGACCTGGGAAACGCATACCTCCACGTGGGGCACGTGCGCGACAACGGCAGCCTGCTCTCCGACATCCTGCAGCGTGCGGTTGGCGCGCCTGCGTTGCCGGTCGGCATCACGCCACAGACGCTGGCAGGCGCGCGGGCCTTCATCGAACAGACGCTGGCCGCGCTGCCGGTGGCGCGCATGGCGGGGCGGGATGCGACGCTGGTGCGCGACGAGTTTGCCAACGCTGGCTGCATGCTGCTGCACGCCTGCAGCCGCGGCGCATGGCTGCGCGATCCGCGGGCCGTATCGGCCGCTATGCGCCGTCGCCTGGCCGCGGAAATGCGCACGATCATCGGCGAGCACCGCCGTCTCTGGCTGGCGCGCAACCGCGTCGGCGGACTGGTGGACAGCGTGCGTCCGTTGGAGGCACGACTGGCCGAATACAAGGGTTAGGCCCGCTTGAAGATCACGGCGGCATTGCCGCCGCCGATGCCGGCGGAGTTGGAGAGGACGGTCTGCAGCGTCGCCTGGCGCGGCTGGTTGGCGACCAGGTCGATGGCGCACTCGGGATCGGGCGTGACGAAGTGGCTTGTCGGCGGGATGACGCTTTCGCGCAGGGCGAGTACCGAGGCGACGGCCTCGATGGTGCCGGCGGCGCCGAGCATGTGGCCGATCGAGCCCTTGATGGAGGTCACCGGGATGTGCGGCGCGCGGGCGCCGAAAACGTCGGCGATGGCCTGTGACTCGGTGGAGTCGTTGGCCTTCGTTCCGGTGCCGTGGGCGTTGATGTGGTCGATAGTTTCGGGCGGCAGACCGGCGCGGGCCAGGGCCTGGCGCATCACCTGCGCTGTGCCGGCGCCGCGCGGCGCGGGGGCGGTCATATGGAAGCCGTTGTTGTTCGTGCCCCAACCGACCAGTTCTGCCAGCGGCTGGCAGCCTTGCGCGTCACAGGCGGCTTCGCCGCAGAGCAGCAGGGCGGCGGCGCCTTCCGAGAAGATCGTGCCGCTGCGGTTGAGATCGAACGGCCGGACGCAATCCTTGGTCATCGTGCGCAGGGCGCAGAGTCCGCTCCAGGCAAAGCGCGACAAGGCATCGTAGCCGACGACCAGCATGCTTGACGCGCGGCCGCGGGCAATCAGGCCGGCGGCATAGGCCAGGCCGGCGGCGCCGGCAGCGCAGGAGAGCGTGATTGTGGCGCAGGGACCGCCGAGGCCGAGTGCCGCAGCGAGACGGGTGGCGGGTGCCTGCGCGGCGAGCGCGCGGCAGGTGTCTGGCGCGGCCTCGCCGACCAGCGCCTGTTCGCCGATGTCCAGTGCGCCGAAGTTGGTGGCGGCGACGAGGCCGATGGTGGCGTTCCTTGTTCTGCGTTCTTCGTTTCTGGTTGGCGAGAACGAGACCGCGTGCGCCAGCGCTTCCATGCAGGCCGTGGCGGCGAAGCCGGTGGCCAGATCGGACGCGCCGTGAGCCGCGAGCAATGCCGGCGGCGCGAAGTCGCGAATCTGCCCGGCCCGGGTACAGGCCAAGCCTCCGAGGTCGAAGCGGTCAAAAGGCGTGATGGCGTCCGCACCGGCCAGCAGCGCCTGCCAAGTGGCGGGCACCGACAGGCCCAGCGGCGTGACCGCGCCGAGACCGGTGACGAAAATACGCGAAGGAGTCATGGGATGGTCTGCGGGTGTTGTTGGATCAGGCACTGTATGCCATGTTGGGAGCAGGGCGTCAAATGGTGTGTGTCGCGCCGGGCTGGGCGGCACGTGGTTAGGCTAGGGCAACAGCAGCCGGGCGTTGAGCACGGCGACGAAGCACATGGCGGGAAGCAGTCCGAAGCGGGCAAAGAGCAGACACCCGACCAGGCCGATGGCCGCCGGTAAGGTCATCAGAAACGGCATGTGTTCGGCCAGGCCAGCCTCGACGACCTGGCGATGCGCGAGGTAGAGCCTGAAGAGCAGGCAGAGGCCGAGTGCTGCGAAGCGGTGGCCGGTGAGCCGCGCCGCCAGGCTCATGGGAGCGGCCTGCAGAAAGAGGGTCTGAAAGCCCGTGGCCCACAGGATCAACGCGAAGCAGGCCCAGATGGTCGACGGGAACGCAAGGCGCAGCATCTCGTGGCTTTCGGCGTCGGCCAGAATGGCACGCAGGCGCGGGTCGAGCCCCAGAAGGTAAATCGGCCAGAGCGCCAGCGCCAGCGTCAGTGCCGCGAGCAGGCCTTGCCGCAATGTGCGGCCATCGGTCCAGGCGCCGGCCATGCCGGCGCGTGCGCCCCAGGCCGTGACGGCGGCGCAGACCAGCGTCATGCAGATGAAGAGCATGACGACGCCGGTGAAGAGCGGCATTTCGCTCTGAAGCAGGCGGCCGACCGACAACAGCGTCACGATGGCGGACATGATCGCCGCCACGACGAAGTTACTGGTCGTGAAGTAGGTGCGCACTCAGTCTCCCATATACAGTCCGCCATCGACGCAGAGCGTCTGGCCTGTGATATAGGAGGCGGCGTCGGAACAGAGGAAGCGCACGACGGCGGCGACCTCCTCGGGCTTGCCGAAGCGGGCGAGGGGGATGGCAGCGAGGGCTTTGACGCGGCGGGTCTCGGGGATGTCGGCCGTCATGGCGGTTTCGATCATGCCGGGCGCGACGGCGTTGACGGTGATGTGGCTGGCGGCCAGTTCGCGGGCGACGGTGCGGGAGAGCCCGAGCAGCCCGGCCTTGGAGGCGCTGTAGGCGGCGCGCAGCAGATCGCCCATCAGCGCGGCGTCGGAGGAGAGATAGATGATGCGGCCGCGGCGCAGGCGCGCCATGCCGCGGGCGGCGGTCTTGGTGAGGACGAAGGCGCTATCGAGATTGGCGGCCATGACGGTGCGCCAATCGGCGAACGATGTCAGCGTGACTGGCTGCGTGCGGATGATGCCGGCATTACAGATCAGCACGGTCACGGGGCCGAGGGCGGCCTCGGTGCGTTTCACGAGATCAGCCGCCTGAACGGGATCGGCGATGTCGGCCTGGAAGGCCTGTGCGGTGCCGCCGGCGGCCTGGATGGCGGCGACCACGGCATCGGCTTCGGCCTGTGCGGAGCGGAAGTTCACGGCTATGCGGCAGCCGTCGGCGGCCAGCGCCAGGGCGATGGCGCGGCCGATGCCGCGCGAGGCGCCTGTGACCAGGGCGACAGGTGGGGGCGTGGGTGGTGTGGGGGATGAGGACATGGTTAGGCTGTAGGCTATAGGCTGAAGGCTGAAGGCTGTCAGGCCAAAGGGGTTTCGCAGGTGGATCTCGGCCTAGAGAAACCCCTCTATACACTGGAACGAGCATTGACCCAGCCATCTCTGTATGTGGATGATCTTGCCCTCTTTGGGGTAATCAGACCAGCGGAAACGCCAAAACAGTTTGTTTCTCAGTATGTCGTGACTTTCTGCCTCATTGTGAAGGATGACCAGACGATTCTTAGAGCGTGCGTCCAGCCATTCCAGCACGCGGCTGTTAATGCCGTTGTCGCCCCAGCCATAGCCACTGGAGATCAACGTGTGATGCTCCTCAAGAAGGTCGTGAAACTTGCGGAATATTATGCCGTACAGGCCGGTCCCGTATGCCTGCTCTTTCACCTGGGATCCAGTGAGAAAGGACGCAAGCGGAAGTAGGGAAAGGCCAGATGTCCGATTCTCGTTGCTGTCAACATCGCCATCGATTTTCAGGTATCTTGAATGTTTATGATCCCAATGCCAGTTGATCGAACCATGAAGTTTGAGCAGTCGGCATCCCGGCGCTTTGCCGGTCTTCCAGGATGACGCGAAAGGATAGGCGTCTTTCTGCTTCTTTCCAAACCCGTCGCAGTAGTTGATCCCTGCGTTCTCGAACTGCTTTTCGGCCAAGAGGTCGTGGTTCAAGGTGAAAACATCGACCTGCCCAAACTGTCGGGCCGTCTCAGAGAGCAAGTCCAAGCCCACGGGTTGAGTGACATTAGTCAGCGCGTCATAGACGACCCACTGAATGAGGTCGCATGCCTTAGAAGCCAGAAAATCGAACTGGTTGTTGGTGCTCTCCCGCATACGCGCGTGGATATGCGAAGACGCATCACGGAGTTGCACCACGGCCTGCGTAATCAATGGATTTGCGTGGCCACTGAAATACTGTTGCACCTGCATGAGGCAGTCATAGTAGTCTTCATAAGTAGGGTTTCGGCCTTCGCTGGACCTGACCGTCTCCTGAATCTGGTCGCAGAGAATACGAATAAGGGCCTGTTCACGGCCGACGGGCGAACTATCACTGGGTTCTGCCTTATAGAATCTCTGCCCATCTGACGCATATTGGCGCCAGCCACCCGCGAGGAGCGACTGTGTTATGTCTACTACGCTGGGCGCACCCGAAGGCATGGAGATTCCCGAGCCGAGGAGAAAGGCCGCGTTCGTTGCCTTCATGGCGCATCTCCCACCGCAAATCCGAACAACTTCAACTTGTCGCGAAGCTTGGCATCGAGAGCGGGCAGATCGGCAGGATAGACCGAGATCAGCCGTTTTCCTTCCTGCTGGTAGAGGGTCTGCTTCTTGTACATGCTCATCTTGTACTGCGGCGTGTCGAGACCCCAATACTCGATGTAGACGTCCAACTCCGGCAGGTAGAAGTCCGGTCGGATCTGGAACTCGCCAATAATACGGAACTTGGCGTCGTAACGATAGGCGATGCTGTGGGCCGTCAGCCACTCGGCGATGCGCCGTTCTCCAGTGGACTGAACAAGCGTGCCGTCGCGCGCCTGGATGGTCTTATTCAACTCCACCTGTATCTCGAAGTTGCGCCTTTCGAGGAACACCTCATCGAAGCAGCGATCGCAATAGGCGTGCTGAAAAGCCTGGCTGGAACGCGCCAACTCGTCTGTCGTGACAGGCGCATGGCAACGCTGGCAACGGCATGAGATGCCGCGGGTGGCATCGTTCGCGGCTTGCGCGATGGTCTCGGCTGCTGTCGCAGCTGCTGCGCGCACGTAGTCGCGCTGCGCCGGGTTACGCGCCACATCGTGCAGGTCGGTCAGACAGCCCTTCGCGGCTGCCCCATACTTGGCGAGCGCGCGAACCGCATACTGCTGGGTCTGCGGGTGGCGGGCGGTCAGCGCCAGCGGCCCGAGGGCAGACACAGCGACCGCAGCATCCGCTCCGAATTCCGCCAGTTTTCCTATGGCCGAGACAGCCAGGCGCTGCACCTCATTGGAGGGAAGGCTGAGCATGCCGATCAGTTCCGGTAGTGCCGCTGGGTCGCCGTTGCGGCCCAGGGAGAGCGCGCGCTGCACGGCGGTCTGGTGGTCGGCGGGGAGCATGGGGCTTTTCAAGATATGCCCTCCTGTCCGGCATGGACTCGCTGCGCTCGCCCATGCTGCTCCGGCGGCGAGCGGAGCGAGTCGACTGAGTCTACGGCTTCTCCAGATACGGCTTGAGCACGGCTTCGTCGATGACGGCGGCGCCGGTTTCGGATTGGATGCGGGCGAGGTCGAGACCGTGTTCCTGCGCGAGGCGGCGGGCGCGCGGGGTGGCGCGGAGACGGTTGGGCGGTTGGGCGGTTGGGCGGTCGGGCGGTTGGGCTGGCTGACTGTCCGACTGTCCGACCGTCCGACTGCCTGGTTGCCCGCCTTCCGCCCTGTACTTCTCCAGCACCGTGCGATTGAACGCCACGGCATCGGCATCGGTCTCGCCGGGTTGCCCGAGGAGGGCGAGAATATAACCTGACGGCACGACGCTCTTGACGGAGGCGAGGATGGCGAGCAGCACGCCGCTGCCGTTGGACTCCAACTCGAAGGAGGCCTTGTCGGTGGTGAGCTCGGCGATGATCTCGCCGGTCTGCACGGAGTCGCCCGGTGTCTTATGCCAGGCCGTGACCGTGACATCGATGGTATTGGCATCGAGTTGCGGGACCGTGACACGGGTGATCATGGCCTACTTGACCTCCGCCGGGAGGTTTTCGGGAATCGCCGAGGCGGCAGGCGGAATGGGCACCAAGTAAGCCTCGGTCAGGTTGTCATGGCGGTCGGCGACGCGGAGCTTGAGCCACTGGGCGTCATCTGGCGGCAGCGTCAGCCGGGCCGGGCGGAGTGTGGTCTGATCCGACTGGCCTCCGTTTTGCCAGACGAGGCCGGCCACGCCGCTGAGATCATAGGCCTGGATCTTCAGCGTGTCATTGGGCCCCCAGGGCGCCAGGATGGCGGCGCCGCGGATCTGGAGCGTGTACTTGGTTTTCTCGGGGAAGCGCAGGTACAGCTCGCGGACATTGCAGGACCTGGCCAGCTTGGTTTGCTGGCGCATCAGGTCTCGCACGTTGATCAGGAGGTCGTTCCAATGTCCTGGGCGCCAGTCGACGTGCCCGACGACGAAGGGTTTGCCATCGGTCGCGGGGGGCGTCCAGGTGTAGAACTTGCCTTTGGGCGGTTCGGCGTTTTCCGGGAGCTTGTTGGGCGGCTGGAGCTGCAGCGTGAAGGGTGCGACGCCTTCGGGCAGGTCGCCGGCGGTGCGGAAACTGATCGCCAACCAGGGAAAGGATTCGACGTTCCAACTCTTCTCGAACTGGCGCGCGACATAGGCGTTCTCGTCTCCCGAGCACGTGATCGGCAGAAAACGGCTGCCGCTTTCCTGTTGGGATTCCCGGACAGAGACCGACTCCGAGTGGTTGAAGAAGTCGGAGAGGTTGCGCAGCGCCGGCGCGAAGACGAACATGTTGGCGGGACGCTCGAGCGGCAGCACGGCGGGCGGCTGCTTGTCATTCTTGAGCGCGATCTTGATGGGAATGGAGACCGGCGGGGCTTCGTTGCCGGCGGCATCCACCACGCCTTCCAGGTGAACGTCGAGCGTGTCGCCATCCTGGCACTTCTGGCACAGGTTGCGCAGCAGCCAGGGCCAGTCGATTTCGAGGTGGACGGAGGCGGGGCCATAGGCGAACTGGCCGTTGTCGGTGGTCAGGTCAAGCGCCTCGCCGTTGCATGTCAGGCGCAGGTTGCGCACGACCGGCGGCGCGTAGTCGCCCTCGATATCCAGGTCGAGACAGGTGCCATTGTAGCGGTCCGGCACGGAGCGGATGGCGGAGCGCACGCGCGGTGGCTGACGGTCGAGAATGAAAGGCAGATCGGAAACGGACGACCAGGCACCACGCGAACTGCGGGCCTTGATGACGAGATGGTGGGTGCCTTCCGGGATGGCGCTGAGGTCAGGCGTGACGTTCTGCAGGTTGGTCGCCGCGATCCATTGCACGGCGGCGATGTCGGCCGCGGTGCGCTCCGTCCAAGGCAGCGGGCCGGCGGCACACGCGTAGAGCACTTCGGCGACGCCGTCGGGAGAACTGTAGCGGGGGCGGAAGACGAGCGGCTGTTTGGGGCCGACGGCCGGACCGCAGGCGATGTCATCGAAGGCGATGGCGCTGTAGAATCCGGTCTGGTCGTGGTTGGCGCGCGAGCCGATGCGCAACTCGCCGGGCTGGACGAGATAGCCCTTGTTCAGGGGGCCGCTGCCGGCGGCGTTCAAGGGGGTTCCCGACCAGGTGTGCCACGCTTGGTCGAGCAAGCCGGTGGGGCCGGCAGCGACCGCCATGCCCCAGGCGGGTTCGGAGAACAGCATGTTGCAGCGGCTGACGAAAAGCGAGACGTGGGCCATGGGGTCGGCCTTATAGCGAAACTGGAGCAACGGCGTGAGGACGGGGTCATAGTTCAGCATCAGCCGGCCTTCGAGGCGTACGTTTTGGGCGCCGTTGTTCTGGAAGCGGATGCAGCCGCCCTGCACGGGGTCGGCGCCGGAGAAGGCGAAACCGGCCTGGCCGAGGTAGTCCTGCGGGTTGACCGGGCGTGCTTCGAACGTCTGGATTGCTCCTCCGCCGGTGGTGGCGCAATCCAGCAGGACGGGCGGCCGCGGCGGTTGGTTGTCATCTGCCGGGCGGGACAACACGTGCTTGAAGATGCGGCCGTCGGTCAGTTCGAGCGCGAGCGTGCGGTTGGTGGCTGCCGGCGGCGTGGGTGTGCGCGGCAGCAGGGCAATGTAGTCGTTGCCCTCCTGCCAGCCGGCGAGGTGTTCGTCGTCGAGGCTGGCGCTGCGCGCCGGCAGCAGCTGGCTGGGCCAAGGGAAGAGGGACGAGAACCGCAGCGCGTCCGGGATCAAGCCGTCCGGCTGGACACGCAGGCCGAATTCGGCTTCCGGGCGCACCGCCCACGCGACGACCGGTACGCGTGGGTCCACGGTGGCGGGCAGGCGCTCCTCGTGCAGGTGGCCCGGGGGCAGGCGTGCGGCGGTTTGCAACCAGGCGTCGATGGCGTTGCGGCTGGAAGCCGGGCCTTCGATGGCCGGCAGGCTGCTGTAGATCTCGCGGAAGTGGCGCACGGCATACCAGGCGCCCGGCGGGTTGCCGCAGAGCCCCTGCTGCACGTCGCTTGGCTGCAGATTGCCGAACCCTTCGATGTTGACGGCGAGATCGCCATGCAGCGCGGTCGAGGGCAGCCAGACCTCGACGGGGGTCCAGACCCAGGCGCGCTCATCGGCGTCGGAGGCGGCGGGTGGCGCGCCGAGGTCGCCAACGATACGGCGTTCGCCGCGCGTTTCGGACGAGCCGCAGATCACGAAGGAGTCGCGCTCGACCGGCATGAACTCACGGCTGGCGTTGCTGTGTCCCACGCTGAACTCGAAGTTGAAACGCGCATCCGGGTGGCGCGCCACTTCGAAGCGCCAGCCCAGCAGGCCGGCGGCGGACATCGGCGGCACCTGCGGCGAGACCAGGAATGTTCCGGCGCCCTGCAAGGCGGTGACGTGCATCTCCGGACGCCCGTCGGAGCCGGCGCGGAAACGGACCTGCGGCTGGCTGATTGGATCGGCATCCCGCCAGATGTCCGGTTCGAGCCATTCAGCAGGCCGGCCGTTGAAGCTGAGGCCGGCGGACGGCGGGGCGGTCACCGCGCGGGGCGGAGCATCGGGGGCGAGGGCGTGGAAGTGGAAGGGACGCGGGCGGATCGACTCTGCGGCAATGCGTACGCGTGCGACCATGATCGAGTTGCGGTAGGTCCAGACGCCGAGCGAGCCGGCGTCCAGCGGATGCGGATCGCGCCAGGAGAGCACGGGTTCATTGTCAAAGAGCGAGCTGAGCCGATCGCCCACGCGGCGGAAGCGGATGCCGTACCAGGCGCCATGGATGGGGCGTTGGGCGTCGCGGATCAGCGGCTCATAGCCTTCACGGGCGCCGCCCTCGCGGACGCGCGGGGCGGTATAGGCGGTGGAGACGGCGGCCTGCGTGCCATTGCGGAACAGGCGGCTGAAGAGTTGCGAATGGTCCGGATCCCAGCCGGCGGTGGTGAGCGTGTAGCCGTCGCAGGTCGCCTCGCGTCGGCTGCAGACGGTCAGGTTGAAATCGCCCGGCCGATCGTACCAGCCCATGCGCATGCCGGCGTAGAGTTCCACGCAGAAATCGCCGGACATTTCGTAGTTGGACCAGAGGCCGGCGAAGCCCTCGCCGTTCTCGCCGTTCATGTGCGACCACGACGGTTCGCACTGGAAGCGGTTGACCACCTCCCAGCAGCCGCCGTTGATGGTCCAGTTCTGCAGCGATTCGTTGAAGAGCGTATCGAAGACGTTTTCGCGGCGCACGAAGGTCTGGTGCAACTGGTCGAGGTCCAATCCCTGCACGCGCGCCCGGCGGCCCTTGGCCAGTGGCGGCAGGTGGGCGCGGGCGAGCAGGGCGTCGTTGCCGGAGAGCCAGAGCAGGTCGTCCTCCAGGTTCACCGTGTAGCAGCGGGTGGCCGGGCCTGCATCGATCTGCTCGATGGGCATGTTGGAGACCGCCACGCTGAAGAGCGCGTTGGTGCCGTGGCCAGGGAGGAAGGCGGCGATCCGGCCCTCGGCGGCGCGGATCAGGCACTGGCCGTTGGTGGCGCCTTCCGGGATGGCCAGGTGCAGGGTGGTCGGCTCGACCAGCGGCAGGCGGAGTTTGACGCGGCCCATGATGTCGCCGCGCAGCCAGGTCAGCCCGTCAGGCATGGTAATCCATTGGCCTTCCGGCGATGCCCAGTGGCGCATATAGGGATCGGTGACAAAGGCGAGGTTCTTCTCGATGCGGTCGGCATAGACGGGCACGACGCTGAGATCCTGCGGCAGCGCGAGTTGCAGCCGGCCACGGCCCTCGATGCGTACGCCGGCGGCACCGCAGAGCGGCGTGGCGGGACGGTCGATCACGACGAGGCGGCCATTGACGAGACCGCGGAGCTCGTTGGGGCGCAGGGCGTCAAGCGTCAGGCGCAGGCATGTCGTGGCGGCGCCTGGGGCAAGGTCGGCGGTGTCGCAGGTGATGCTGCGGCCCCCCTCCTCACGGAGCAGCGTGACGCGGCGCCAGCCATCGGCATCCTGGCGGCATGTCAGGCGATAGCCGGCATGCGCCGCGCTCTGCCACCCGGCCAGCAGCGAGCAGGTGAAGGGCTCCTGGTCGAGCGCCTGGAGACAGAGCTCCAGCTTGTGCGGGCCGTCGTCCGTGGCGCCGAAGAACCAGGTTTGCGCTTCGCGGCTGCCGCGCGTCTCTAACGCGGCGGGCACGGGCTCGCCGCCGGGAGGCGCCAGCACGGCACTGGCGCACGCGCGGAAGCGGCCGGCACGCGCCAGCGTGTAGAACTCCAGTTCGGAGGCCGATTCGAACGGATCATCTTCGTGCGAGGCGACCGCCACGTCATCGAAGCGCGTGCCAGCGGCGTGGTCGGCGTAGAAGCCGAAGCGGCCGCCGGGCGGCAGCGGCAGACGCTGGCGCAGGATCTCGATGTTGTCGGCCAGACAGGCCACACGGTCGTCGAAGAGGCGCACTTCCATCATGGTCCACTGACCGGGCAGGAGGTCGGTGGCCGCCGCGGCCACCACCTGTCGCGCGGCATTGGTGGCGAGGCCGCCGCGCCAGAGTTCGAAGACCAGGCGCTCGGTGTCGGGGTCGGTGCGCGCGGTGAAGCCGAGGCAGGTGCCGGTGTCGGTGGCGAGGAAGACGAGGCCATTGGTGCCGCCATTGTGCTGGACCGCGGCGCGGAAGCTGTAATGGTTCGCGAAGGTGTCGCCGGCCAGGACGATGGCATGGCGGCCGGAGCCTTCGAGGCTGTAGAAGTTGGGGCTGTGCTCCGGGATGGGCTGGTGGCCGAGGGAGCGGGCACGCACGGTTCCGCTGAGCTCGCCGGTCACCGCGTGGAGGTGCCAGGAGCCGGAGGTTCGTTCCCAAGCCGAGGGAAGCTGGTTGGTTTCGGTCTGGGGCACCATGAAGGCGTCCTCGAACGTGAACGGCGCGAGGCGCTGCACATACTGGTCGCGGTCCGCCATCGCCGGGAGCGCGGAGAGCGGATGACTGACGGCGACCGGGCCGATCCAGGGTTCGGGGAAGCGCGCCACGGGCTGGTCGTTCACATAGACCATCCAGGCGCGCGAGGCGCGCCGCCAGGCGACGGCGACCAGGTTCGTGGCGGGCGCGGGGGCCGGCCATGTCTGGATGCGATCCTCGAAGGCGTCGGGAAGAAGGCGGGAGGACAACAGGCGGGTGACCGGCTTGCGCCCCGCAACGAGATGGAATTTCAGCGCGGCACCATTGGTCGCGGCGAGTTGAAGGTCGAGTCCGTCCGCCGGCCAGCGACAGGTGAGGGAGACGAGCGCATGGCGGTCGGCCACCTCCAGCCGGTTGGTCCAAAGATCGGACGCCGACGCACACAGGGGCAGGAACAGCAACAGGGGGACCAACAGCTTCATGCACGGCACCTCAAAAAACACGGGCATGCCAAGGGGACGCCCACGGACAAAGAACACACTTATGATAACGCATCCGGTTGTGAAACCAATGCAGATTGTGTGCCATCGGCACGGGATGGTCCCGGATGTCGTGGCGAGAGCCGTTTGGGGCAGAGGTGTGCCGTCAGGGATCTTGCATCCGTGACGGGACCGCATTCAATTGAATGCACGGGCGGCGGGCCTTGCGGGGTCGTCTGCCGGCGCTGCGGCGGGAGCGAGCATGGCGGGCGTGACGGGCGGGTCGAGCCACTGCACGCATTCATGGTCGTCCAGGTACCCGGCGGCGACGGCGAGGTTGTAGCCCCAGCGATCGGGCGTCTCGCCATAGCAGATCACGTCCGGGATGCGATCATAACGGTGATTGTCGCTCGCGTTCCGACCCCACGCCAGCCCGCATTGCACGATGGCCATCCGCTGGGGATTGAAGGGATTGCGGCCGGTGAACCAGAGGCCGTGGCCGGCGCGTGGCAGGATGCGGCCGGCGAAGCGGAAGTTGCCCTGCGTCACGCGCACGCCGCCTTGCTGCAGCACCCGGCGCACCAGGGGGCTGGACTCCGGTTCGCCGAAGATGAAGAGATGGCAGGCCACGGCCAGGTTGGTGTCGAGGGCGGTTTCGAGCATGGCGCGCGGGTCGCCTTTGGCGAAGCGCCGCCACTCGTCGGCGCGCGCATCCAGGTTCCGACCGGCTTGCACCGGGTCGGGCGCGTTGCCGCCAACAAAGACGAAGGGTTGCAGCAGCGCATTCTGGAGGCGGCTGCCGGTTTCGCCGACGCGCAGGCCGGTGGGGTGGTCCTTGGGATGGACGTGTCCGAGCACATCGCGGAACCAGGCGAGCGTGGCGGGATGGAAGAGGGCGTCCTCAAACACGCCATGGCCATCCTGCTGAAAGGCGAGAAAGAGGGCGTGCGAATCAGAGGGGCGCAGCCGCTCGAATGTGGCGCGACCCTGATCAAAAGGGACGAGGTCATCCACCTGCCCATGCGCCGCGATGACCGCCAGGTTGGTGATGCCCGGCAGCCAGGCGCCGGCAAATTGCGTGTCCACCAGGCGGCGTTGCCAGGGCGGCAGATCCTGCGGGGCGAGATGGTGCCAGGAGTAGAAATCACCGCGGCCAGCCAGCACCAGCAGGCCGTTGAAGCGCTCCGGGTGGCGCGCGGCGATACACCAGGCGCCGAGGCCGCCCATGGAGTAGCCGGACAGCACGACGCGCGACCGGTCGATGCCATAGCGCGTGGCCATTTCGTCGATGACGCGCAGCACATCCTGTTCGCCGATGCCCTGGTAATCGGTATTGCTGCGGCCGAAAGGCGCGGCCACGCAGGCGCCCATCTCGTCGGCCAGGCGGGTCAGCACGAACGGGATCGACGGATCGGTGATGAAATCCATCTCCGGGTTGTAGCCGTGCAGGAAGACCAGCAGCGGCGCCGCACTGGCCGGCGTCCAGCCCCGCGGCAGATAGCGGACGAAGGGCTGGACGGAGTCGTCGTTGGCGCTGATGTAGCCGTCCAGGCGCAGCCCGGGACGCACCGGCTGCTGCTGATTGAGGGTCAGTGCCCGCAGCGACAGGCGCAGTTCGCGCTGTTCGTCCGCCAGCAGCATGCGTGCGCCGGGTGCGCCGCGATACTCCCGCTCGAGCAGCGCGATGCGTGCGGTGCGCAGCCGGACGTCGGCACTCGCCCATTGCCGCCAGACGTCCGCATCGCCCCCGCAAACCAGGCCGCAGGCGAGGGTGGTGGCGGCGAGGACGAGGAGGAGGATGGAGGACGCTCGACGCGCGACACGCGACACGCGGCGGCTGACGCCCGACATTCGATGCTCGACGTCCAACGGAGGGATCCCCCTTACGACACCTGCAGCGGACGGTCGGCCTCCCAGAGGCCGTGAATGTTGCAGTAGGCCGTGGCGAAGAGGGTGCCCGGGACCGTGACCCTGGCGCGGACGGAGACCGTGCTGTCGGTGTAGACCGGGCCCTGGTTCGGGCCGGTGGCGGACTGGCCGTGCGCGCTGAACTCGAAACGGCCGATCTCAAACGAGGCCTTGCCGCCGGCCGGGGCAAAGTGCACGGCGATCCACGCGATATGGTGTTCGGTGGTGTTCGGATGGGGGATTTCCTTGCCGACGGTCACGGCGACGGTGAACCAGTCACCCGCCTTGACGCTCTCGGGACAATCGATCGCCGGCACGTGCTTCTCGCTTTTCCAGTCGGCCGATTTCACAAATTCGCTCAGCTTGGTCATGCGCGTTCCTCCGTGGATGACGGCCTGCCGTTGCGGCCAACGCATCATCCGCCGCGTATTCTACCAGCGTGACCCCGGCATCCGCAAGCATGTCGGGACCGGCGGTTGTTCACGCTCTTCCCGGTCGCCACAATCTCGTGCTCAACGTCTCGTCCATGCGCGCCCGTTGCCAGTCTGCAATTTTCAATCTGCATTATTCAGTCTTATCCCAGCACGTGTCGGATCTTGTCAGCCATCTCAGCCGTGGTGAACGGCTTCTGAATAAAGTGCAGGTTCTCATGCAGGACGCCGCCGCGTGCAATAGTGGTGATCAGGGAGCCAACACCTTCAAATAGGTGGCGCGTCCGTCGCCGGGCGCATAGAAGTCCGGCAGCATCTCGGCCAGTGTGTAGCCGGTGCGGTCATAGAAGGCGCGCGTGCTGAGATACTGCGGCCGGCTCGAGGTTTCGGCATAGAGGCGCGTGCCGCCCAACGCCCCGATGCGCCGCTCGGTTTCGGTTTGGAGCTGACGCCCCAGTCCCTGACCCTGCATCTCCGGCGACACCGCGATCCAGTAGAGGTCGTAGCTCGCGGCGGTGCAGGGGATCGGTCCGAAACAGGTGTAGCCCACCAGGCGGCCGTCCTGTTCGGCCAGTACAAACTCGTAGCCCGAGGCGGCGCCCTTCTTCAGGCGCTCGTCCACCAGTTCCACCGCGATCTCCACTTCGTCGGCATGGAAGAATCCGGTCGCCTGTGTCAGTGCGCGAATGCGCGCGCCGTCGCCGTCATTGACCTCATAACGGAAGGTGAAGACGGATGGCGTGCGTTCACGATTGCCGGTTTCATGACGCACCGATCTGGCCTGCATCTGCGTGGGCGCCCGCTTGTGCGGCAAGGCGTCCGGGTGGCGGAAGCGGCGGGCACGGCCTTGCGCATCGTCAAGCAGGCGCGCGATGGCCTGATCGGCGGAAATCCCCGCGCGCGCCAGCATGGCTGCGAAACCGGCGTCGGGCGAGATGCAGGGGTTGGTGTTGACCTCCAGAATCCAAGGCGCCCCCGCGGCATCCACGCGAAAATCGACCCGCGCATAGCCGGCCAGTCCAAAGGCTTCCCAGCAGGCCAGCGCCGCCGCCCGCAGCCGCTCCAGCAGCGGGCCGTCAGCCGGCGCGAAGTCGAAACGACGTTGCGTGTGCTGATATTCGAAGGAGTCCGTTTCCCACTTGGCCTGATAACCGATGATCTTCGGCTTGTCGGCGGGAAAGTCGGTGAAGACGATCTCGGCGGGCGGCAGCATCTCCGGCCCGCGCGGTCCGGCAATCAACCCGACGTTGAACTCCCGGCCGTCCACGTACTCCTCGGCGAAGCAGTCGCCACCCATGCGCGCGGCGCAGGCCGCCAGCGGCGCGGCCAGGTCGTCCGGCGCGGCGTCACGCACGAAGCAGGTGTCGTCCATGCCCAACGAGGCATGCTCCCAGACCGACTTGATCAGCCAGGTGAGCCGTCCACCGTCCGCGTCGCGGGCGACGGGCTGCAGGCGCGGGCGTCCGGCAGCGTCCGGCGGCAGCATGACCCACGCCGGCGTCGGCAGGCCAGCGGCGCTCAGCCGTTCCTTGGCGAGAATCTTATGCGACGTCAGGAAGATCGCTTCCGCCGGGTTGCCGGTGTAGGCGCACTCCCGGGCGTCAAGCAGCGCCGGCGGCAGGTGGATCAGGCGACCGGTGCCGGCCATGGACTCCACCAGGTTGAAGACCACATCCGCCTGTGACGCCTCCAGCGTGGCATCCAGGGCTGCCAGGTCCAGCGTGCAGGCTTTCACCTGCGCGCGGTGGCCCAGACGTACGAGCGACTGGCCGACGGCCTCCGCCTCCTGCAGCACATCCCGCTCGTCGGGCGCGGCGTCGGCCGGAATCTCCTGGTGCAAAATCAACACGCGCATGCGGCATCTCCTGATGGGGCGTGTATCAGTTTGAGGAACGAGAAGCGGCGCGTCCAGCGGCCGCGCCCTACCTGCGCCGGGTTGCGGACGGTAGGGCGGGGCCGCCGGACCCGCCGCCAACCAAACTGATACACGACCTCCTGATGGCACAAGATGCCATAGAACGGCATGATCTGTCATGCTGGAAGCGTGCTTGCGCGGGCCGGGGTCGGGCCGCCCCTATGTCACTGACGCCTTACCATGCGCGGGCTACTGTCCCAGCGCTTCCTTCGATTGTGGATAGCGCGTCTTGAGTTCGTGGCGGTAGATGGCAACCTTGGCGACGTCGCCGGCTGCTTGCCAGCACTTGACGATCATGGCCAGGGCTTCGGGCTTCAGAGCGTCGTCATCATAGAGTACATCCACTTTCAGAAAGGTCTTGGCGGCCTCCTGCCACTGGCGCTGTTCGAAGAGACAGTGTCCCGTTCCCAGCAGGGCGCGGGCGGCCGTTGCGCGCTTGCCCTCGCTTTGCGCAATCGCGTCGTAGGCGCGCCGGGCTTCGTCCAGCTTGCCGCCAGCACGCAGACAGTCTGTAGACCCGAGAGCCGCCTCGACGGCGAAAGGCCCGTTGGTGACGGCTGCAAAGGACGTGCGCGCCTCATCGAAGCGACCTGCCTCCTGCAGAATCCGGCCGGCGCGGTAAGAGGCTTCGGCCGCGTAGGCGCTGCGAGGGAACTCCTGCGCCAGTCTTAAGAAGGTCTGTCTGGCTGCGTCAGCCTGCTGCAAGCGGAATTGCGCCAAGCCCAGCTTAAGCAAAGCCAATTCCTTGAAGGCGACACCGGTCTCGATGGCGGCGGCGTAGTTCGTGACGGCCATGGCGAACAACTGGCGTTCGAAGGCCAGTTCTCCCGCGCGGAAAGAGGCGTCTGTCGCCAGCGCGTGACGCGGGTGGCTTCGTGCGAAGGCGTCAAAGCAGTCCATGGCTTCGTCCGGACTCCCCTGTTTGATGAGTACCCAGGCAAGGTCATAGGCCGCCTCGGTGGCGTGGGGATTGGCAGGCCCCTGATTCGTGCAGGCGGCATAACCGGCGCCGGCAGCCTGAAGGTCCCCGGCATCCTCCTGGCAGCGCGCAGCCCAGAATACGGCATCGGCCGCGTACGGCGAGCGCCCGGCGGCCAGTTGCGCGAAGGCGGCGGCCGCCTCGCGCTGGCGCCCCAGCTTGCGCAGCGACCAGGCGGCGCCGGAAGCGGCGGCTGGATCGTCCGTGCCGGCCAGGCGGTAGGCCTCAAGGGCTTCTGCCGGGCGGTTCAGCTCCAGCAGCGCCTCGCCGCGGTAGAAGGATGCGCGCCGCAGAACCGGGTGGCTCGGATGTGCGGCGATGAGCGTCGCGGCGTTGGTCAGCACGACGGCATGGCGTCCCGCCGCCAGCTCCAGCCTCAGAGACTCGATGGTTGCCAGCTGCGCAGCCTCATTTGTGCCGCCCAGGCGGATGGCGGTTGCATAGCCCGCCGTGGCGGCTGCGGCATCTCCCGCCGCCTCTGCAGCCCGGGCGCCCATCAGGGCTGCCTCGGCGGCCTGCGGACTCTGCGGATAGCCGGCTGCCACGGCATCGAACAGGGCGCGGGCCTGGGGCATGCGCTTGCCGTCCCAATGGAGCCACGCCGCGCGGAAGAGGGCGGCGGCGGCCAGCGCATGGTTCGGATTCTGCCGGGCGAAGGTCTCCAGCGTGTCCGCGGCCAAGGAGGCGCGTCCCAGAGCATCGAGCGTAAAGGCCCGGCCGGCCAGTGCCTCGGGTGCCCACGTGCCCCCGGCGGCTCGCGCGGCGTCGTACGCCTGGAGCGCCTCGTCGTAGCGCTTGATCGCGCGCAGGGCGTCGCCCGCCTTGAGCTGGCACTCGGCCGCCAGCGCGTTGGTGGGATTCTGGCTGGCGCATGCCAGGAAGTCGCGGGCCGCGCCGGCCGTGTCGCCTGCCTGCAAGAGCGACCAGGCTCGTGAGTAGAGTGCTCGCGCGGCATAGTGGCCGCGGGGATCGGCAGCCAGCGCACGGGCATAGGCTTCGGCCGCAGCCTGCCATTGCGAGGCCTGATAAAGCGTCTCGCCCTTGGCAAACAGGACGGCTGCCGACGGCGATGGCTCTGGCGTCGACGCCGCCCGCGCCAGGCCGATGCCAGCCAGCAGCAGGAGCAGGGCCAGTGTGAACGGCAGGCAATCCGGTGTACGTATGCGTAGCATGTGTCAAAACGCTGTGATCTGACGACCGCGTGCTGAAAGCGGGTTCAGGGTTTGGGGTTTAGGAACGGTCATCATCATACAGGATAGCCGCGAAGACAGGCGTCTCTCTTGGACTCGTGCGAACACAAGCCCTGTTAACCTACAAAAGAGCAGTTGAACCGCAGATCAACGCGGATAGACGCTGATTGGCACGGCCTTGCGACAGAAACGGCTTTCATCTATCCGGTAACATGGTTTTGCGCTGCAACGTGTTGATGGCGATGAGTCGATCCGCGTTGATCTGTGTTCATCTGCGGTTTCAAGGGGTAAGTGTCTGCTTCGCGTCTCCTGAACCCTGAACCTGCTTCTTACAACGCCTGCATCCTGGCCTGGGTTCACGGGGCTCCTGCATTGACCGCGCCCGTCATTTTCGCATAGCATCTACGGCATGAACACACCCTTTTACGCCATCGACCTGCGCTGCGAGCACCTGTGCGATCCACTGGGTTTGGACGAGCGTCTGCCGCGGTTTTCATGGCGCATGGAGGATAGCCGTCCCGGCGCGCGTCAGAGCGCATGGCAGGTGGTGGCGGCTTCCACGGCCGCGCGGCTCGACGACAAGCCCGACCTGTGGGACAGCGGGCGTGTGGCCGGCGACCAGAGCCTGGACATCGTCTGGAAGGGCCGGCGGCTGATCTCGCGCCAGCAGGTCTGGTGGCGCGTGCGCATCTGGGATGCCGACGGCGAGGCGTCCGCGTGGAGCACGACGGCACGCTTTGAGATGGGGCTGCTGCAACCGAAGGACTGGCAGGCGCAGTGGATCGGCCGCTCGGTTGTGACGGGCAAGGACACGGAGCCCAGTCCCTTCCTGCGGCGCACCTTCACGCTCGAGGGCGGCATCGTGCGCGCCCGCCTCTATGCCACGGCGCGCGGCATTTTCGAGTGTCACCTGAACGGCCGCCGCGTGGGCGACGCCTTCTTCACGCCCGGCTGGACCGATTACAGCACACGCGCGCAAGTCGCGGCGTTCGATGTCACGGACCAGGTCCAGGCCGGCCCCAACGCGCTCGGGGCCATCCTGGCCGACGGCTGGTATGCGGGCTATCTGGCTTGGGGCAACACACGCAGCTGCTACGGCGTGCAGACATCGTTCCTGGGGCAACTCGAGATCGAATATGCCGATGGCCGCCGCGTGATCGTGGCCACCGGTCCGGAATGGCGCACCGCCACCGGGCCGATTCTCAAGGCGGACTTCTACAATGGCGAGACCTACGATGCGCGCTTGGCGCAGGCGACCTGGGCGCTGCCGGCCTTCGATGATGCCTCCTGGGCGCCGGCAACCCTCTTCGATCCGCCGGCCAAGACGCGCCTGAGCGCCCCGCGCACGGCGCCCGTGCGCCGGCAGCAGGAACTGGCGGTGCAGACGCAGACCGAGCCGCAGTTCGGCGTGCACGTTTTCGATCTTGGCCAGAACATGGTCGGCTGGGCGCGCATCCGCGTGCGGGCCCAGGCGGGCGACACGATCACCATCCGCTATGCTGAGATGCTCAATGACGATGGCACGCTCTACACCACCAACCTGCGCAGCGCCAAGGCCACCGACTGCTACATCTGCTGCGGCGGCGGCGAGGAGATCTGGGAGCCCCGCTTCACCTTCCACGGCTTCCGCTATGTGGAACTGACCGGCAACCTGCATGAGAAGCCGAGCCCCGCAGACGTCACCGGCGTGGTGATTCACTCCGAGATTCCGCCGACGGGCGTCTTCGAGTGCTCCGATTCGATGGTCAATCAGCTGCAGTCCAACATCGTCTGGGGCCAGCGCGGCAACTATCTCGAAGTGCCGACCGACTGCCCGCAGCGCGACGAGCGGCTCGGATGGACCGGCGACGCGCAGGTCTTCATCCGCACCGCCTGCTTCAACCGCGACGTCGCCGCCTTCTTCACCAAGTGGTGCATCGATCTGGCCGACGCCCAGTATGCCGACGGCGCCTTCCCGCATGTGGCGCCCGATGTGCTGCGCAAGGAGCAACCCGATCCCGGCCGCGGCTGCGCCGCCTGGGGCGACGCGGGCGTCATCTGCCCCTGGACCATCTACCTGTGCTACGGCGACACGCGCATGCTCGAACGGCAGTACGAATCGATGGCGGCGTGGATGGCCTGGCGCGAGAAGACCAGCAAGGACCTGGTGCATGGCGGCGCCTGTTTCGGCGATTGGCTGGCGCCCGACGGCAACACGCCGCGCGACCTGATCGCCACCGCCTATTTTGCCCGCACGGCGGAACTCATGGGCAAGACGGCCGCGGCGTTGGGTCGGCGCGATGACGCGCGCCGCTACGCCGCACTGGCGCGCCGCGTATGCGCCGCCTTCAATCGCACCTTTGTCACGCCGGCCGGCCGGGTGATGGGCGACTCCCAGACCGCCTATCTGCTGGCGCTGGGCTTCAACCTGCTGCCCGCCGCCAAGCGCGCTCCGGCGCTGGCACGGCTGGTGGCCGACATCGAGCGCCGCGGCTTCAAACTCTCCACCGGCTTTGTCGGCACGCCGCTGCTGGCGCCGGTCCTGACGGCCTGCGGGCGCGTGGATGTGGCCTATAAGCTGTTGCTTCAGCGCGAGTATCCATCCTGGTTTTACTCCATTCTGCAGGGTGCCACGACCATGTGGGAGCGGTGGAACAGCTACAGCAAGGAGAAGGGCTTTGGCGATGCCGGCATGAACTCGTTCAACCACTACGCCTATGGCGCCATCGGCGAGTGGTTGTATGCGACGGTCGCCGGCATCGACCTCGATCCCGCCAAGCCGGGATACAAGCACATCATCATCCGGCCGCAGCCCGGTGGCGGGCTGACCTGGGCGCGCGGCGAATTGCTTTCACGCTATGGACGCATCGCCTGCGCCTGGCGCATCGAGGAGCGGCAGCTGCAGGTCGATGTCATCATCCCGCCCAACACCACTGCCACCGTGATGCTGCCCGGCCGCAAGCCGGAGCGCGTCGCCGCCGGCACGCATGTCTACAAGCTGCCCTGGCGGAAGCAGGCCTATTGAGCCTTGTACGGGTGGGCGACGAAGCACCATGGCTTTCGGGGGGCCTGCGGGGTAGGGCGTGTCGCTCTGCAGTCGCCGTATCCAACTTGTCAGGTTGATCCGGCGCACGCCTCGACGACCGCCTGCATGTCCGCGGGCAGGGGCAGGTCGAAGGCCATGGTGTCTCCGGTACTGGGATGGCGGAAGCGCAACCCTGCCGCATGCAGCGCCTGGCGGCGCATGCGCATGCGCTGGCGGTCATCGGGCGAAAGCGCGTCCTGACAGAAGCGCACGAACCATCCCGGATCCAGGCCGTAGAGTTTGTCGCCCACGATGGGGAATCCCAGCGCCTGGAGCGTGGCCCGGATCTGATGCAGCCGGCCGGTGTGCGGCAGGGACTCGATCAGGCTGACGGGCCCGCATCTCTGCACGAGGCGAAACCCGGTGACGGCCCATGCGGCCTCCTGATCCGGTGGCGCCGGCGGAGGCTGACCGGCGAAGGCGTCGATGTCATCGGCGGTTTGCACCAGCGCGAAGCGGCGCTTCTTGAGCACCTCGCCGGTGTAGTCGACGACGATCCAGCCTGCAGCCGCCTGTGTGGCGGGAAAGGTGCCTTCGACCAGCGCCAGGTAGCGCTTGCCCACGGTACGGGAGGCGAACTGCGCGCGCAGGTTCCTGGCGGCGGCTGGCGTGCGGGCCACCACCACCAAGCCGGAGGTTTCGCGGTCGATGCGGTTGACGAACGTGGGATCGGCGATGCCGTGCCGGGTCTTCAGCAGCGCCCAGAGGGTGTGGTTGAAGTAGCGGCCGCCGGGATGGCAGGTGAGGTTGCCGCTCTTGTTGACGATCGCCAGCTCCTCGTCGAGATGCGCCAGCGCAATGCGGTCGTCCATCGGCGGCTCGGGGATGTCGTCGGCGGCATAGGCCAGCTCATCGCCGGCGGCCAGCACGCGGCCAGGCAGGACGGCCTGGCCGTTGACCGTGATGCGTCCCTCGGCGATGCGGCCGCGCCAGCCAGACTCGTCATGGTAGGTGAAGCGCGCGATCAGGAAATCCAGCAGCGGCCCGCCGGCCCGCGCCTGAGGAATGACGAAGCGGATGTTGCGGTGCATGAGGTTAGGCTAAAGGCTGCTTGGGGCTTAGGGCTTAAGGCTGAGGGGTTAGGGTTGAATGCCACTCCGCCGCAGGTAGATAGCACCAGTCGCTGGCTTTGTCCACCCACGTTCCGCGGGAGAACAGGCGGTGGCGCTCCGGTTCCCCATGAACGTGTCGAATGGTCGCTGCCGGGAAAACCCCCTAAGCCCTAAACCCTAAACCTACTGCCTACGGTGGTGTTTACAGTGCGCGGTCAGGCTGCTAATCTCCACCACCGTCCGGTCCGCGATGCCGCGGGCGGGGCAGGGAGCTCGATCGACCATGGCCTACGACAAGATCCGGATTCCAACAGGCGGCACGAAGATCACTATGGGCGCAGACGGCAAGCTGCGCGTGCCGGATCGCCCGATCCTGCCCTTCATTGAGGGTGACGGCACCGGTCCCGACATCACGCGCGCGGCCATGACGGTCTGGAACGCGGCGATTCAGAAGGCCTATGGCGGCAAGCGGCAGGCGGTCTGGATGGAGGTCTTCGCCGGCGAGAAGGCCAATGCGGTCTATGGCCCCAACACCTGGCTGCCCGGGGAGACGCTGACCGCCTTCCGCGACTACCTCGTGGGCATCAAGGGCCCGCTGACCACGCCGGTCGGCGGCGGCATCCGCTCGATCAACGTGGCGTTGCGCCAGGAGCTGGACCTCTATGTCTGTCTGCGGCCGGTGCGCTGGTTCAAGGGCGTGCCTTCGCCGGTGAAGCAGCCGGAACTGACCGACATGGTCGTTTTCCGCGAGAACACCGAGGACATCTACGCCGGCATCGAATGGGCCGCCGGCACCGATCAGGCACGGAAGGTCATCACGTTTCTTCAGCGCGAGATGGGCGTCAAGAAGATCCGCTTTCCGGAGACCTCCGCCATCGGCATCAAGCCGGTCTCCAGCGAGGGCACCCAGCGGCTGGTGCGCGCGGCGATCGAATACGCCATCGCCAATGACCGTGCCTCCGTCACGCTCGTACACAAGGGCAACATCATGAAGTTCACGGAGGGCGGCTTTCGCGACTGGGGCTACGCCCTGGCGCGCGAATCCTTCGGCGCGCAGCCGATCGATGCCGGCCCGTGGTGCCATTTCAAGAATCCGCGCACCGGCTGCGACATCGTGGTCAAGGACTGCATTGCCGACGCCTTCCTGCAGCAGATCCTGACCCGCCCCGCCGAGTATGATGTGATCGCCACGCTCAATCTCAACGGCGACTACGTCTCCGATGCGCTGGCGGCCTGCGTGGGCGGCATTGGCATCGCCCCTG
>Ga0316226_1001362_pt1 | contig 26576 bp, 21 predicted proteins | sample TBH18017metaG_FD_206009 | JGI IMG/M metagenome (GOLD analysis project Ga0316226, IMG submission 206009) | Freshwater microbial communities from Trout Bog Lake, Wisconsin, USA - TBH18017 | ecosystem: Environmental > Aquatic > Freshwater > Lake > Hypolimnion/Profundal zone | place: USA: Wisconsin...
CCACCGCCTGAGACAAGGCGACAGGCACCACTGACGCCGCGAGGGACGCCGGGCCGCCAGGCCCGGCGTCCCTCGCCGTTTCCCGCTTCCTGCGCGACCGGGTGGAGCCGCGCGCTGTTCGTGCGTCCGCGCGCTCCCTTCCGCGCCGGGGTGTCCCGGCGGCGCGGCGTCAGATACGCAGGTACGAGTCCGCGTAGATGACGTCGTTGCAGAGCATCCGGTAGGTCTTGTAGAAATCGACCTGCTCGGGTTCGCTCTGGTCGACGGCCGATGGGTCGAGCTCCTCCATCGCCGCGACGGAGTCGTACAGCGCCACCACCAGCTTGCTCATCGGCGTGCTCTCGTCGCGCTGCTCGACGATGCGGATGAAGTCGTTCTGCGCCTCGTCGGTGGGGTCGAGGATAGCGCTGTCGAGCCCCGCGCCCATCACCAGGACCAGCATCGTGCGGTTGATCAGCGGGCGGTTCTCGGGCGGGGCGCCGTTGGAGATGTTGGAGAGGCCGACGACCGTGGTGGGCGGCGGGTCGGCCATCATCTTGAACATGCGGATCGCTTCGACCGACTCGAGCGCGACGTCCTGGTTGCAGTTGACGGCGAGCACGAGCGGGTCGAGGAAGATGTCCTCGACGGGCAGGCCGGCGGCCTCGGCCGCCGGGAGCAGCGCCTCCATGGCGATGCCGGCGCGGCCGTCGGCAGTCGTCGGGATGCCGTCGACGCCCATCGTGAGGGCGACGACCCTGGCGCCGTAGTTCGCCGCGAGCTGCATGACGCTGTCGAGGCGGGCGGGGTCGGCCGACGCGGAGTTGAGCATGGCCGGCTTCTTGCAGACCTTGAGGCCGGCCTCCATCGCCGCGAGGTTCGTCGTGTCGAGCGAGAGCGGCGTGTCGGTGACTTCCTGCACCGCCTCGACGATCCACGGCATGACCTCGTGGCCGTGCTTCTTCTGCGGGCCGATGTTGAGGTCGAGGATGTCCGCGCCGGCCTCGACCTGGCGCAGCGCCATGTCCTGGATCACCTTGGCGTCGCGCGCCTCGATGGCCGCCTTGACCGGCGGCGCGATGATGTGGATGTTCTCACCGATGATGAGCACCGGCGGCCTCCTTCGTCTCGGTGTGGGCGAGCATGGTCTCGACGACCGGCTGCAGTGCTGCGTTGAGGGCGCTGTCGGCCGGCAGGTGCACGAGGGCACGGCCGGCGGCGTCGAAGGCCGCGACCTGCGGGTCGTCCGGAAGCACGGCGAGCAGGTTCAGGCCGTGTTCCTCGATCGCCGCGCGCAGCTCGGGGGAGAGCCCGGCGGCGGCGCGATTGACGATCAGGTAGTGAGCGCCGACCTTGGTGTCGAGCTCGGTCACCATCGCCGCGACGCGGCCGGCGGTGGTGATGCCGCGCACAGTCGCATCGCTGACGATGAACAGCACGTCGACGTCGCGCGTCGTGCGCCGCGAGAGGTGCTCGAGGCCGGCCTCGTTGTCGATCACGACCCACGGGTAGCTGTCGGCGATGGTGTCGATGATGGCGCGCAGCATGTTGTTGGCGGCGCAATAGCAGCCGGGGCCTTCGGGGCGTCCCATGGCGAGCAGGTCGACGCCGACGCCTTCGACGACGCTGGTGTTGATCTCGTAGTCGAGGAGGTCGCGCTTGGCGATCCCGGCTTCGAGCAGATTGGCGCGCGCCTTCTCGCTGGTCTCCTCGCGCACGTCGCCGACGGTCTTCTCGAGCGGCAGGTCGAGGACGGTGTTGAGGTTGCTGGCGGGGTCGGCGTCGATCGCCAGGATGGGGCCGGCCTGGGCCGCCGCCAGGCGGCGGATCAGCAGGCCGGCGATGGTCGTCTTTCCTGTGCCGCCCTTGCCCGCGACGGCGATGGTGCTGGTCATGAGGTCATCCTCCGTTCGAGGTAGGTGCGCCCGCGGCGCCCTTCCCGCGCTGCGCGAGCTTGTCGCGCACGGTGGGGAAGACGTCGAGGTCGGTGTGCGGCAGGAAGAGCGCCGACGTGTACTCGTCCATGAAGCTGTTGTCGCCGCTCAGCTCAAGGTAGGTCATCTTGGCGGCGACGTCGAGGATGTCGTGGCGGATGTTGACGCAGAGCAGCGCCGCGTAGGCGCCCTGCGCGCTGGTGTTGCCGAGGAAGTGGAAGCGCTCCGGCGGCTGGTCGGGCAGAAGGCCGATGCGGATCGCCTTCTCCACGTTGATGTACTGGCCGAAGGCGCCGCCGATGAAGATCTGCTCCACGTCCGCGAGGCCGACGCCCACGCTGGTGCAAAGACACTCGTAGCCGGCGTAGATCGCGGCCTTGGCGCGGATGAGACTGGTGATGTCCGACTCGGTGAGGGCGATGTCGTGGTCGGCGCCGCCCTCGCTCGCCCAGCAGACGACATACTCAGGCACGCCGTCAAGGGTGCGAACACGGGCCGTCGGGGCCTCGATGTCGAGGTGGCCGGACTTGTCGACGAGCCCGGTGACGAAGAGCTCGCCGAGGAGGTCGATGAGGCCGCTGCCGCAGATGCCGACGGCCGGGGCGTCGTCCACGGTGCGGAACGTGGGTTCCCACGTGGCGTCGTCGACGAAGACGTCCTCGATGGCGCCGGCGGTGGCGCGCATGCCGTGGCGCACGCCGCCCCCCTCGAACGCGGGCCCGGCGGAGCAGGCGCACGAGAGCAACCAGTCCTTGTCGCCGAGCACCATCTCGCCGTTGGTGCCGATGTCGATGAAGAGCGTCAGCTTGTCGGCGACGTACATGCCGCTGGAGATCACGCCGGCGGTGATGTCGCCGCCCACGTAGCTGCCGACCGAGGGCAGCACGTGCACGCGGGCGAGCGTGTTGGCGTGCAGGCCGAGCTCGCCGGCGTTGAGCTTGGGCGCCGCCGAGATCGTCGGGATATAGGGCTCCTCGCGCAGGTGGCGCGGGTCGAGGCCGAGCAGCAGGTGAGTCATCGTGGTGTTGCCCGCCACGGTGACCTCGTGGATCTCGTAGAGCTCGATGCCGTTGCGTTGCTGAAGTTCGGTGAGCAGGTCGTTGATGGTCTCCACGGCGAGCTTCTGGAGGTGGTCGAGGCCGCGTTTGCGCTTGGCGTAGATGATGCGGCTGATCACGTCCTCGCCGCAGGAGATCTGCTTGTTGTAGGCGCTGGCGCTGTCCACGACGCGCCCGGTGGCGAAGTCCATGAGGTACACGACGATGGACGTCGTGCCGAGGTCGATGGCCACGCCCATGCTGGCGTGCTTGAAGGCGCCGGGGTAGATGCGGATCAGGCGCGGCGGCAGGTACGTGCCGTATACCCAGTCGCGCATCTCCAGCGTGACGCTCGCTTTCCAGTTGGCCATGCGCAGGTCCTTGCCGAGACGGCGCAGCATCGGCAGCTCGGCGCGGATCTCCTCGACGCCGTGCTGCTGGAACAGGGCGCGGCGCAATCGGTCGAAATCGCTGGTCTGGTCGGCGAGCGACGGCGGGTCGATGTCGACCTCGAAGGTGCGCACCGCCGGGTCCTGCCGCCAGTCGCAGGCAACTGCGAGCGACTCGGGCTCGGCGATGGCGTGGCCGTGCGGCCGCACCGTCTCGCGCCGGCGCTCCGGCACCTCGATCTCGGCCGCGCCGGCGACGTAGCTCTGGCAGGCGACGGCCCAGCCCTCGGCGACCTCGGCCGCCGCGAGCCCGGCGTTGCTGCGGCGCTCCACGTCGCCGGAGAGCACGCGCACGCGGCAGCGCCCGCAGCGGCCCTGGCCGGCGCAGGGCGCCGGCAGGTCGAGCTCGCAGAGGATCGCCGCGTCGAGCACGCTGGTGCCGGCCGGTACCTCGATCGTCTCGCCCGACGGGACGAAGGTGATCGTGGCCAGCACGGTGCCGCCCGGCGTCGTGCGCGTGCCTGTCATCGGCGCCTCACGCGCTCCAGACCGTCTTGAGGTAGCTGGGGATGTCCACGGCGTCGCGCGGGCCGACCATGATCTGCCAGCCGGGGAGCTCCTCCTCGGTCTCGCCGGAGAGGCCGGCGACGTGGCCGGGGATGACGAGCTTCTTGTGGTTGATCTTCTGCTCGACGCCGGAATCCCTCACCGTCTTGGCGATCTTCTCGGCATCGAACTTGCCGGCCGCCCAGCCGGTGAGTACCGACTGGCCGTCGCTGTCGGCCACCAGGAGGTACGAGGGCACGCCCGCGCCCTCGACTTCTCCGGACACGGAGAAATAGGTGAGCGAGAAGTTGGTGGTGATGAGCAGCGGGCTGTCTGCCGTCACGGCGCCGATCTCGTAGAGGCCCGGTTCCACCTGGATGGGCTTCTGCGGGTCGGTGTAGATGTTCTGGCGCAGGGTGAGCAGCGAGTAGAGCTCCGCCGGCTCGAGGTGGTCGAGGACCACGACGCCGGCGTACTTGGCCACGGCCTGCGTGGCGCGCACGAGCTCCGCTTGCCAGCTCGAAGCGGCCGACAGCGAGAAGATCGGGAAGCCGAGCGCGCGGGCGCCCTTCTTGAGCGCCAGGCGGCGAAGCTGCGTGAAGGCGACGAGATCGCCGGCGAGCGTGGAGGTGCCGGCGTCGAGGACGATGTCCTCCAGGCCGGCGCCGTGTACCTGGTCCGAGAGCTCGGCGAGGGCGACCACGTCGCCACCCTCGACGCGGATGGCGAGCGGGCAGCCGTGCTTCTTGGCGACCTCGGCCATCGCCTCCCAGTTCGCGGCGGTGGCGGCGTGGACGAGCGGCTTGTCGGCGACGCCGCCGCCGGCGAGGGCCGCGTCGATCGCCGCCGCGTCCGCGCTCATGAGCACGAGCGGCAGGCCGGGCGCGGCCGCGCGGGCCGCGGCCACGGCCGCGGCATACGCGGCCGCGTCGCCGCCCGCGTGCTCGACGGCGAGGCCGTCGAGGCGCAGCGTCATGCCGACGCGCTCCACCTCGTAGCCGGCGGCGCGCGCCGCGACTTCGGCTAGCGCCGGGTCGTCGCTCTTGACGCGCGCCACGAGGCCGGGCTGGTGGTAGAACGTCTTCTCGTGGCGGAACATCGCCACTTCGTTGCCGATCGCGAAGGCGCGCTCTCCGGCGCCGATGGTGACGAGCTTGATGGGTGGCGCCGAGGCGGCGTCGAGCGCCGTCTTGGCCTCGTCGCTCACGTAGGGGCACTTGTCGAGCTCGGTCCCCTTCTGCGCCAGCTTCATCGCGAAGGCGAGGCAGGTGGGGAAGCCGCATTCCTTGCAGTTGGTCTTGGGGAGGAGCTTGTAGATCTCGAGTCCGGTGGGGGCCACGGCTCAGGCTCCTTTCGTGAGGTCGTCGAGGGCTTCCCGCATCGCTGCGAGTGAGCCGGGATGACGGAGCGTGAGCACGTCGGCGCCGGCCTCCAGGAGCGTGGTGGCCGTGGCGATCTCCCAGGCGACGCCGCGCTCGGCGAGCGCCCCCCAGGCCTCGGGCACGTCGGCCGCGGCGCGGCCTTCCTTCTGGCGCCAGGACTCCTCGCCGATGCCGCAGATCATCGGCTGCTGGGTCATGGAGTCGCCCATGAGCGCGGCGAGGCGCAACCGTTCCATCACGGAGTAGGTGTACTCGAGGCCGTAGCCGAGGGCGCCGGTGTTGGGGTCCATGAGCACGCGCTCGAGCGGCAGCCCCATGTCACTGATGAGGATGTTGAGCTGCTTGGCGAGGTTCACGTCGATCGGTGTCTGCGCGATCACGAGGTGGCCGTTGCCGAGCGCCGCCGCCACGATGGTGCGGTAGTTCTTCTCCTCGCAGAGGCCGAGGGCGAGCTGTTCGCCCTTGGTCTTCTCGGCCACCGCGACGAGCACTTCGTTGTCCTTGTCGGCCGTGCCGGGGCCGTAGACGATGAGCGGCACGCCCACGGCGGCGAGCACGCGGTCGACGGTCTTCACCGCTTCCTCCGCGCTGCGGTCGCCCTGGTCCGGGTGGCAGCTGCGCAGCTTGAGCGCGATCAGGTCGGCGCCGAGCTCGACCGCCTTGGCGGCCCAGCCGGCGGCGTCGTCGAGCAGGTCGCCCCAGGCGTCCTGCAGCTCAGGCGACCAGTCTGCCGGCCGCATGTCCACGACCTCGATCGCGAGCGCGGGGCGGTGGGGAGTGTTCCCCTCGAAGGCCAGGAACGGGAAGGTCGTCTCGCCGCCCACCGTCACGGTGGAGGCGCGCGTGCCGCCTCCATAGCTGCTGCCCAGCGTGACCTCGCGTACGGCGCCGGGCCACTTCTCTACGGGGATCTCCACTGCACTCATGTGCACACTCCAGGTGGTCGCGGATTCAGAAGAGAGGATCCATGGTCAGGGCAGGATGCCCCTTCTCCTCGAGGAAGGGCAGAAGCTCCTCGACGCTCGTCGCTACGGTCTCGTCGGCGATCTTGTCGAGCAGGTCGGGCACGCCGTCGCGCTCGCAGACTTCCTGGAGCGCCGGGCGCATGCTCTCGCGCAGGTTGGAGCTCATCCAGACGACGCGGCTCAGGCCGCCGTCGGCGGGGATGAACTTCTTGCTGGTCAGGTAGAACTTGCCCATGCCCATCATGCCGGGCGTCTGCATGCCGCCCCCGGCGGTGCCGGCAAGGGTGGAGAAGGTCATGCCGCACGGCGTCATGCTGGGGTCCTCGCGGCTGACGATCATGAAGCCGTTGGCCTCAGGCACGAGCACCATGATGCACTCGAAGCAGCCGCACGACGTCATCGGCGCTTCCATGATGGAGTAGAACGTCACCCGGTCCACCGTCTGGTTGGACTGGTTGTAGATGAACTCGTTGGGCCCCGAGAACTCGCCCTTGACGGGGTCGAGGATGACGCCCTTGGGCACCGGCTGGTTGGGGCCGGTGGGGTTGATCTCGTAGCTCGCCTTGCAGTCGAGCCAGTTGTAGGCGCCGCAGAGACCGACGCGCTCCGGGTTGACCACGCAGACGTGGTTGGGCGCGAAGCTCTGGCAGAGCAGGCAGCTGTAGAAGGTGTCGACCGACTCGTCGGTGAGCGTGGCGATGCGCTCGTTGCGCTGGCCGTAGGCGACGCGCGCCTCCTCGATGAGCGTGTCCACCTCGGCCTCGTCGGTCGTGAGGTAGACCTGCACCTTGTCGACGATGTTGCCGAACACCTCGTGGATGCGTGCGTGGATGACCTTGCCGAAGTGCTCCAGGCGGAAGCCCTTGGCGAAGGTGCTCTTGCTCACGCGCGTCCAGGCGATGTCGCGCTGGCCGTTGTGCTGGATGCCCTCGACGCCGTTGATGAAGTAGTGGAACTGGCGCTCGAGGATGGGCTCAAAGTCCGACTGCATCTTGCGCCCGGAGACGTCGACGACCATGCCGAGCGGCAAGGCGCCGCCCTCTTCCATCGAGTCGAGGTCGGCGCCGTTCACGGTGACCTTGCCGTCCTCGACCTCCTCCGCCGGCCGCATGCGCAGGTACTCGAACGCGTGGCTGCGCTTGCCGCCGAACTCGGCGTACATGATGTCCTTGCGGATGCGCTCGCCCTCGAAGGCCGATCCGTAGGAGACGGGGATCGGCACCTTGGCGATCTTGACCTTTACGCCGCGCACCTCCATGCAGCGCTGGATCAGCTTCTCGGTGCGCTCCATGTCGTCGTCGCCGGGGATCTCGTCGAACGGCATGCTCACGACGTGTTCGTACGTGGTGACGCCGGTCGGCAGGATCTGCGGGATGCGCGTGTCGGCGATGGTCGGAAAGCCGAAGCTGATGGCGCCGGCCGCCGTGGCGTACTTGAGGTCATCGACCTCGCCGAGGGCGAGCACGAAGGCGAACACGCGATACTTGTTGTAGAGCATGATCTTGCGCGCCATGCCGGCGTCCATGCCGCCGAACGTGAGCGCCGAGCGGGCGGCGAAGCCGAGGGCGTACACGGCGGAGATGGTGTCGATGCCGAACGGCACCGTGAAGGTGTCGTAGCCGAGCTGGATGCCCTCTTCCTGCAGCTGGTGGATGATGCTGCGTCCGTTGACGTTGCCGCTGAGGAAGATGAGGATGCCGCGGCTCTGCAGCTCGCGCACGATCTTGACGGCGACCTCGTTGCTCTTGGCGCAGCCGACGATGGCGCAGAACCCGGGCATGCGGCCGTCCACGAGCTGGATGCCCCAGGCGCGCAGCTGGATGTCGTCGATCGGGCCGTTGAGCTTCATCTTGTCGCCGTGCACGAGCAGGTCGCCGCCGGTGAAGCGCTCGCCGTCGGCGCCGGCGTGGTCGAGCTTGATGATCTGCGGCTCCTTGCCGCGCGCGAAGCGCACGCCCTCGATCGCCTCTTCGGCGAAGAGGGTGGCGATGCCGCTGTCGAGCGTCTCGCCGAGGTACGGCAGCCACATCTTGTCGCTCGGCAGCGGGTGCAGCAGGCCCTTGGCGCGCTCGATGACGGTCGCGAGGTCGCCGAGCTTCTCCACCTTCTGGCCGGTGAAGGCGTAGATCACCGGCAGGTAGTAGGCGGTGTTGGTGAAGGCGACCGGCGCGTCCGGGCCGAGCTCGGCCAGCGCCTCGGCGACGGCCGCCTCGGCCTCGGCGACGATCCCGGTGGCGCCGCGGATGGCGCGGGTGGCGATGTAGCGCGACATCAGGCGTCCCCTCCGTGCGAGTGGTCGTGCGCGCCGTCTTCGTGCGCGTGGTCGTGACCCTCGGCGCCGTGCGCGTGCCCGCCGCTGCCCTCGCCGTGGTCGTGCGAGTGGCCATCGGCGAGCGGGTACACCGGCGAGCCGACGGTCTCGACGCCGCGCTCGGCTTCGGCGGCCTGGTCGGCCAGGTACTTCTTGATCTCGGCGAAGAACAGGCTGTCGCCGCTGTCGCCGTATTGGCTCGGGTCGTAGGCCGGCAGCTTGAGCGCCGCGCGCTTGGCATCGATGAGCTCGAGCGAGCGCGCGAACATCTTGTCCCAGTCGGGGATGAACTCGAGGTCGCCACCGACCATGTCCTCCCAGCCCTTGGTCATGAGGTGCGTGGCGACGCTCGAGGCCTCCACCGGGCTGCTCACGCCGAAGATCACGTGCGCGCCGGAGGCGGCGAAGTAGGTGCCGATGGCGATCGCCTTCTCGCACATCCACTCGGGGCAGAGGCCCACGGCGGGGAGGTCGTCGATGTCCTCGCCGAGTCCGCCCTCGGTGGCGACCTGCGTCAGCACCGTGAGGATGCGCGAGTTGTCGACGCAGGAGCCGAGGTGCAGCACCGGCGGGATGCCGATGGCCTCCATGACCTCGCGCAGGCCGGGGCCGGCGGAGTCCAGGATCTCGGGACTCAGGTAGCCGGCCTTGGCGCCGGCGGTGGCGGCGCAGCCGGTGACCACGACCATGACGTCCTCGGCGATGAAGCGCTTGATCATCTCGACGATGCCCTCGTCCTGGGTGACGCGCACGTTGTTGCAGCCGACGACGCCGGCGAGGCCGCGCACGCGGCCGGCGATGATGGCGTCGTTGAGCGGGCGGAAAGAGCCGCGGTGGAAGCCGCCCTGCATGTAGTTGAGGTACTCGTGGCTGAAGCCGGCGACCAGCGGCTCGTGGAAGTCGGGGATGTGGACCGGGCCGCGGTTGGGGTAGTTGGCGATCGCCATGCGCACGATCTCGCGGGCGGTCTCGGGGGCGCGGTGCTCGTCGAACTCCACGTGCACCGCGCCGGGGATCTTGGCCTTGGGCGAGGTCGTCACGAGCTGCGTGTGGAAGCGCTGCGCCAGCGGCCCGAGGGCCTGCATGATGCACTGCACGTCGACGACCATCGTCTCGACGGCGCCGGTGAGCACCGCCAGCTCCTGATGGAGGAAGTTGCCGGCCGCCGGGATGCCGTAGCGCATCAGGATCTCGTTGCTGGTGCAGCAGATACCGGCGAGGTTGATGCCTTCCGCGCCGGCCGCCTTGGCCTCGGCGATCAGCTCGGGGTCGCGCGAGGCCTCGACGAGCATCGCCGAAAGCGTCGGCTCGTGGCCGTGCACGATCACGTTGACCTGGTCGCTCTTGAGCACGCCGAGGTTGACCTCCGACGAGAGCGGCGACGGCGTGCCGAAGAGGATGTCGCTGATGTCGGTGCTCAGCATGGCGCCGCCCCAGCCGTCGGCCAGCGAGCAGCGCAGCGAGCTCTTGAGGATGTTCTCGGCGTCGAGGTCGACGCCCTCGTGCGTGCGGTGCAGCACCTCGGTGACCTCGCGGTCGATGGCGCGAGGCGTGATGCCGAGCTCGCGCCACACCTTCTGGCGCTTCGGCGTGGCCCGCTTGGTGTAGATGATCTCGCCGTGCGGCTGGCCGAACTGCTCGAGCGCCTTGTCGGCCACGTCGAGCGCGATCTCGTTGACTTCGCGGCCGGACGTGGCGATGCCCATGTAGCCGGCCACGGAGGCGAGCTTCTGCTCGTCCTTGACCTTGTACCCGGCGGCCTCGCCCTTGGCCACGGCGCGCAGCGTCATCGCCATGTCGCGGCCGTGGTCGGAGTGCGCGGCCACGCCGCCCGCAACCTGACGCGCGAAGTGGCGGGCGGCGATCGTCGGCAGGTCTGCGCCGCAGATGCCGGTCTTCTCCTCGGCGTCCTTGCCGACCAGGCGGCACGGGCCCATGCTGCAGATGCGACAGCAGGCACCCTTCTCGCCGATGGGGCAGGGCTTCATCGTGTCGGCGCGGCTGAACGCGGTCTCGATGCCGCAGTCGTCGGCGTGTGCCAGCATCTCGAGGGCGGCCGGGTCGATGCTCTTGGCCATCGCCGGCTCCGGGCTCTTGCCGGCCGGCTCGTTCTTCACGTCATCCATAGGTGAGCTCCTTCGTCCCCGGGCGCGGGCGCGCGTGGCGCGCAAGCCTTCCGCCGGGGCGTGGACGGGTCAGAGCGGTGGTGGAGCTGGTGTGCAGGGCGCGAGTCACCGGTCAGTACTTGCGGTGGTCCCCAGACATGGCGAGATCGGCCGGGTCCGTGGTCGTGGTGCGGACGCCGGCGGTGTTCCAGGCGGGCTTGTCGGTGGGGGGCGCCTCGTCGGCGCCGGCCGCGCCGGTGGCGTAACCACCCTCGCTCAGGCGCGCGGCGATCTGCTCAGGGCTGGTCGTCTCGGGGTCGTAGGAGAGGCGCACGTTCTTCTCGAGCGCGCTGGCCGTGACCGAGGCGACTCCGGGCTCGTTCCTCAGCAGTCCGAGGACGGTGACGACGTGGTGGTCGGCCCACAGCCCGGGTACGGCAATGGTCACTTCTTCCATCGATCGCTCCTTGTCTCAGGGGACATACGCGAACGGTGCCGCTGAGGTGAGCAACTGGCCCCAGTTAGCACCGCGGAAGACTTGTAAACACTGTACAGGACGTCCAACGGCCCCGCAATCATTGTGCGGTATGTCACAAAGTTGGCCGTTCAACGGCGATTTCGCGGCGATTGTGAGCGTGCGGATACTCGGCAGACAACCGCATCGACGATCGCGAGCGACGTGGAAGGCGGGCTGCGCGGTGGCTGCCTGACCCATCACCATGAGAACGACACGGAGAACAGAGGCCCGCCGCCCTGACGGGTGGCGGGCCTCTGCGGCGGGCAGGTGTGCTCGATCCGGCGTCAGAGCGGGTCTACTTCGTGATGACGATGTCACCCATGGTGCCGGTGTCAGTGACCTCGAATGTCTGATGCTTGTAGTGGTACGTGTACTGCTGTCTGACGGTCGTCCAGGTGCTCCAGTCCTCCCCTGGGAAGTAGATGTCGCCCGGAGACCACACGGCTGAGGGTCCGGCCTGTCCTGCCTCGGGAGTGCCGAGAAGAATGTCCGCCTTGGTGCCTCGGTAGTCATGCGTGCCGAGACATCCGAAGGCGGGGATGTAGGAGCTGGCCTCGAACGTCCCGTCAAGGACGGCTGTGAAGATGCCCGATCCGCCGGCCGACTGAGTGACGGCGGCACCTGGGCTCAGGGCGCCCCTAAATGTGGTCCACGTGCCCGCCCACCGGGACGTCCAGTAGAAAGCGCCGTCCGGCAGCCGCCAGGCCTGCACGTGCCTGATGTAGCTGGTGAGGGCCCAGTAGCCGACGTTCGCGTAGGCCTCGTCGTTTCTGACGCCGTACGTGAAGTTCATGACCAGGACCGAGCCGGCCGGCACGCCGACGGCATGGACGGATGTGGCGGATGCCGGCTGGACGGTTGGCGCCGCCAAGGCCGTTCCGGCCGCCATGAGGGCGATGATGACGATCAGCGCCACGACCGCGGCGAGGGGCAGAGGCTTCTTCATGATGAATGCTCCTTTCCGAGAGCGCAGAGGCGACAGCGGTGAGCGCCGACGCTGCAGCGCGTGAGCCAGGACCACCTGTGCCATAGACCCCTCCTGCCCCAGACCCGACCCCACAGGAGCGGCTGCTCGGTCCCCACAGAGCACGAAGACCGGCCCGCGGGCCGGTCTCACCAGTGGCTCCCCGCCGGACTGCGGTGGCCGCAGGGGTTCATCCAGCGGATCATGGCCTCCCGTGTGCAGTGCTGCACCTCTCAGGAGTCTCGTATGAAGATGGTCTACGCCCCGAAGATGGAAAGTTCAAGCGTTTGCCATGATCGTGCATCGCACGACCGCGGACCCGAGCGTGGGACCACGAGGCGCCACGCGCACGCCGATGATCGCAGGACTGTTCAGGCCAGCTCGGAATGGCGGAGGGGGTGGGATTCGAACCCACGAACGACTTGCGCCGTTGCCGGTTTTCAAGACCGGTGCGATGAACCGCTCCGCCACCCCTCCGCGCCTTTCAAGTGTAGCAACGGCGCCGCGCCCGGCCTAGCAACTGCACGGGGCCGCGAGCGGCGCGCCGGCCGTCCGACGCGTGCTCACGGTGGCCGCCGGCGGTCGTGTGCGATTCTGCGCGGACCGCGGCGCGAACGCTGGTCCAGTCTCGGAGAATCTGACATAATCGCGCACCATGACCGCACTGTTCATCGCCTGCTCGGACGGCCGCATCGCGCCGTCCCTCGCCGCGCTCCAGGAAGCCGAGGCCGCGCTCGACGCGGACCGCTTCCTCGTGCCGGGCGGTCCGTTGGTGCTCACGCGGCCCGGCATGGAGCGCCGCGTCGCGCTCGACTGCATCCGCACGGCGATCGAGGTCCACGACGTGCGCGACGTCTACCTGGTCTCGCATCAGGATTGCCCGGCGTACGACCGGGCGCTCGGCGGTCTCGGCTTCGATCAGCAGGAGCTGCTGGAGCGCGATCTGCGGCGTGTGAAGACGCTCCTCGAGAACAGCTTCGCCGACATCGAGGTGCGCTGCTTCCTCGTGCCGTGGCGCGAGAACGGCGGCGGCCCGGGCTTCGGCGCCGCCGAGCCGGTCGAGTAGCGCGTTCGCGGCGCCGAGCGCCGTACTCGCTACGCCCCCAGCACGTCCTTGCCCATCAGCGGGCGCAGCACCTCCGGCACCACGATGCTGCCGTCGGCCTGCTGGTAGTTCTCCATGATCGCGATCAGCGTGCGGCCGACGGCGATGCCGGTGCCGTTGAGCGTGAACACGAAGCGCGGGCCCTGCTCGGTGCGGTAGCGGCAGTTGAGCCGCCGCGCCTGGTAGTCGGTGCAGTTGGAGCAGCTCGTGACCTCGCGGTACTGCTGCTGGCCCGGCATCCACGCCTCGCAGTCGAACTTCTGCGCCGCCGGGGCGCCGAGGTCGCCGGCGGCGATGTTGACCACGCGGTAGGGGATGCCGAGTCCCTGCAGGATCTCCTCTTCGGCCGAGAGGATGAGCTGGTGCTCGGCCTCCGCCTGTTCCGGCAGGCAGAAGCTGAACATCTCCACCTTGTCGAACTGGTGCACGCGCAGGATGCCACGCGTGTCGCGGCCGGCGGCGCCGGCCTCACGGCGGAAGCAGGTGGAGTAGCCGGCGTAGCGGATCGGGAGCTTCTCGGCCTCGAGGAACTCCTCCATGTGCAGCGCCGCGAGCGGGACCTCGCTGGTGCCGACGAGGCAGTCGCCGTCGACCGTCTCGTACACCTGGGCGCGGTCGGTGGGGAAGAAGCCGGTGCCGTACATCGCCTCCTCGCGCACCAGCACCGGCGGCACGACGGGGCGGAAGCCCTTGGCGCCGATGACGGCGAGGCCGTACTGGACGAGGGCGAACTGCAGCAGCACCAGGTCGCCCTTGAGGTAGGCGAAACGCGAGCCGCTGACCTTGGCGCCGCGCTCCATGTCGATAAGGTCGAGGGCGAGGCCGAGGTCCAGGTGGTCCTTGACCTCGAAGTCGAAGGCGCGTGGCTCGCCGACGTGGCGCACGACGACGGAATCCTCTTCGCCGCCGTCCGGGACGTCGGCGAGCGGGATGTTGGGCAGTTCGAGGAGCATCGTCTTGAGGCGCTCCTCGATGCCGGCGAGCTCGGTCTCGCGCTCCTTGATCGTGTCGCCGAGCGAGCGCATGGCGGCGATCGCCTGCTCGGCGTCGCCGCCCGCCTTCTTGACGACGGCGATCTCGTCGCTCGCCTTCTTGCGCTCGGCACGCATGCTCTCGACGTCGGTGAGGATGCGCCGGCGCTCCTCTTCGAGGCCGAGGAACTCGTCGAGGATCGACGTGGAGGAGCCGCGGCGCTCGAGCGCTCTGCGCACTTCCTCGGGATTCGCGCGCAGCATCTTCACGTCGAGCATCGTCTCTCCTCGCGGTCGTGAACGGCGTTCTGGTCGAGCCTCAATGCTATCGCACCGCCTCGACGGCCGCGCGGCGTCCGTGCTACCCTCGCGCGAACGTCCGCCACATCCCGCGTGAGACCAGGAGCCAGTCCATGCGCACACGCCAGTCCCGCACTCGCCCGCCGCGCGCGACCCGACTCAGCCTTGCGATGTCGCTCGTCCTCGTCACGCTTCTGGCGGCGCTCGTCCTCGCGGCCGCGGCGTCCGCGACGCAGGCCGACCCCACGAGCGTCACGTGCCGGCTCTCGGCCGCCGCTGTGCGGTATGGCGACACCGTGGACGTGAGCGGCCAGCTGACGCCGGGGGCCGCGCGGGCGGTCACGATCACACTCGGCGGCGCTGCCGTGGCAACGACGACGAGCGATGCCTCCGGCGCCTTCAGCGCCGGCTTCCCGGCGCACGCCGGCGGCGACGTCATCGCTGTGGCCGGCGCTACGCAGAGCGCGCCGGTTCATCTCGAGGTCCAGCCCTTGCTCGACGTCAGCCACGGCGCCGTCGTGCCGTTCCTCAAGACGCGCTACGTCCTCGCGATCACGCCGTCGAGCTACGCCGGCCAGGTGAGTCTGAGCCTCACGCACCGCGGCGCCGTGGTCGCCACGCTCCGGACGCGCGCCCACGACGGCAAGGCGACCTTCGCGGTGCCGCTGTCGGGCATCGACGCGTTCGACCTCGCGTTCGCGGCCGTCGCCGACGGCGCGCTCGGCGCCCGGTCGCTGCAGACGCGCGTGCAGGTCAAGTGGAGCCGGGTCGCCGTGGGCTCCCACGGGCCGATGGTCAAAGGGCTTCTCACGGCCCTGGCGCGGCTCAAGGTCCGCGTGCCCGGCATCGGGAGTTCCTTCTCCGAGCAGGACGGCGACGCCCTGGTCGCGTTCCAGAAGGCCTACGGTCTCTCGCGCTCGCGGGTCGCCGATCACGCCGTCTGGCGCAAGCTCGACGGCGCCAGGCTCATCAGGCCGCGCTACAAGAGCCCCAGAGTCCACGTAGAGGTGAACAAGGCACGGCAGATCCTCATGGTCGTGCGGAACGGCGCCGTGTACGGGTACATCCCGGTCTCCACGGGGGCGACCAACAACACCCCGGAGGGCTCGTTCAGCATCCGCCAGAAGTCGCCCGCCACATCGCCCCTCTACGGCTCCGGTTCACTGACCTGGGTGATGGGCTTCGTCGGCAACTTCGCCATCCACGGCTACCCGATCGTGCCGTCGTTCCCCGCCAGCCACGGATGCATCCGCGAGCCGCTCTGGGTCGCCAACTGGACGTACTCGCAGTCGTTCGTGGGCGAGCGGCTTTACGTGTATCACTGAGCCGGTCGGCCTGGCGGCGCGAGATCGCCGGGCTGCCCCGCGGTGTGATGCCGCCCCTGTCTCGCCGCTCCGCTCCTAGACGACCGGCAGCGGCTTCTCCACCAGAAGGGTGCCGGGAGACTCGGGGTCGGGGCCGGTCGTGAACCCGTGGCCGCGGTACAGGCGCAGTGACGGGTTGTCGCCCTCCGGCACCCGGGCCGTCAGGCGGCCCAGGCGGCGGTCGATGGCCAGGCCCTCCGCCCAGTCAACGAGCTGGTTGGCCACGCCGCGCGCCTCGTAGGCGGGGCTGACGCAGACGCAGCGCACCGTCAGCGCATCGCCTTCGGCTTCGACGGCGAGGAAGCCGGCGGTCTCGCCTTCGGCCTCCGCCACGTAGACGTCGGCTCTGTCGAGGAGCTCCAGGAGGTCGCTCGCGCAGTACAGCTCCGGGTGCCCGCTGCCCTCGGCGAGCGGGTGGAGTGTCTCCTCCGCGAGGAGCACGAGCATGCCGCGGTCGTCGTCCCGCACATCCCGCACCGAGCACTTGATCCGGTCCACGGTCGCCTCCTACGTCGGGTAGGAGCCCAGCACCTTGACCCACGGCAGCTTGCAGGCGAGGCACTTGAGCGCCTGGTCGATGGCCGGGTCGGAGCGCCGGCCCTCGAGGTCGAGGAAGAAGATGTACTGGCCCAGGCCCTGCTTGGACGGCCTGGACTCGATCTTGGTGAGGTTGACGAAGCGATGGGCGAACTCGGAGAGGATGAGCAGCAGCGCTCCCGGCTGGTCGGCGGCGATGCCGCAGACGATGCTCGTCTTGTAGCCGGCGTCGAGGTCTTGGGGGGCGGCGTCGCGCGCCACGTAGGCGAAGCGCGTGCGATTGTCCAGCGAGTCCTCGATGTCGTCGCGGATCACGGCGCACTCGTAGAGGTCCGCCGCGAGCCGCGTCCCGATCGCCACCCAGGGGCGATCGACGCGGCTGACCCGCCGCACCGCCTCGGCGGTGGAGTCCGTCGCCTCGTGCTCCACGTTCGCGAGGTGCTGCCTGATGAACGTGCGGCACTGGCCGTAGGCGATGGGGATGCTGACGATCTTGGTGATCTCCTCCAGCTCGAGTTCGCGGCGCGCGATGAGCTGGTGGCGGATGGGGTGCGTGATCTCACGCACGATCTCGAGCTCGTCGAAACCTGAGGACAGGAGGTCCAGCGTGAGGACGACCGACCCCTCGAGGGAGTTCTCGATGGGCACGACGCCGAGCTCGGCTTCGCCCTCGGCGACGGCGATGAGCACGTCCTGGATCGAGGGGTACGGGAACGGGGCGAGGTCGCCGTGGGAAGCGCTGGCCAGAAGGGCCTCTTCGGTGAACGTGCCTTCAGGACCAAGGAAGGCGACTCTGCGCGTATCTTTCGCCACTCTGCTTCTCCTCGCGACGCCGTCTGCCGGTGAGTCCACCTAGGCTACCAGACGGGCGGGCGTCAGGAGAGGACCGGCGCCGTCAGGGCAGGGGCTGCCGGCCGCCGCCGGACGAAGTGTCGTCGCCGGTCTCCCAGGAGAAGTCCTCTTCGGCCGGCCCTTCGCCCCCCGGGGCATCCGAGAGGTCCGCCAACGCCTCGAAGGCGCGCGCCGCTTCGTCTTGTGGCGCGGCGGCAGGCTCAACGCCGGAGGCCGCTGCGCTCCCGGCGAGCTCGCCGTGCCTGGGCCGCGCCGGATCGGCCGGTACGGGGGCCCGCGCGCTGCGCGGGCCGTCCTCGCCGGCCGCCAGCGGCCGCGGCACCGCGAGCGCGACCGCCTGCTGTTCCTCGGGCGAGAGGTCGCGATCGGCGACGCCGTCGCTGAGGTGCTTGACGTAGATGCGCGCGAAGTCGCGCGCGGCGATGGCACTGAACACGACGCCCGAGCGGTGGTTGTCGAGCAGCGCGAACGAGGCGCTCTGCTCGCCGCCGGCGTCGCGGAAGGCGTCGTAGCGGACGATCGCGCGGTTGGTGAGCGCGTGGTCGAGGTGGCGTTTGTGCTCGTCGAGCTGGTCGGTGAGGAGCTCCACCGCCTCGCGCAAGTTGCGCACCTGTGCGTCGAGGTCGACCACGTGGGCGACCACGTCGCGCTCTTCGTGGTGGCCGAGGACGATGGACTGCGAGCGCCGCAGGCGCCGCACGGTCGACCACAGCACGAGCACGAGCACGAGGAGGACGACCGCGAGCACGGCCGCTCCGAGCGCCACGTAGGGGGCGATGTCGCGCAGCGTCTGCACCGGCGTCTACTTGAGCTGCAGGAGGATCTTGTAGTGCCCCGAGTTGTTGCTCAGGACGCGCTCCCCCTGCACGGGGCCGGCCTTGACCGTGAGCGTCGAGATCTTGCTGAGCGCGTCCGCCGGGATCGCGAAGCCGGCGATGCTCACAGTCTGATACTGGTTCGGGGCGATGGAGCTGATCGTGCTCGCCTGCGTGAGCACGCTGCCGTTGGGCAGCTTGAGATCCGCCGACACCGGCACGTTCTTCTCGGTCACGTTGCCCTGGTTCTGCACCTTGACGTCGAACGAGAGGTTGGCGGTGGCCGGGATATTGGCGGTGTGGCCCTGGGACAGGGCGATGCTGCCTGGTTGCGCCGTGACGCCTGCGAGGCCCACGCCGTGGATGCCGCTGAGCTTGGCCGAGCTGCCGATGCTGCTGAGCATCGATGTGAGCCCGGTCGTGTCGAACATCCCGGAGGTGAGGTAGTACGTGGAGGGCGGGACCTCGACGCCGGTCACGCCCTGCTGGCTCAGCGTGTCGCGCGCCTGCGTGTACACCTGGCTCATGTAGTAGGCGTCCGGGCCGGTGAAGTAGCCGCCGGTGGCGGCCAGCTTGCCGGCGCCGACCTTCTTGCTGCTGAGTGCGCCGAGGAGCGTCGTCTGGAAGAGCTGGAAGCCCTCGGCGCGGACCTTCATGCCGTCGGCGAACACCGCCTGCTCGGCGTCGAGCGTCGACGGTGCTTGCAGCCGCGCCGCGCGCACGGCGATCTCCTTCTGCTTCGCGGTGAGATCGTTGAGCTTGGCCACGAGCTGCGAGCGCTGCAGGCTCGTCGGCCTGGTGATGACGACGTTCAACTGCTTGCCGAGATCGTTCGAATCGCTGATCGCCGTCGCCACGTTGTCGAAGTAGGTGCTGTACGAAGCGACCTTACGGTTGTGCTGGCAGCTGCGCGCCCACCAGGCGAGCGCGAAGACCACGACGAAGAGGATCGCAGCGAGGATGACGATGCGCTGGATGCGGGTGCGGCGGCGGTCTGGACGGCGGCGTTGCCGGGCGGTGGAGACGTCCCGCGCGGGTGCCTGTGAGGGCGCGTCGTCGTCGAAGAAATCCACTCCGCAGACCCCCGATCTGAAGGCTTTGGTGGGCGAGGCGGGACTTGAACCCGCACGCACGTAAGTGCACTAGACCCTGAACCTAGCGCGTCTGCCAATTCCGCCACTCGCCCGCCGACTCGTACAGGGTTGGCATTGTACCACAGCGAATACCGAGCCAAGCGCCCTCCCACCCGAGCCTGAGAATGCCTGTCGCAGCCCACAGCCACACACCACTTTTCGTCGATTGGCGCGACCGCTACGAGCTGGTCGGCAAGATCGGCAGCGGCGGTTTCGCGGAGGTGTTCGAGGCGCGCGACCTGAGCCGCGGCGAGCCGGTCGCGCTCAAGATCATCGCCAACGGCCGCCAGATGTCGGGCCGCGTCGTGCGCGAGGTCGAAGCCGCGGCCGCGCTCTCGCACCCCAACATCGTGGCGCTCTACGACTGGTTCGGTGACGGCGAGCGCAGCATCCTCGTGTGGGAGCTCGTGGTGGGGTCCTCGCTCGACCAGCTCGCGGGGGAGCTCGGCGACGGCGACGTGGCCGCTGTGGGCGTGGAGCTCTACGAGGGCCTCGCGTATGCGCACAGCCAGTGGATCGTCCACCGCGACGTCAAGCCGCAGAACGTGATGCTGGGCGAGGATGGCCACGTCAAGATCATGGACTTCGGCATCGCCCGCATGCTCGACTCGGACACGCTCACCGAGGACGGCGACGTGATCGGCACGGTGGCGTACATGTCGCCGGAGCAGGCGGCCGGCCGCCGCGTGGGGCCGCCGAGCGACGTGTACTCTGCCGGCGTCGTGCTCTACGAGCTGCTGGCCGGCGAGAACCCGCTGCGCGGGCACACACCGGCCGAGACGCTCTCGAACGTGGCCGCCGGCCGCCTGCCGTCTCTCGGCAGCTCGCGGCCGGACCTGCCGGAAGAGCTCGTCGCCCTCGTCGATGACGCCTGTGCCCTCAGCCCCGGCGAGCGCCCGGAGGCCTGGGAGCTCAGCGAGGCGATGGAGGAGCTCCTGCGCAGCGGGCGCCTCAGCGCCCGCCGGCTTCGCCAGGCGCAGCGCCTGGTCCGGCCCCTGCGCCGCGCCGGTGCGGCCCTGGAGCGCGGCGGCGGCGCCGCGCTGGCCGCCGTGACCAGCGGCGTCGTCCTCGGCGCTCTCCCGGCCTATCCGCAGAGCTGGACGCTGCCGCTCGTGGCCATCAGCACCGCCGTGTGGGCCGTCGCCCCGCAGGCGGGGCTCGCGTGGCTGCTCGGGGTCCTCGCCTTCCCCGTCCTCAACGTCTCGCTCAGCGCCGGCGCCGTCTACCTCGTCTGCGCCGTCGCCTTGTTCCTTCTCACGCGCGCGAGGCCCATCATGGCCCTCTGGCCGGCGCTGGCGCTTGTGCTTGCCCCCTTCTCCCTGGCGCTGCTCGCGCCGGCGTGCGCGGCCGTGCTGGGCCGCGTGCGCGGCCCGCTCGCGGCCGCCTGGGCCGGCGCCGGCGCGTTCCTGTACCTCGAGGTCCGCGACGCCGCGACCGGCCCGCTCACGGTGTTCGTGCCTCGCGCCGCCGCCGGCGCCCGCCTTGCCGCCTCCGGCGACCCGTTCACCGCGGCGGCTCGTCTGTTCGGCCTGCTCGTCTCGCCGCCGTGCCTGCTGCAGGCGGCCGTCTGGGCCGGCCTCGCGGCCGCGATGGGCTTCGCCTTCTCGCGCCGCCGTCTCGAGGCCCGGCTGTGGATCTGGTCGCTCTCGTTCGTCGGAGTGTTCGCCGCGTATCGCATCATGCCGATCTCTGTCTGGGGCTATCCGGCGGCCCTGGGAGCGCTCCTGCTCAGTGTGGCCTTCGCCGCCTGCGTGATACTGTTACCTCTGGTTCTGACGACCGGTGAGGCGCCGGAGGAACGAGACGATGGGGATCTTCAGGAAGGCTGAGAAGAAGCTCGAGGGTGCGGTCGAAGGAGGTTTTGGTCGCGCTTTCAAGTCGAGCGTGCAGCCGGTCGAGCTGGCGCACAAGCTCACCAAGGAGATGGGCGACCACAAGACGGTCGGTGTGTCCAACGTCTACGTGCCCAATGAGTTCGAGGTGTACCTCGGCTCCGCCGACTTCGAGCACCTCTCGTCGCTCGGCGATTCGCTCAAGGCCGAGCTCTCCAATTACGTGGTCGCGTTCGCGCGGCGCGAGGGCTGGACGCTGGTCGCGCCGCCGCACATCGACCTCCAATGCGACGACGACCTGCGCGTCGGCGAGTTCGGCATCGCCACGAGTCACGTCGAGGCGCCGCTCGAGGCGCCGGGCGCCGCCTTCGCGGCCGACGGTCCGGCGCCCGGTGGCGCGCTGCCCCTGGCGGCCGCACCGGCGGCGATGTCGCCGCCCGCCATGGCGGCCGAGTCGCTCCCGCCGCGGCCGCAGCCGGAGCAGACGGTCCTCTACAAGGAGGCTGCGGCCGCTCCCGCGGCGGCGCCGCGACGCGGCACCTCACGCGCCGCGTTGCGCGGTCCGCAGGGCGAGTGGGAGCTGCGCGAGGACGTCACCGTGCTCGGGCGCAGCCGCCGTTGCGGCATCGTCCTCACGGATCCCAACGTCTCTCGCGAGCACGCCGAGGTCCGCCGCCAGGGAGACGGCTTCATGCTGCGTGACCTCGGATCCACGAACGGCACGCGGCTCAACCGCCGCGACGTCAAGCAAGCCGTGCTGCAGCACGGCGACCGTATCGAGCTGGGCACCACGGAGCTGGTCTTCGAGAGGCTCCTGTGATGCGGGCCCCGAGCTGAACGCGGCTGCCGCGGCGGCCGGCCGCGCCTGGTGCTGGAGAGACCGATGATCGACATCGTCCTGCTCGTCCTCAAGATCGGCATCCTCGTGCTGCTCTACCTGTTCATCTGGCAGGTCGTGCGCATGGCCGTCGGCAATGTGCGCAACCCATCCGGCGCCGTGGTCGCTCCCGATGTGGCGCTGCCCGAGGGCGCGCGCCCGGTCCCGGTGTTCACCTCGAAGGAGCGGGAAACGCGGCGCGAGGAGCGCGCGTCGGAGCGCACGATGGCCGGCGATTCGCTCGACTTCTCGGGGATCATCAACCCGCGGCTCGTCGTCGAGGAGAGCGCCATCGTGCCCGCCGGCGTCGTCTTCCCGCTGGACGGCTGGGTGACGGTGGGACGCGCCGCCTCGAGCAACATCGTGCTCGACGAGCACTTCGTGTCAAGCACCCACGCACGCTTCGTCCCGCGCGGCCAGCTCTACTTCGTCGAGGACCTCGGCAGCACCAACGGCACGTTCGTCAACGACCGCCTTGTCACCGAGGCCCAGCTCGGTCTCGACACCAGGGTGCGCATCGGCGAGACCACCTTCCGCTACGAGGAGTGACCCCCTGGTGACCCTCGTCGCCCGGATCGGCGCCCTCAGCGATATCGGCCTGCATCGCAAGACCAACGAGGACTCGTTCGTGACCGCCGCGCCGCTGTTCGCCGTCTGCGACGGCATGGGCGGCGCGCTCGCCGGCGAGGTCGCCAGCGCCCTCGCGGCCGAGACTCTCGCCGCCGGCGTGGCTCGCGGCGACTCGCTCCTCGACTCTGCCGAAGCCGCCAACGCCGCCGTCTTCGCCAAGGCCGCGAACGACAGCGGCCACCAAGGGATGGGCACGACGCTCACCGCCCTGCGCCTCGAGGGCGAGATCGGTCATTTCGTGCACATCGGCGACAGCCGCGGCTACCTGCTCCGCGCCGGCGAGCTGCGGCAGGTGACCGACGACCACTCCCTCGTGGGCGAGATGATGCGCGAGGGGCGGCTCACCGAAGAGGAAGCCGCCGTGCACCCCCACCGCAGCGTCCTGAGTCGTGCGCTGGGCACGGAGGCGCAGGTGCGCATCGACGAGTTCGAGATCGACCTCGAAGACGGAGACGTCGTGCTCCTCTGCAGCGACGGGCTGAGCGGCCCCGTGCCGGCCGCAGACATACGCAGGGCGCTCGGCCGCGCCGATCCGCAGGACGCTGCCGACCGGCTCATCGCCGAGGCGCGCAGGCACGGCGGCCCGGACAACATCACCGCCGTCGTGCTGCGCCTCGAGGACGCGCCGGCGGCCGGCGAGGCTGCCACGGCCATCCTCGATGCGAGCGCCGCGGAGACGGCCGTTCTGCCAGCCGTGGAAGCGGTGACCGCGGTCCTGCCGGCGATCGGCGCCGGGAGCGAGGCAGACGGCGCCTCGCAGCGGCCGCCGGTCGCGGGCGACGCCGAGCCGAGGCTTGAGGACATCGGCGACGCCTCGAAGGATGTCGGTGCGGGCGCGACGTCCGAGCCTGGGCCGGACGAGTCGATCACGGCGAGCGCGACCGCCGCGGTCTGCGACGAGGTGACGGCGCCGGACGATCCGATGCCGGACGACGCCGTGCCGGTCGCCGCGCTCAGCGACGCCACGGCGGACGAGGTGTCCGCTCAGAACGGCAGGCGGCGGAGCCGCCGCCTGGGCCTGGTCGTCGTGATCCTCTCCCTGGTGCTGCTCGTCGGCGCTCTCGGCGCTTTCACGACCAGCACCGTCTTCTTCGTGGGCGTCGACAGCGGGCGCCTGGTGGTCTACAGCGGCGTGCCGGTCAAGATCGGCGACCACCGGCTCAACCCCGTCTACCGCAAGAGCGCGCGCCCCTACGACACGCTCTCGCCGCAACAGCGGGCGCTCGTCGACGCGCAGACGATCCACGACCGCGACGGCGTCATGACGCTGGCCACGGCGCTCGGGATGTGGCCGTGAGCCGCCGCGGCACGGAGCTGCTGTTCCTGGTCATCGCCGGCGCGGTGAGCATGATGGCATACGTGTCCGTCTACGCCGGGCGGTACCGCGAGATCAATCGCGTCTCGCTCATCTACGGCCTCATCTTCGTGGCGATCTTCGTCGTGCTGCATCTCGTGGTGCGCTTCATGCTGCCGCAGGCCGACCCGTTCCTGCTGCCGCTGACGGCGCTGTTGGCTGCGATCGGCCTCACCGAGATCTTCCGCATCATGCCCGATCTCGCGCTCACCCAGGGGAAGTGGCTGCTGGTCGGCGCCGGGCTCTTCGTACTCACAGTGCTGGTCGTGCGCGACCACATGAAGCTCGACCGCTACCGCTACCTCATCGGCGCGGTAGGCCTGACGCTGCTCGTCGTGACCATCGTGCTCGGCACCACGGTGAACGGGTCCAAGCTCTGGATCCACGCCTTCGGCTTCTCGATCCAGCCGTCGGAGTTCGCCAAGCTCGCCATCGTCGTGTTCCTCGCCGGCTATCTCGACGACAAGAAGGTCCTGCTCTCGGTGCCCACGCACCACGTCCTCGGCGTGCCTCTGCCGGCGGCCAAGTACTTCGGCCCGCTGCTCGTGATGTGGGTGTTGTCGCTCGCCATGCTGGTGTTCATGAAGGACTTCGGCATGGCGCTGCTGTTCATGTCCATCTTCGTGGGGCTGATGTATATGGCCACCTCACGCATCGTCTACGTGGTGCTCGGCGGCGGCCTCTTCGCCGCCGCCGCCGCGATCTCCGTGGTCATCGTGCCGCACGTCAACGAGCGTTTCACCGTGTGGCTGAACCCTTGGCCGCACGCCTCGACGAGCGGCTACCAGCTGCTCCAGTCGCTGTTCACGATCGCCGACGGCGGCATCCTTGGCGCGGGTTTCGGGCGCGGCTACCTGCTCTACGTGAACCATCAGCCGGTCGTCCCCGAGCTGCAGACGGACTTCATCTTCAGCGCCATCGCCAACGAGATGGGGTTGATCGGCGCCGTCGGCATCATCCTGCTGTTCCTCCTTTTCACGTGGCGCGGCTTCCGCATCGCCGTGTGGGCGCCGGACGGCTTCTCCAAGCTGCTCGCCGCCGGGCTCGCCATGGCCTTCGGCCTGCAGACCTTCATCATCCTCGGCGGCGTCACGCGCCTCATCCCGCTGACGGGGATCACGCTGCCGTTCGTGAGCTACGGTGGCAGCTCGATCACCGCCAATCTGATGCTCGTCGCGCTGCTGCTCATGGTCTCCCACCGCACCAACGTCGTGCGCGGGGGCACGGACCTGGAACGCCGCCGCCTGGCGGAGCGAGGCTAGGAGCGCCGTGAACAAGGCCATCTCACGAGTCTTCATCATCGGCGTCGTCCTCTTCGTCGCGCTGATCGCCAACCTGACGTGGATCATGGCGGTGCGCGCGAACTGGTTCGCCGACCGGCCGCAGAACAAGCTCGCGCTCGCCAAGGAGATGAAGATCAAGCGCGGCGCCATCCTGGGCTTCGACGGGTCGACGATCGCCGGCTCGGTGCGCCGCTCCGGCTACTACTACCGCGACTACCCGCAGGGCACGCTGGCGCCGCAGCTGATCGGCTACGACAGCCTGCGCTACGGGCGCACCGGTGTCGAAGCGGCGATGAATGACTACCTCACGGGGCAGACGACCGACCTCGGCGTCCAGTCGTGGGTCGACAAGCTGCTCGGGCGCCGGCCGCAGGGGGCGAGCGTCAAGCTCACCCTGGTGCCGGCGATCCAGAAGGCGGCGCAGAAGGCGCTCACCGGGCAACGGGGCGCCATCATCGCGCTGGACCCCAAGACCGGCGCCGTGATCGCGGCGGCCTCGGCGCCCACCTACGACCCGGCCAATCTCGACGATCAGTGGGCGCGGCTCAGCACCGACGCCGGCGCGCCGCTGCTCAGCCGCACGACACAGGGGTTGTACGTGCCGGGATCGGCCTTCAAGGTCGTCACTGCCGCCGGCGGCCTGGACTACGGCAAGGTGACGCCGATGACGCCGTTCGTGGACACCGGCACCTACGTGGTCTTCGGCGGCAAGGTCACCAACTACGGCAACGAGGTCTTCGGCCCCAACGACTTCACGACGGCGCTCACGCTCTCGATCAATACGACCTTCGGCAAGGTCGGCAACCTGCTGCAGCGCCAGCGCCTGCAGGCGACGATGCAGCGCTTCGGCTTCTACCAGACGCCGCCGCTTCAGCTCCCGGCCGGCCAGGTCGTGCCCAGCGGCCGGTACGGCCCCAAGGGCCTTCTTCCGCCCGACGCCTTCATGGACCCGCTCGCCGTCGCCTGGGCGGCGGTGGGGCAGGAGAAGCTGCTGGCGACGCCGCTGCAGATGGCGCTCGTCGCCGGCGCCGTGGCCGACGGCGGCGTGATCATGAAGCCGTACTACACGCAGCAGGTCATCTCGCCTTCCGGGACCGTCGTGCAGCGCACGCAGCCGCAGCAGTGGAAGGTCGCGATGAAGCCGGCGGTGGCGGCCGAGCTCAACACGATGATGCAGCGCGTGGTCACCGCTGGGACCGGGACCTCAGCGGCCCTGCAGGGCATCGAGGTCGCCGGCAAGACCGGCACGGCGGAGAAGGGCGATGGGACGAACCTGGCGTGGTTCATCGCCTTCGCGCCGGCCAACGACCCCAGGATCGCGATCGCCGTGGTGATCGAGGACACGCAATCGACCGGCGGCGAGGCGGCGGCGCCGCTCGCCGCCGATGTCATCA
>Ga0316226_1001363_pt1 | contig 26569 bp, 24 predicted proteins | sample TBH18017metaG_FD_206009 | JGI IMG/M metagenome (GOLD analysis project Ga0316226, IMG submission 206009) | Freshwater microbial communities from Trout Bog Lake, Wisconsin, USA - TBH18017 | ecosystem: Environmental > Aquatic > Freshwater > Lake > Hypolimnion/Profundal zone | place: USA: Wisconsin...
GCGGGCGGCGCGCGGCTTCGCCGCGCCTCCCGGCTCGGCCGCGGCGCTCTGCCCGCGGCGGATCATCTCGATGAACAGTTCGTGCAGGCGCGCGTCTTCGGTGAGCTCCGGATGGAACGCGGTGACCAGCACGCCGTCACCGCGCGCCGCGACGATATGGCCCTCGAAGCGCGCCAGTACCTCGACGCCCGGACCGGCGCTCTCCACCCACGGCGCGCGGATGAACACGGCGTGTACCGGCGCGCCGGCGACGCCCTCCACGTCGAGGTCCGCCTCGAAGCTGCGCACCTGGCGGCCGAACGCGTTGCGGCGCGCCACGATGTCCAGAAGGCCAAGCGTGGGCGGCGCGCCCTCGACGGTGGCGCGGGCGACCGTTATGAGCCCCGCGCAGGTGCCGTACACGACACCGCCGTGCCGGTGGAACGCGGTGATGGGACCGGCCATGCCGTAGGCGTCCATCAGCTTGCTGATGGTGGTGCTCTCGCCGCCCGGGATCACGAGGCCGTCGAGGCCCAGAAGGTGCTCCGCCTGCCGCACCTCGCGCGTCGACCCCCCAAGGCCCTCGAGCACGCGCCGGTGCTCGCGGAAATCCCCTTGGAGTGCGAGCACGCCGAGCGTGAGCCCGGCGCCGGGACCATCCGGCACGAGGCTGGGCTCGGGCGACAGGATCCAGTCGAGCCGGCGGGTACCGATCGCTGAGCTCATGCGCCCGTCGCGATCACCAGCCGCGATGCTGGATCTTGGCTTCCTCGGGCATGCGCGCGGCGTCGATGCCGGGCATCGCCTCGCCGAGACCCACCGAGACCTCGGCGAGGATCTTGGCGTCGCGGTAGTTGGTGGTGGCCTTGACGATGGCGTTGGCGCGCTTCTGCGGATCGGAACTCTTGAAGATGCCCGAGCCGACGAAGACGCCCTCGGCGCCGAGCTGCATCATCAGAGCGGCGTCGGCCGGAGTGGCCAGCCCGCCGGCGCTGAAGTTGACGACCGGGAGCTTGCCGTTCTCGGCGACCCACTTGACGAGCTCGACCGGCGCCGGCAGCTGCTTGGCGGCCACGTACAGCTCGTCCTCGTCCAGCGTCTGCAGGCGCCGGATCTCGCCCATGATGGTGCGCATGTGGCGCACAGCCTCGACGACGTCGCCGGTGCCGGCCTCGCCCTTGGTGCGGATCATCGCGGCGCCCTCGCTGATGCGCCGCAGCGCCTCGCCGAGATTGATGGCTCCGCAGACGAACGGCACGTTGAACTTCCACTTGTTGATGTGGTTGGCCTCGTCGGCCGGGGTGAGGACTTCGCTCTCGTCGATGTAGTCGACCTCGAGGGACTCGAGGATCTGGGCCTCGACGAAGTGGCCGATGCGGGCCTTGGCCATCACGGGGATGCTCACCGAGGCCTGGATCTCCTGGATCTTCGTGGGGTCGGCCATGCGCGCCACACCGCCCTGGGCGCGGATGTCGGAGGGCACGCGCTCGAGGGCCATCACGGCGCAGGCGCCGGCGTCTTCCGCGATCTTGGCCTGATCCGCGTTGGTGACGTCCATGATGACGCCGCCCTTGAGCATGTCAGCGAGCCCGCTCTTCACACGCATGGTGCCGATATCAGTCACGAGAACCTCCGTTGATGTGCCACGCCGATTCTACCGCAGCGCCGAGACGGGCCGCCACCGTCGCCGCCACCCAAAATGCTGGACTATGCGGGAGAAACCGGACCAGACGGCGACCCGCCTCAGCCCTTGTGCGCCTCTTCCTTGTCGGCCTTCGCCTGCTCGACGATCTTCAGGGTGAGGTGAGCCGGTACCTCGTCGTAGCGCAGCAGTTCCATGTGGTAGTCGCCGCGCCCGCCGGTCATCGACGTGAGATCGGGCGCGTAGGTGAGCATCTCGGACAGCGGGACTTCCGCGCCGACCACGTTGCTGTGGCCGCGCGGCGTGGTGCCCAGCACCCGGCCGCGGCGCGAGTTCAGGTCGCCGATGATGTCGCCGACGCTCTCGTCCGGGATCGTGATCTCGACGCTCATGATCGGCTCGAGCAGCACCGGCTGGGCCTTCTCGGCCGCGGCCTTGAAGCCGACCGAGCCGGCGATCTGGAAGGCCATGTCGCTCGAGTCGACGGGGTGGTATTTGCCGTCGTAGAGCTTGACGTGCACGTCCACGACGGGATAGCCGGCGAGGAACCCCTCGGCCATGGCCGCGCGCACGCCCTTCTCGACGGCGGGGATGAAGTTGCGAGGGATGGCGCCGCCGACGATCTTGTTCTCGAACTCGAAGCCGGCGCCGCGCGGCTGCGGCGCGACCTCCATCCACGTGTCGGCGAACTGGCCGCGGCCACCGGTCTGCTTCTTGTGCTTGCCTTCGGCCTTGGCCGTGCCCTTGATCGTCTCGCGGTACGGGACGCGCGGCGGCTTGAGCTCGACGTCGACGCCGAAGCGGCGCTTCATGCGCTCCACGGTCACTTCCACGTGCACCTGGCTCATGCCGCCGACGATCATCTCGCCGGTCTGGTCGTCGTGGTGCACCTCGAGGAGGCGGTCCTCGTCGCTGAGGCGGCGCAGGGCGGTGATGACCTTGTCTTCCTCACCCTTGCTCTTGGCGGTGATCGCAAAGCTCATGAGCGGCGCCGGAAAGGCGATCGCCGGGAAGGCACCGGTCACGCCATCGGCGTGCAGGGTGTCGCCGGTGACGACGTCCTTGAGCTTGGAGATGGCACCGATGTCGCCGGCCACCAGAGCCTCGCTGGGCTTGCTCTCCTTGCCCATCGTCTTGAGCAGCTGGCCGAGGCGCTCCTTGTGCGCATCGCGCGAGACGCTGAGCTGCGAATCGCTGGTCACCGTGCCCTGGAAGACGCGGAACACGTTGACGTGGCCGCTGAACGGATCGGCGAGAGTCTTGAAGACGAAGGCGACGGCGGGCTTGCCGGGGTCGCAGTCGACGGCGGTCTCGTTGCCGTCCGCGTCCACGAGCACGCGCGGCGGCACGACGGCGGGTGACGGCGCCAGCGCGAGCACCTCGAAGAGGCGGTCGACGCCGATGGCGCCGGTGGCCGAGCCGCAGGCGACCGGGAAGAGCTGCGCCGACGCCACGGCGGCGGCGAACGCGCCGTTGAGCTCGGCCGCCGAGATCTCCTCTTCCATGAGGTACTTCTCGGCGAGCTCGTCGTTGGTGCTGGCGATCGCGTCGATGAGCTTGTCCCGCGCCGCAGCGGCTTCGTCGGCGAGCTCGGCCGGGATGTCGCCGGCCGTCGCTTTGCCACCCTCGTAGGTGTACGCCTTCATGTCGAGCAGGTCGACGACTCCCTTGAGATCGTGCTCCTTGCCGATGGGTATCTGCACGGCCGCGACCTGCGTGCCGAAAGTCTCGCGCAGGGAGTCGATGTCCTTGGCGAAGTCGGCGCGCTCGCGATCGAGCATGTTGCAGAACAGGACGCGCCCGAGGCCGAGTTCGTCGGCGCGGCCCCACATGCGCTCCGTCTGTACCTCGACGCCGAGGACGCTGTTGACGACCACGAGCGCCGTCTCGACGACGCTCAGCGAGGCGATGGCGTCGCCGACGAAGCTCGAGTCGCCGGGCGTGTCGATCAGGTTGAAGCTGAGCCCGCCGCGGTCCACGTGCGCCAGACCAGCCGAAAGGCTCATCTGGCGCTTCTTCTCGTCGTCGTCCCAGTCCGAGAACGTCGTGCCGTCGCCGACACTTCCCAGACGCGTGACCGCGCCGGCAGAGTACAGCAGCGCCTCGAAGAGCGACGTCTTGCCGGTACCGCGATGCCCAACGAGTGCGATGTTCCTGATCTTGCCTGGGTCGTTCATCCGGGCTCTCCTCGTGTGTGATCTCGGCGGCCCCATCCGCGCGCGGGCGCGCGAGGGACCGGCCGTGTCCTCTCGGAAGGGTGAAGTCTAGCACAGGGCCCGGCTTTTCCCGCGCGCCGCGCGGGACAGGCCGCCTTGCTGCTCGAGGCGCGCCGTCAAGCATCCGGCGGCTGGAAGGCGAGCCCCGGGCTGGGGTGCGCGAGGCGGCGGTCGGTGAGCGCTCCGCCGGCCAGTTTAAGCGACTTGAAGCCGTACTTGTCGCGCACCTTGTCGACGGCCTCGCTCAAGGCCACCTCGCGCCAGCCCTCGTCCAGCGTGAGCTGGAAGGCGTTGTGCGTGAGGTTGCTGACGCTCACGCCCACGAGGCGGACCCAGCGCGCACCGATGCCGAGCTCGTCGAGGAGTGCGGCGGCGGCCTCGTGGATGGGGCGCGTGGCGCTGACCGGGTGCGCCAGCGTACGCCGGCGCCCGACGGTGTGAAAGGTATTGAAGCGCACCTTGAGCGCGACGGTGCGCGCCGCCAGGCCCTTGCCGCGCAGCTCGGCGACGGCGCTGTCGGTAAGCGAGAGCAGCGCGCCACGCAGCAGTTCGAGGTCGTTGACGTCGTCGTCGAAGGTGATCTCGCGGCCGACCGACTTGGGCAGCGGCCGCTCGCTGCGCACCGGCGAGAAGCTGCGCCCGAGCGACAGTTGGCGGAGCCCGTGGGCGCCGCGGCCGAAGGCCGCGGCGAGGAGCGGGAAGGGCACGTCTTGTAGCATGCCGACGGTGGTGAGGCCGAGGGCGGCCAGCCGCTCCTGCGTGACCGGCCCGATGCCGCAGACCTCGCCGACGGGCAGGTCGCGCAGGCGGCCGTGCACGTCGGCGTCGGTGAGCTCGCCGACGCCGGCCGGCTTGTTGAGGCCGGCGGCCAGCTTGGCCAGCAGCTTGGTGGGTCCCAGACCGATGGAGCAGGTGACGCCGTGAACGTCGTACACCTGCTGCTGGATGCGCAGGGCGATGGCGCGCGGCGGCCCGAACAGCCGCCGGCTGCCGGTGACGTCGAGGTAGGCCTCGTCGACGGAGGCGACCTCGACGAGGTCGGTGTACCGTCCCAGCAGCTCGACGACGCCGCGATGCACGGCGAGGTACGCCTGCATGTCGACCGGCAGGAACGCCCCCCGCGGGCAGAGCCGCTCGGCCTGGAAGATGGGCATGGCGCTGTGGATGCCGAAGACGCGCGCCTCGTAGGAGCAGGCGGAGACCACGCCGCGCCCGCCGCGCTCGCCGCCGACGATCACCGGCAGGCCGCGCAACTCGGGCCGGCGCGCCTGCTCCACCGAGGCGAAGAAGGCGTCCATGTCGAGATGCAGGATTGCCCGGTGAGATACGAACATACGTTCGTAGTGTACCGCCGCCGAGGACGGCTGGTCAACGCTCTCAAGAGTCGCGAAACGCCGCCGGGTCGGTACTAGCGCGTGCGGCGCCCCATGTCGACCGTGTACATGACGCCGGTGCGGCCCTGATAGGTGCCGCGCACGCAGCCCACACCCACGTCGCGCCAGCGCGCGCCGAGGACGATGGGCCGGTGCCAGGGCGAGGCCAGCCAGGCGCGCAGCACCGCCTGTGGCGCACCAAGCGTCCCCTCGCCCCACCCGATGACCTCCGAGACCGCCCACGAGCCGAAGCCCGAGTGGCGGTAGCCGGCGCGCGCGAGACGGCCCGAGATGCTGATCCCGCTCGCCGACGAGTGCGCGAAGTAGCTGTGCCGCAGCATGTCGAGACTGTGCGCGCGCGCCGCGCCGACGAGAGACGGCCGGAGGGCGAGCCTCGAGAGGCCGTGCTGGGCGCGGACGGTGTTGATGAGCCCGAGCAGCACCTGCTCGTTGACGGCGCTGCCGGCGCGCGCCGGAGGCGGCGCCACGACGGCCACCGACACCGACACCAGGATCACGACGATCGCCGCCCAGATGGCCTTGGTCACGAACATCCTCCCGAGTCCGTTGCATGCATCTTAGGCACATTCAACACCATGACGGTCAAGCCTCCAAAGCGAGCTCGATCTGCGGCACGTCTCCCCAGAGGGTCTCAAGGCGGTAGAACTCGCGAGCGGCCGGGGTGAAGACGTGCACGACGACGTCGATGAAGTCCAGAAGGATCCACTCGCCCTCCCGATCGCCCTCCACGTGCGCCGCGCGCCGGCGGGTGCGCAGCCTGCCCTGGATCTCGTCGGCGATCGCCTTGGTCTGCCGGGTGTTGGCGCCGCTGGCGATGACGAAGAAGTCCGTGTAGCTCACGGCGTCGTTCATGGCCAGGACGACGACGTCCTCCGCCTTCTTGTCGGCGGCGCAGCCGGCGATCTCGCGCGCCAGTTGCTCGACCGCGATGAGGTCCGCGTCGGGGGCTACTTCGGGTCCTTCGGATCGGAGTGTGTCACGGATTCAGATCCCTGCCGACGACCACGACGACCGTGTTCGCAGGCAGGTCTGCGCCGTCGAGGACGACGCCGCGGCCGAGTATAGCACGGATGTCCTGGGCCACCGGGACCGCCCGGCGACCCGCGATGATCTGCGTCTGGCGGTAGTCGAAGCTGCCGGCGTTGCCGACCGGCGGGAGATTCACGTCCAGGACGGCCAGGCGCGTGGCGACGATCTCGCCGGCGCCCACGGCGCCCGTCCCATTGCGCACGAGGACCGTGTAGCGGCTGTTGAAGCCCGGCGCCTTGCGCGTGATGGATGCCATGATGCCGGCGGGGTCGGGCACGAAGGCGAACTGGCCCTCGGCGACCCGCGATGTGGCCGGCACCTGCGCCACGGTAGCGCGGCCGGACGTGAGGCCACGGAGCGCGTCCGTCAGCACGCCGGAGCCCACCGCCGCGCCGGGACTGACCTGGACGACGGCGCGCTCCGCAACGCTCCGCGCCGTCGCGGCGCGCGCGTCCGCGGGGCGCAAGGCGGCGGCCTGCAGGACGGCCGTCCACAGCGCCTGCTGCATGTCCGCAGCATCGACGCCGCTCGGCCCATCGGCGGCGACCAGTTCCGGGATGGCGGAGGTCTGCACGACCGCTTTGTCCTTGAACGTCGCGTCCGTGCCTCCGAACGGCAGATGCACGGGCTTCGCGAGGCTCAGCTGGAGCTGGTCGGTCCCGGCGAGCTTGCCCAGCGACGACGCCGGGACACTGTAGACGGCGTCGACCTTGGCGCCGATGACGCGCTGGAGGTCTTCCCTCAGCGTCCCCGCGGCCATCGAGTCCGCCGCGAACACGTACTGGCCCTGCGGACCGTCGAGCAGCAGGTCGCGCGGGATGACGAACAGAGAGTAGCCGCTCGAGGCGTCCTTCATCAGCAGAGCGGCGGCCACCGGCTGCCCTGAGTCAGATGTCAGCTTGATCAGCGCCACATAGCCCTGCTGATGCGGCGTCTGCTTCTTGCCCACCAGTCGGCCGCCGAGGTACCACGCTCCCCAGACGGCGCCGAACGCCACGATGGCGGCGAGGACGTAGAGGGTCCACGCCTGCCAGCGCTCCAGCTTGGTGCGCCGGCGACGGTGCAGCCGATCGACTCTGTAGCTCCTAGGATCCGGCATGACCCTCGTTGTACAACGCGAGCGCGCCCGGGACCACCCCGCGTCCCCGCCCGATGAGGTCGAGCAGGCTGACGCGAGCCGCGGCGGCGACGGCCTCGGCGAGCGAGGTGCGCGCCAGGGCGCGCACCTCCTCGAGGCCGTCGAACCCGCGGCCCGGCTCGCAGAAATCCGCCAGATACAGGCACTTCTCAAGCGCCGTCATGCCGGCGCCCCCCACCGTGTGACGGGCGATGGCGCCGGCCGCCTCCTCGTCGACGAGTCCGCGCTCGAGCAGTTGGGCGGCCCCGACCGGCGCGTGCAGCAGGCCCACGGGCCGACGCGCCTCGACCGGCCCGACGGAGATCCCGAGCCGTGCCGCTTCGGCCAGCAGTTCGGTGGCCGTCTCCTCACGCGCGTAGTCGTGCAGGAGGCCGACCAGCTCGGCCTTGTCCGTATCCACGCCGAAGCGGCCCGCGAGCTCGGCCGCCTCCCCCGCGACCCGGCGAGAGTGCTCCAGGCGCGCCGCGCCCAGGCGGGACGCGACCAGGTAGTCTGCGGCGTCGCGGCCGATCACAGGGCGGCGTACAGCCCGTGCTCGGCGATGTAGAGCTCCACGTCCTCCGGCACCAGGTAGCGCACGGGCCGCCCGGCGGCGACGCGCGCGCGGATGAGGCTCGACGAGATGCCCAGCAGCGGCGAGTCGAGCAGCGTCACGCGCCCGGAGTCCCACCGGCTCGCGGCCTCCCGAACGGCGGCTGCGTCATCGCCGGGGCGCGGCGCGACCACAAGGCTGCCGAGCGCCAGGATGTCCTCGGGATCGTGCCAGGAGTCGAACTGCAGGAGTGAGTCGGAGCCCATGATGAAGAACAGCTCGCGCCCCGGGAAGCGCCCGGCCACCGCCGCCAGCGTGTCGCGCGTATAGACGAGGCCGCGCTCGATCTCGAGGCCCGACGCGACGAAGCGCATGTCATGTTCCACGGCGAGCTCGGTCATCACGAGCCGGGCGGCGGGAGGCGTGTGGCCGCCGGTGTCCTTGTGCGGCGGTGCGGCCGCCGGGACGAAGAGGACGCGCTCGAGCCCGAGACGTGCACAGGCCTCGGAGGCGATCGCGAGATGGGCGAGGTGCGGCGGGTCGAACGTGCCGCCCATGACCCCTATGCGCGCCAGCGCCGCGGCCATCGGATCAGGTCCTGATCTGCCCGTCGCCCCAGAGCTCGTACTTGACGCAGGTGAGCTCCTGCAGGCCGATCGGCCCTCGGGCGTGCAGCTTCTGGGTGGAGATGCCCATCTCGGCACCGAGGCCGAACTCGCCGCCGTCGGTGAAGCGCGTCGACGCGTTGACGTAGACGCAGGCCGCGTCGACTTCGGCCGTGAACCTCCGCGCTGAGCCGAGGTCCTCGGTCACGATGGCCTCCGAGTGGCGCGTGCCGTAGGTGGCGATGTGCTCCAGCGCTTCGTCCAGCGAGTCGACGACCCGGATGGCGAGCTTGAGCGCCAGGAACTCGGTCTCGTAGTGCGTCTTGTTGGCCCGCTTGAGCGCCGGGTCCTTGAGCACGTCCGCGGCACCCTTGTCCACCACAAGTTCCACCCCGCGCCGCTTCAGTTCCTCGACCGCCCTGGGCAGCAGCGCCGCGGCCGCATCGCGGTGCACGAGCAGCGTCTCGGCGGCATTGCACACGCCCGGCCGCTGGCACTTGGCGTTGACGATGATGGGCACCGCCTTGTCCAGGTCGGCCGAGGCGTCCACGTACACGTGGCAGTTGCCGCCGGCGGCGTAGATCACGGGGACCTTGCTGTGCTCGAGCAGGTGCTCCTTGAGCTCCTCTCCACCGCGCGGGATGATCAGATCGACGTAGCGCCGCTGCAGCAGAAGCTGATCCATCTCGCGGCGGTCCGTGCCGAGGGTCGTCACGGCGTCGCGGGGCAGGCCGACCTGAAGCAGCGCGCCCTGGACGACCTCGGCGAGGATGCGATTGGAGTGCTTGGCGGCGCTGCCGCCGCGCAGGATGACGGCATTGCCGGCCTTGAGACACAGCACAGCGGCATCCACAGTGACGTTGGGGCGCGCCTCGTAGATGACGGCGATCACGCCCAGCGGGACGCGCACCTTGCGCAGCTCGACCCCGCTCTCGAGGCGCCAGCCGTCGACGAGCTGCCCGACGGGATCGGGCAGCGCCGCGACGGCGCGCACGCCGGCGGCGACGTCGCCGAGGCGGTCCTCGTGGAGGAGCAGCCGGTCGACGAGCGCGTCGGCAAGCCGGGCGGCGCGCGCCAAGCGCAGGTCCTCGGCGTTCTCGGCGAGGATCTCGGCCGACCGGCGGTCGATCGCCTCCGCGATGGCGTACAGCGCCTCGTCCTTGCGCGCCGGTGCCAGCCCCGCAAGGACGCGGGACGCGCGCTGCGCCGCGGCACAGATCTGCTCGACGCTCACTCGGCCTCCTCGCCGACCAGCACCAGGCTGTCCCGGTGCACCACTTCGTCGTCCAGATGAGGGTCGAGGGCGCGCAGTTCGTCGCTGCGCAGGCCGCACACGCGGCGCAGGTCGCGGGCGCTCATCGTCGTGAGTCCCCGCGCGACCTCCGCTCCCTCCCGGTCCACGATCGCCACCGCATCTCCAGGGACGAAAACTCCGTGCACGTCCCGGACGCCCACCGGCAGCAGGCTGCTGCCTCCGGTCGCAAGAGCGCGGACCGCCCCCGCATCGATCTCAAGGGTACCACGCACTGGTTTGGCGTAGCGGAGCCACAGCTTGAATGCGGACGCGTGCGTCGGCCGCGGAGCGACGAACGTGCCCACCGGTCCGCCGGCGGCGACGTCGCGCAGGACGCCGGGGCGCGAGCCGTTGGCGATCACCGTACCCACGCCGGCGGCGCCGGCCATGAGTGCGGCGGCGACCTTGCCGCGCATCCCTCCGGCGCCGCGCTGCGAAGCGCCCCCGACCTCGAGCGCTGCGAGCTCCCGCGGGTGGCCGACGCGCGCCACCAGCCGGGCGCCGGGGTCGCAGCGCGGGTCACCGGTGTACAGGCCGTCCTGATCCGTCAGCAGCACGAGCGTGCCGGCCCCGAGCATGATCGCCACCTGGGCCGCGAGCACGTCGTTGTCCCCGAAGCGGATCTCGTCGGTGGCGGTGGTGTCGTTCTCGTTGATGACGGGCACGACCGACCACGAAAGGAGGCGGCGAAGCGTGTTGCGCGCGTTGACGTAGCTCGTGCGGCGCGAGAAGTCGTCGCTCGTGAGCAGCACCTGCGCGGCTGTCAGCTCGTGGTCGGCGAACAGCCGCTCGTAGTGCGCGAACAGGCGGCCTTGCCCCACCGCCGACGCCGCCTGCAGGGCCGGGACCAGCCGCGGCCGCTCGGAGACGCCGAGGACGTGCTGCCCGCAGGCGATGGCGCCGCTGGAGACGAGCACCACGCGGCGCCCCCCGTGGACCAGCTCCGCGATGTCGGCGGCGACTCCCGCGAGGAGCCTCCGGCGCAGCCGCAGCCGATCGTCTGCGACCGTGCTCGAGCCGAGCTTGACGACGATGGTCTTCATGCGGCGGATTCTAGCAAAGCGGTGAGGCGCAGCCCGGGACGCCGCCGCCGGCGCGGCTTGTCGAACGGTCGCCGGCGCTCACGCGAACTCGAGCTCCTGCTCGCCGACCACGACCGTGTCGCCGGGCAGCGCGCCGGCGCGGCGCAGGGCGTCGTTGAGGCCGGCGCGCTCGATCACCTGCTGAAGGTAGGCGACAGCGTCGTCGTTGGCGAGATCCGCCTTTGCGAACAACCTCTCGATCTGGACCCCGCGCACCACGAAGTAGTCGTCTTCGCGCGCCACGGTGAAGGCCTCGCGGCGCCCGTCGGCCGGACGAAGGACGACTGGGGCTTGCGCTGCGCGCTCCGCGGCCGCAGCGTCCTGCGCGGCGCGCGCCTGCGCCATGACCTCGTCGAGCGCCGCAACCAGATCCGGCAGCCCGGCACCGTTGCCGGCCGAGACGACCGCCGTCGCCGCCGGCCAGCCGAGGCCGGCGACGAACGCGCCGGCCTCTGCCCTGCCGGCGTCGTCAAGCAGGTCGGACTTGTTGACAACGACGACCGCCGGGCGCTCCAGCAGCTCGGCGCGGAAGGCTCCCAGCTCGCCGCGGACCGTGTTCAAGGCGGCGGGCCACGCTTCCGCGCCCTCGCCGCCGTCAAGCACGTAGAGCAGCAGCGCCGTGCGCTCGATGTGCGCCAGGAAGCGGTGGCCGAGCCCGGCGCCCTCGCTGGCGCCTTCGATGAGCCCCGGGATGTCGGCGATCACGGCGGTGCCCTCGCCCAGGTAGATGACGCCCAAGTTGGGCTCGATGGTCGTGAACGGGTAGGCGGCGATCTTGGGGTGCGCCCGCGTGAGCGCCGCCAGGAGCGACGACTTGCCGGCGTTGGGGAGGCCCACGAGGCCGATGTCGGCGAGGAGCTTGAGCGAGAGCGTCAGCCAGAGTTCCTCGCCGTCAAGCCCTCGTTCGGCGAACTTCGGCGCCTGACGCGTCGAGCTCTTGAAGCAGACGTTGCCGCGCCCACCCTCGCCGCCGCGGGCGACGCACAGGCGCTGGCCCTCGTGCACGAGGTCGCCGAGGACTTCGCCTTCGGCGCCCAGCACCTCGGTGCCCACGGGCACCCGCACGAGGAGCTCCGGGCCGTCGGCGCCACGCTTGTTGGCGCCGCGCCCCTGGCCGCCGTCCTGCGCGCGGAAGTGATGCTTGTGGCGGAAGTGGCTGAGGTCGTGGAGCTGGCGTGTGGCGACGAGCACGACATCGCCGCCGGGCGCGCCGTCGCCGCCGTCCGGCCCGCCCTTGGGCACGTACTTCTCGCGGCGGAAGCTCATCGAGCCGCTACCGCCGCGACCCGCGCGCACGCAGATGCTGGCCCTGTCGAGCATGGTGACTGACGCGCCGGCCGGAGCCGGCTGCGCTCAGGCCTCGGGGACGACCGAGATGAAGCGGCCGGCGCCCTTCGCGGTGAAGACCAGACGACCCGTCACCTTGGCGAAGATGGTGTGGTCGACGCCGATGCCGGCGTTCTCGCCAGGACGGAACCGCGTCCCGCGCTGGCGCACGATGATCGATCCTGCCGGGACCACCTGGCCGGCGTAAGCCTTGACGCCGAGTCGCTTGGACTCGGAGTCGCGACCGTTGCGGCTGGTGCCGGCGCCCTTTTTATGCGCCACTTGGCTTCTCCTTGGACTCCTTGAGGGTGATCGCTTCGATCGTCAGCTTGCTGAGACGGCTGCGATGACCCTTCGTCTTCTTGAACGTGCTCTTGGGCTTGTACGTGAAGACCTTGATCTTCTCGCCCAGAAGGTGCTCGTCCACCTTGGCCTTGACCTTGGCGTGCTTGGCGGCTTCGGCATCGAACTCGCCACTCCCGGTACGCACCGCGAGGGTGTCGAACGTGAGGCTCTTGCCCTCTTCGGCGTCCACGCGGTCGACGACGATCGTGTCGCCCGCGCTCACCTTGAACTGCTGACCACCGACGCGGATGACCGCGTAGGTATCGTCGGACTTCTTCATTTCAACTCCCGGAAAGACAACGGCAGACGATGATAGCCAATCGGCGAGGGGCGGTCAATTCGACCCCTTCTTCAAGACCGTGGCCGTGGCGCCGGCGCGACTGGTGGATGTGACACGCACCTTGCGGCGCTCGCCGAGGTACTGACGGCCGCCTTCGACGATGATCATGTAGCCGTCGACGTACCCGACGGCGTCGCGCGGGCTGTAGGTGAGGCTGAACTCCAGCTCCACCTCGACCTCCTGATCCTCGCGCAGCGGCAGGCGCTGCTCCATGACGTGCGCCGGCAAGCCCTCGCTGAGCACGTGGAAGGTCTCGACGGGGAGGCCGGCGCTGCCTTCGAAGAACACACGCCGGCCGACCTCCTTCTCGAGCCGCTTGAGGCGGTCGCCGCTGATCCTCTCGGCGACCGCGCCGTTGACCTCGATGAGCCACGCCTTGGCCTGCGACTTGCGCGCCAACGCGCGCACACGGCGCTCGACGTTGAGCGCCATGGTCTCGTCGCTCATCACGCGCGCCTTGCCGAGGCACGTGGGGCAGGTGCGCGTGAGGATGCCGCGCGCGCCGTCCGTGGTGTTCTGGCGCGTCATCTCGATGAGGCCGAGGGGCGAGAGCTCGACCACGTAGGTCTTGGTGCGGTCGGTCTCCAGCTCGGCCTCCAGCGTCGCCAGCACCATCTCGCGGTTCTTGGCGTGCGCCATGTCGATGGCGTCGATGATGATGATGCCGCCGATATCGCGCAGACGCAGCTGGCGGACTACCTCGCGGGCGGCCTCGAGATTGGTCTTGGTGATCGTGTCCTCGAGGCCCTTGCCACGCGTGAAGCGGCCGGTGTTGACGTCGATGACGGTGAGCGCTTCGGCGTGGTCGATGACGAGGTTGCCGCCGCTCGGCAGCGGGACGCGGCGTTCCAGAGCCTGGGCGATCTGCTCCTCGATGCCGTAGGCCTCGAACAGAGGCTCCTCGCCGTCGTGACGGTGGACCTTGGGCAGCAGCTCCGGCGCTTCCTTCTCGAGGAAGGCGACGATCGCCTTGTGCCGCTTGGGGTCGTCGACGATGAGGCTCTCGCAGGTATCGTTGAAGAGGTCGCGCGCCACTTCGATGGAGATGTCGACCTCCTTGTGCACGAGTCCCGGCGCCTTGACCGTCTCGGCCTTCTTCTTGAGGCGCGACCACAGGCGCGAGAGATACTGCAGATCGCGCTTGAGGTCCTCGAGCCCGTGTCCTTCGGCGATGGTGCGCACGATGATGCCGGCGTCCTTGGCCTTGAGCTGTTTGGAGACGTCCCGCAGGCGATCACGCTCCGACTCCCGCAGGCGGCGGGAGACGCCCACGCCGCTGCCGCCGGGGACGTAGACCAGGTACCGCCCGGCCAGCGAGATCTTGGTGCTCAGCCGGGCGCCTTTGTGCCCCATGGGGTCCTTCGTGACCTGCACGAGGACCTGCTGGCCGTTCTTGAGCGCGTCGCCGATACGGCGGGCGCGCTTCTCGCCCTCGGGCGTCGTGACCTCGTCGACGTAGAGGAAGCCGTTCTTCTCGAGCCCGAAGTCGACGAAGGCGGCGTCGATACCGCCCATCACGTTCTCGACCTTGCCCTGGTAGATGTCGCCCAGATAGGACTTCTTGTCCGGCCGCTCGATGTAGATCTCGGCCAGGCGGCCGTCCTCGACCAGCGCGACACGCAGTTCCTGGCCATCGTCGGTCACGAGGATGATGCGGCGCCTGATCTCGCTCGCCGTCACGCCCAGGCTCCGCGGTGACGGCGCAGTCATGGTCGTGCCGAGACCGCTGCCTTCGTCCTGACGCACGATCGCCTTGGGGCGCCGCGGATCACGCTCGCGGCGCCGCGACTTGCCATCGGCGCGTTCCGCCGCCGGCTTTGCCGCCGGCTTTGCCGCGCGCCTGGCCACCGCCGGCCTGCTCGCCGCCGGTGACTCTTGTGCCTCTTCCTCGGCCGGCGGAGTCGCTTCGTCCTCGCCGCTGCGCTCCCGCGCCTTGCGCCCACCGCGCGCACCCCGGCGGCGGCGCTTCGCCGGCGCACCGGCGTCGTCGGCCGGCGTCTCTTCCGCCGCTCCGCCTTCGTCGGACGCAGGCTGGAGCTCGCCCTCGGGCGCGCCCACCGCAGCAGGCTCCGCGACGACGACAGCGTCTCCCACGAGCGCGTCTTCGCCGCCGGCCGTCGTGCCGTCGACAGCCGCGCGCCCCTTCCCGTGCCGGCGTCCGCCGCGACGGCTCCTGCCGCCCGACTTCGCGGGCGTCTCGGGTTCAGCTCCAGCGTCGGGCGCGGCTCCGGGTCCGGGGAGGGCTCCGGCGTCGACTCCGGCTTCCGCCTGGCCCTCCGCAGCCTTCGCCGCCTTGCCTCGGCTCGCGGTGGCAGGCGTGACAGGCTCGGCCGCCGTCATCGCGTAGCCGCCGACGCGGACCGGCGGCCGCTCGGCTTCCTGAGTGGTCACCCTGGGCGGCTCGTCGGCCTCCACGGCGGCCGCAGCGGCCTGGATCACAGGCTCGTTGGCTTCGGGTGTCGGCGCGGCGGTCTCCGTCGCGGGCACCGGCGGCTGCCCGGTCTCGGCGCCGAGCGCCGCGGCCACGGCCGCCTGGAAACCACTCAAGGCGGGCGCCGGCTGAGCCGGCGGCGCGATCTTCGGCGCCGCGATCTCCGGCGGCGCGATCTCGGGTGGAGCAGTCTCCGGCGGCGCGATCTCGGGCGCCGCAACCCGCGGTGCCGCGATCGAGGGCCCGGCGACAGTCGGCACCAACGGCGCCGTCGGGATGTCGGCATACGGAGTGCCGGCCGGCGCAGACCCCGCCCCGGAGGGCACCTCGTCGCCGACGGCCTCCTCGGCCTCGCGCACGATCTCCGCGTGTTCGGCGTCGGCCGCCTTGCGGCGCCGCCTGCCGCCGCGGCTGCCGCGATGCCTGCGCTTGCGCGGCCCCGCATCATCCTCCTCTACCGATCCCGGACCACTCTCGGCGGGTCTGTCCGCAGGCTCCGCTTCGGCGGCCGCGGGTCGCGCCGGCGCGTCGGCCTCGACGGCTCCCGCCGCCGGCTGAGCCGGCTTCCTGCCGGAGCGGCTGCGACGGCGTCCGCCGCCCGCCCGCACCGGCGATGCGGCACCCGTGCCGCCCAGGTCGTCCCTGGCAGTCTCGGCCTTGGCGGCCTCGACCGCCGTCTTGCGCCCTACGGCGACGGCTTCCGGCGCCGCGGCGTCGGTCGCCGCCTTGCCGGCTTCCGCCTCCGTCGATCCGGTCTCGGCCACGACTGCGGTACCGTCCGCCGGCTTCCGCCGGCGGCGCCCGCCGCGGTTGCCGCGCCTCCGCCGGGCCGTCCCAGATGTCGATGCGCCGGTGTCCGACTGGCTCCCGGCGGACTCGCCCGCCGTGCGGGCTCCCTCCGCCGCGGCCGGCTGGTCGCCGGCCCCCTCTTTCTTTGCTGGCGTCACGAGGACTCACTCCTTCCGTCCCCGGGGCCACGCCCCGAGGGCAAGCCTTGCCACGCGATGTGCCGGCGTTCGAGGCCGTACATCACGGGTTCGACCCCCGCCCACTCGGCGATCTGGTCGATGAATTCCTGCGGCCGCGCGGCGCCTTCGGCGCCGTAGCTGATGGTGAAACGGAGTTCCACCCCACCGGCCACGGCCACCGTGGCGGCGCCGGCCACATAGTCTTTGAGGTCGAGCCTGCGCCTGCCCTTGGGCGAGACGCGTTCGCGCACGACCGATCCTTCGCTGGCATATCGTTCGACGGCGGCGCGCAGCGCGCCTGCATCGGACTCGATACGGCAGGTGTACTCCACTTCTCGTGCCTGCGGGCGCGGGTGCTGGTCGCCGACCACGACGACCGAAAGGGGCTCGAGGCCGGGCGGGGCGGCGGCGCGCAAGGCGCGCAGTGTCGCCGCGGATCCCGGCATCTCGTCCGGCACTTCGATCACTGCGAGTTCCTCGAGCCCCGCCGCGCCGACCGGCAACGGCAGGGGCAGCGAGATCCGTGGCTTGGGCCGCATGCCCTGTGAGAGCGCGATGGGCACGCCGGCGCGCGCGAAGGTGCGCTGGACGGCGCGCGACGTGTCGAGGTGGGAGAGGTACCGGGCAGGGCCGCCCCGCGCGAAGCTGAGCAGCCACCAGGTCACCCGAGCACCTCCATCTCGACGCCCGCTCCGCAGACGCCGCAGACACCGCAAGCGCCGTTGCGGCAATCCTCCGTGAGCTCTCCCCGGAGTGAGCGCGCCAGTTCGTCGTCGAGGAACGACGGGGCGATGCCGGGGTCGATGATCGCCTTCCACGGGGCATCGAGCACGGTTGAGGAGTCGCCGAGCGTGATGCCCAGCTCGTCGGCCGCCTTCTGCCAGGCGTCGAGCCGGAACTGCTCGGTCCAGCCGTCGAACCGGGCGCCGTTGCGCCAGGCCAGTTCGACCAGACGGTCGCTGCCCGGGCCGCCGCGAGCCAGTGTCGCCTCCACGACCGAGGCGGCGACGTCGTGGAACGAGACGCGCACGTTGCGCGGCATCGCGTCGCGCAGGAGTTGCTGGCGCCGGCGCAGCGTCGCCTCGCCGGCGAACGGTTCGTGCTCGAACGGCGTGTGCGCCTTGGGCACGTAGGACGAGACGGCGAGCGAGAGGCGCGCGCGACCCTTGGCCATCTCGCGCGCCAAGCCGCCCGCCGTCGCCGCCATGCGCGCGATCCCGGCGACGTCGTCGTCGGTCTCGCCGGGCAGGCCGATCATGAAGTACAGCTTGAGGCCGGTGAAGCCGCCCGCGAAGGTCGCCGCGACCGCTTCCTGGAACTGCGCCTCGTCGACGCCCTTGTTTATAGCGTCGCGCAACTCCTGCGTCCCCGCCTCGGGGGCGAGCGTGATGGAGCCGCGCTGCCCGGCGGCGAACCGCGAGAGGTTCTCCGCCGCCGAGTCGATGCGCAGCGACGGCAGGGAGACGCGCACGCCCGGCCGCAGGGCGCGGATGCGCGTGAGCGCTTCGTGCACGCCGCTGTAGTCGCAGGAGCTCAGCGACAGGAGCGAGACCTCGTCGCAGCCGGTCTCGTCGAGGAGTCTCTCGGCGGCGTCCACGACGAGATCGACTGGGCGCTCGCGCACCGGCCGGTACCACATGCCGGCCTGGCAGAAGCGGCAGCCGGCGGTGCAGCCGCGCATGACCTCGACGACGGCGCGATCGTGCACCGCCTCCAGCACAGGCACGACGGGCCGCAGCACCGGCGGCGTGCTCGAGAACGCGGTGTACACCTCACGTCGCACCGGTCCCTCGGTACGGCTGGGCATCCACACGCCGGGGACCTCGGCGAGCGCGCCGAGGCGCGCCGAGCGGCCCGGCGCCTCCAGAGCCTCCACGATCGCCGCGAGGCGATGCTCCACCTCGCCGATATAGAAGGCGTCGAAGAAGGGTGCGAGCGGCCACGGGTCGGCCACTGCCGGCCCGCCGCCGAGCACGATCGGGTCCTCTTCCCCGCGCTCGGCGGCGTGCAAGGGCACGCCCGCGAGGTCGAGCATCTCGAGGACGTTCGTGTAGGTGAGCTCGTGCGGCAGCGTGAAGCCCCACAGGTCGCAGCCGGCGACAGGCTCCATGCTCTCGAGCGTCCACAGGCGCTCGCCGGCGGCGCGCATGAGCCCAGCCATGTCCGGCCACGGGCAGTACGCGCGCTCGGCCGCCGCCGGAGTGTCGTCGTTGAGGACGCTGTAGAGGATCTGCAGGCCCGGGTTGGAGATCCCGATCTCGTACACGTCCGGGTAGGACAGCACGATGCGAGGCCGCGCTCCCGGCTTGTGACGGACGTTGAACTCGCCCCCCGTGTATCGGCCGGGGCGCGTGACGCGGGCCAGGAGTCTGGCTAGCTCACTCCTCGGCGATCCCTCGCTGAAGGAAGCCCGGGAGTCTGGAGCGTGCGCGGTCAAGTTGACGGTTGATCCTTTGCATGCGCGAGACGCGGAGCGGGGCTCCGGCCTCGAAGTACGCGATGGCGGCTTCGCCGAGCGCGACCGTGGCCGTGAATCCAACGGTACCCTTGAGGGCCCAGCCGAATCCCGGCACGAAGTCGAGCGCCTGGCGCGCCAGCGCGCGGAAGACGAACGCGGAGCCGACCACAGAGAGAATCTCGAGGGCTCTGTCGAGCCCTACGTCCTCGCCGTAGGCGGCCGAGATCTTGAGGATCATGCGGATCTGGTTGGCGGTCATCGCCGGCATGTCCGCGCCGGGGATGATGACGACGGCGCCGATGACGGCGTTCTGCGTCGCGTTGGTGAGGACGACGTGGTCGCAGTAGGCGCGGCGCATGGCCGGCAGCTCGGCCGCCAGGCGGGCGGCCTTGTCGCGAGCGACCTGCACGATCTTCTTCTCGAGCGACGGCGTGCCGTTGTGGTCGCCGCCGACGGCGCGCGCGATCTCGTCGTCGAACACGCCCGCGGCCTGCGCCCAGACGCCGCCGTCCTGCTCCTCGATGAGCGCGACGAGGTGCAGACCGGCGTCGTGCGCGGCGTGTGCGACAGGCGCCGCCTCGGCCGCGGGGCAGCCGGCCGCGACCAGCACGACCATCTCCCAGCGACCGGCGAGGCCGGCGTCGCGCGGGAAGTCGGCCAGGGAGAGCGCGTCGAGTGCCGAACTCACGCCACCCTGCGCATCTTCCGCGCCGGCCGACAGCACGCCGACGACGCGCGCCAGTTCGGGGCCCGTGCCGACCACGCAGAGCCGCAGCTGCTCGGCCGTGTGATCGCGGGCCTCCGTGAAGCTCTTGAACAACTTCGAGAAACTCACGTTACTGGACAATGCGCCCCCTGTCGCTGGCGGTGAGACTGGCCCGCAGGTGGATGGCCTCGAGCAGGCCGACGAGCATGACGAACGAGATAAGTGCAGTCCCACCATAGCTCACGAACGGCAGCGGGATGCCGGTCACCGGCATGATACCAATCGTCATGCCGATGTTCACGAACACCTGGAAGAGCACCATCACGCCGATGCCGCCGGCGAGGATGCTCCCGTACATGTCGCGCGAGAGCGTGGCGATGCGCAGACAGCGCCAGATGAACACGCCGTAGAGCGCAAGGAGCAGCACCGCGCCGACGAAGCCGTAGCGCTCGCTCACGACCGCGAAGATGAAGTCGGTGTGGTGCTCGGGCAGGAAGTCGAGGCCGGTCTGCGTGGCCATGTTGCCGCGCCCGGTGAGCATCCCCGAACCGACGGCGATCGTGGACTGGATGATGTTGTAGCCGCTGCCGTTGGGGTCGTGGCCGGCGTTCGTGAACACGAGGAGGCGTTCGACCTGGAACGAGCTGATGAGATGGACGCCAAGCCTGGGCAGGACGGCCAGTGCCATCACGAACGCTCCCGCCGCCGTCCCGGCGATGACCGCGAAGTGCGTCCACGACGTCCCGTAGAAGTACAGCATCGCCAGGACCAGTACGATGATGACCATCGCCGAACCGAAGTCCGGCTCTTTGTACACCAGGGCGGCCGGGACCACCGCGAGCAGCAGCGCGACTGCCGTCACTCGCTTGGAGCCGAGCATGTCCATGCGGTCGGCCAGATAGGCGCCGATCGCCAGCGGCAGCAGCAGGAGTGCCGCCGATGAAGGCTGGAACCGCGTCACGCCCAGATCGAACCAGCGCGTGGCGCCGTTGACGCCCACTCCCAGCGGGAGCACGGCCGCGACGAGCACGACAGCGATGCCGTAGAAGATCCACTGGAAACGCCGGTAGACCTCGTAGTCGATGACCGTGACCACCACCGCCATGATCACCCCCAGCACGAGGGCTATGAGCTGCTGGCGCACGAAGTAGAGCGGCGAGCCGAGCACGTCGTGCCGCGTGGCGAAGTAGATGACCGTGACGCCGTAGACGACGAGGCCGGCGGTCGCTGCCAGCAGCAGGTAGTCGACATGCCGCAGGTAGGCGCGCCAGTCGAACATCAGTCGGTCACGGTCGATCCGGTGATCGAGGAGCTCTTCTGGTGGAACAGCTGGTCGTAGATCATGCGGGCGGCCGGCGCGGCGACCGTGCCGCCGTGGCCGCCCTGCTCGACCATGACCACGACCACGTACTTGGGGTCGTTGGCCGGCGCGTAGCTCGCATACCAGGCGTAGTCGCCCTTGCCGTACACCTGTGCCGTGCCGGTCTTGCCGGCCACCGGGATCGGATAGCCGGCGAACGTCGGCGCCGAGGTTCCGTTCGTAGCGGCTTCACGGAGCCCCGTTCGCACGGCGTCGAGAGTGCTCTGCGCGATCTCGACGTGGCGCGACGTCGTCGGTTCGAGACTGCGCACGAGCTGCCCCTGTCCGTTGACGACTTTGAGGCCGAGATGCGGCTGCACCATGGTGCCGCCGTTGGCGATCGCCGCGTAGGTCGCGGCCAGCTGCAGCGGAGTGGCCGTGAAGTCACCCTGGCCGATGGCCAGGTTGATCGAGTTGCCCGGCGTCCACTGCTGGTCGACCTCGCTCTTGAAGTAGCTCTTCCGCCAGGCCGGCGTCGGCACGCGCCCGGTGACTTCGCCCGGGATATCGATGCCCGTTCGCTTGCCCATGCCAAGCCGGCCGGCCCAGTCCTCGAGCTCCGTGCCCTGGCGCAGGTAGAACTGGTAGCCGACGTTGTAGAAGTACACGTCGCACGACTGCGCGATGGCAGGGATCAGCGAGATGGTCCCATGACCGCCGGGCAGCCAGCAGTGCCACACCGTCTTGTCGTAGGCGATCGGCGGCTTGAAGCTGCCGTTGCAGAAGAACGTCTTCGAGGGAGTGATCACGCCTTCCTCGAGGCCGGCGACCGCGTCGATGACCTTGAACGTGGAGCCGATCGCCACCGCCTCCTGAGTAGGCCGGCTGAGGAGCGGGTAGTTCTCGCTCTTCGCGTGGACGTAGTACTTCTTGTAGTCCTTGATGCTGAGCCCGCCCACGTAGATGTCGGGGTTGAAGGTCGGCGCGCTGGCCATCGCCAGGACCTGGCCGTTCTTGGCGTCGAGCACGACCGCGGCCCCGCCGTTGGCGGCCGGGTTGCCGGTGGAATGCGCCAGGTCGATGGCCTTCTGGAGAGCGTACTCGGCCTTCGCCTGAACCTTGGCATCGATGGTCGTGACGAGCGTGTCGCCCGGCTGCGGCAGGCGGCCGCCGGGCACCTGGGCGTTCGCCTTGGGCCGGCCCATGGCGTCGACCTCGACTTTGGCGACGCCGTCGCGCCCCCGCAGCCACTGGTCGTAGGTCCACTCGAGTCCCTGCTGGCCGACCATGTCGCCGGGCGAGTAGCCCTTGAAGCGATTCTCCTTGAGCTGCGCCTGGGTGATCTCACCCATGTTGCCGAGGATCTGCGCCGCCATGTCCCCGTGCGGGTATTGGCGCAGGTAGTCCTTCTGGATCTCGACGCCGGGGAACGTGAGGTCGTGCTCGAGCAGGTAGGAGACGACCTTGGGCTTGACGTCCTGCTTGACGATCACGAGGTCGTAGGGCAGGCCGACCAGCTTCTGCTGGTCGATCCCGGCCTGGATCTTCGCGGCCGGCATCTTGAGGACGGTTGCGAGGCTGTCCACCAGCGCCGGCATCTGGCCGGCCGGGACGTCCATGGGGCGGATGCCCACGGCCAAGCCGGGCCGGTTGTCGACGATCACGGTGCCCGTGCGGTCCACTATCGAGCCGCGCGGCGCCACGATCTTGACGGAGCGCAAGCGATTGTCGTTCGCCTGGGTGACGAACTGCTGGCCGCTGAGAACCTGCAGGAACCAGAGCCGGAAAAGGATGATGCCGAAGAGCACGGCCGCGATGCCCACCATTATCGCGACGCGCAGGGCGACCGACGGCAGCTGGATGATGGGCTTGTCGCGGCGGCCGGTCCGGATAGGCCGGTCGTGGCGGCTGAAGTCGTTACCTGGCCCGAACGACACGCAGATCACCTGCCCCGCGCAGCCACAAGCGCACGGCCAGGTACACCGGCGCCGCGAGCAGCGTGTTGAGGATGAGAGAGGGGACGAGGACGCGGCCCAGGAAGAAGCCGAACGGCACCTGCCGCTCGAGCAGGAACTGGGCCATCGCGAAGAGGACGTTGGCGAGGAACGTCGCGGCGAAGGCGCTCAGCAGCGGGGCGAAACCCGCCGAGAGGTCGGCGGTCTCGGCGTAGCGCCCGGCGAGGTAGCCGACGAGGACGAAGACGAAGGCGCTCAGGCCGAAAGGCTCCATGAGCGCGATGGCCACGAACGTCCCGGTGAGGAAACCGAACAGGGCACCGGTCTCCGACCCTTTGATCAGCGCGACGGACACGACGATGACGAGCGCGAAATCGGGGTTGGCGCCGAGGATGCGGATATTCGGCGCCACGGTCGTCTGCAGGAGCACGGCGGCGATGAGGACCGCCGCCAGCCGCGCGACGCTCCCGGCGCTCGGCCACTGCCAGTCGCTCTCCGCCTGCTTGCGCGCCGGCATCATCGGACGACCACCTGCACAAGGTCGAGCTTGTGAAAATCGACGAACGGCCGCACCGCGATGCTCTGGTACAGCTCGACCTCCTGACGGCCGACGCTCTCGACCTGGCCGATGGGGATGCCGCGCGCGAACACCGACTGAAGGCGGCCCGAGGTGCCCGAAGTCATGACGTACTGACCGACCTGCACCTTCGCGTTCTTGTCGACGTATTGGAGCGTGGTGTCGCCGGTCACGCTGCCGGCGAGGATGCCCTGGGCCCCGCCCTTGAGATCGCCGGGCAGCACCACCGCGTCGACGTAGCTCTGCTGGTCGGTGATCAGCGTCACCTGGGCCGCGGTGGGGCTCACCTTGGTGACCCGCCCCACGAGCCCGTCGCCGTTGGTGACGGCGTCATACACGGCGATGCCGGCGTTGCTCCCCGCGTCGATGGTCACCGTCGAGTACCAGGCCGAGGTCGAGCGCGCGATGACGCGCGCCGTGACCATCTGCAGCCCCTTGGGGAACAGCGGATCCTTCTGCAGACTGACCATAGCGCGCAGCTGCGCGTTCTCGTCCTGCGTCGTCAACTGCTGAGCCAGGCCGGCGCGCAGCTGCCTGACTTCGACGCGCAGCTGACCGTTCTCCGACTTGGCGTGGAAGAGGTCCGAGACCCAGTTCCAGCCGTTGCGGAACGGCTGCGTGACCCTGGCGGTGCCGCTCTGCAGCGGCTGGACGACGCTCAGGACGGCACCCTGCACGGCATGCACGGGCCCGCTGCCGGACTCACGGAAGTAGAGCGTGAGCATGGCGACGCAGAGCAGCAGCAGGACCGCGACGACGATCCGCCGCCGGAGTACACGCCGACGCTTCACAGGCTAGTGGGCGACGGGGCTACCGGCCCCGCGGCCGGGAATTGCGCTTGCTCTTGACGAGGACATCGAACTCCTCGAGGTACTTGCCGGACCCGACGGCGACGCACGTCAGCGGCGACTCGGCGAGGTGCACCGGCATCTGCGTCTCCTGGCGCAGGCGCTCGGTGAGACCCTGCAGCAGCGAACCGCCACCGGCGAGCATGATGCCGCGGTCCATGATGTCGCTGGCCAGCTCCGGCGGCGTCTTGTCCAGCGTGGCCTTGATCGCGTCGATGATCGCCTGCGTAGGCTCATCGAGGGCCAAGCGGATCTCCTCGGAGGAAAGGACGATGGTCTTCGGCAGGCCGGTCACGAGGTCGCGGCCGCGGATCTCGGCCTGCTCCTCCTGAGGCAGCGGGTGCGCCGAGCCGATCTCGAGCTTGATCTCCTCGGCGGTCTGGCTGCCGATGAGGAGCTTGTACTCCTTCTTGACGTAGCTGATGATCGCCTCGTCCAGCTCGTCCCCGCCCACGCGGATGGACTGGCTCACGACGATGCCGCCGAGAGAGATCACGGCCACTTCGCTCGTGCCGCCGCCGATGTCGACGATCATGCTGCCGGTCGGCTCGCCGCCCGGCAGGCCGGCGCCGATGGCGGCCGCCATGGGCTCCTCGATGAGGGTAGCCCAGCGCGCGCCGGCCGAATACGTGGCTTCCTCTACCGCTCGCTTTTCGACCCCGGTCACGCCACTGGGGACGCAGATGACCACTCTCGGGTGCGCCCAGCGGTTCTGCATGACCTTGCGGATGAAGTGGCGCAGCATCTGCTCGGTGACGTCGAAGTCGGCGATGACGCCGTCCTTGAGCGGCCGCACGGCGCTGATGGTCGCCGGCGTGCGGCCCAGCATGCGTTTGGCCTCCTGCCCGACGGCGTGGACCTCGCCGGTGCGGTGATCGATGGCGACCACGGACGGCTCGCTGAGCACGATCCCGCGACCGCGCAGATAGACCAGTGTGTTGGCGGTGCCGAGGTCGACCGCCATATCGCGAGCGCCAAAGCCCGTGACGAATCCGAGGAAGCTGATGGCGAGCTCCTTTCGGTGAGAGTTCGAACGATGATTGTATACGCAGCCCGGAGGCACTGCCACCGCGCGGCCGCGGGGCCGCAACGGGCGGCGGGTCGCCGGCCGAGGCCCGCAGCGAGCGGCTTCGTCAGGCCCCAGGCGCCCCGGCGGGCAGCCAGGAGAACGGCGTGACGCCGAAGCCCGCGAGCAGCCGCTGCAGCTCCGCGACCGGCAGGCCGACCACGTTGAAGTAGTCGCCGTCGACGGCCGCGACAAGAGCCGAGCCGATGCCCTGGATCGCGTACGCCCCGGCCCTGTCGCGCCACTCGCCGGAGCCGATGTAGGCCTCGAGCTCCGCCTCGGTGAGGCTGCGGAAGGTCACGCCGGTGACGGCGTGCGCCGTGAGCGCGAGCTTCCGCGACGTCAGGTACAGGCCACTGTAGACCTCGTGACGGCCGGCGGCGAGCCGGCGCACGAACCTCGCCGCCTCCGCCTCGTCGCGCGCCTTGCCGAGGATCTCGCCGCCACTGACGACCACGGTGTCCACGCCGAGCACGAGCTCACCCGGTCGCAGCTCTTCGCGGGCGAGCACCTCCTCAGCCTTGCCGCGCGCGTTCTGCTGCACGGTGTGCGCCGCGTCTCCGTCGCGGACGCCCTCCTCGTGGTCGCTCACGACGATGCGGAACGGGATGCGGAGCTGCTCGAGAAGCGCCTTGCGCTGCGGCGAGCGCGAGGCGAGGACGAGGCCGGAGAACGCGGCGTCTCCGGCCTGAACGCGCTCCCAGAACTGGGCGGGGACCGGGTCAGACAAGCTCGGCCTCGTCAAAAAATAGGCCAATCTCGCGAACCGCGCTCTCGGGGCCGTCCGAGCCGTGGACGACGTTCTCTTCCTTGCTCAGCGAGAAGTCGCCGCGGATCGTGCCCGGAGCCGCCAGCGCGGAATCGGTGACGCCCATCATGGTGCGCGCCGTGGCGATGGCCTCGCGGCCCTCCCACACCATCGCCACTACCGGCCCGGAGGTGATGAAAGCGGCCAGATCGTCGAAGAACGGCTTGCCGATGTGCTCGGCGTAGTGCCGCTCGGCGAGGGCGCGGTCGATGCGCAGCGCCTTCATGCCGCGCAGCGTGAAGCCGCGGCGCTCGAAGCGTGCTACGACCTCGCCCACGAGACCGCGGGCGACGCCGTTGGGCTTGACCATGATGAACGTGCGTTCCATAAGGATCCTCCTGGGAGTTTGGAGCGGCGGGCCGGCGCCGCGAGAGAAGCCGTGCGGGTGGTGCGGCGGCGACGTCCGGAGCGGCGTGGACCGGGACTACGCGCGGTCGTAGGCGGGCATCACGGGCCCGAGAACGTCGGCTTCGCAATACGGGCAGAGGCGCCAGTTGGGTTCCAGCGGCTTGCCGCACGACGCGCAGGTG